>Ga0315278_10000240_pt1 | contig 49445 bp, 31 predicted proteins | sample YL17G06_0_MG_FD_203880 | JGI IMG/M metagenome (GOLD analysis project Ga0315278, IMG submission 203880) | Sediment microbial communities from Yellowstone Lake, YNP, Wyoming, USA - YL17G06_0 | ecosystem: Environmental > Aquatic > Freshwater > Lake > Sediment | place: USA: Wyoming | collected... | reverse complement strand
GGAAATTTGGACTCGGTGAGAGGGCAGGAAACAGGGAAGCGAGGAAGCGAGGAAGAGCGGAAGAGCGGAAAAAACAATCTATAAAATAGTTTCTGCCTGTTTATCTTCTTTTCCTCGCTTCCTCGCTTCCTCAGTTCTTTTTTTCCAGCCCCCTGTCCCCTAACTGCTGATTTCTGGACCTCATTTTTGATTTGCATTCATATTCCAAATAGGGCAAAATATCCCCACGATGAGACCCAATAAGAAAAAGATTCTTACAGAGTTGAAGGCATTATTAATCAAGGAGTATGCCGAGAGGCATTTGTAGGGAACAGGCATTGCCTGTTCCAACGGGGCATTTGAGGCATTTAAAGGAACTGAACTTTTTACCATCCTGCGCCTGGCCATGGGAAAATCCCAATTGCTGGAAGCCGTGGGCATCGTGGTGAAATAAAAGACAGCCACAGCGGATTTGTTTCGAATTTCGATTTTCGTGCTTTCTTAGAATGAGGGGGGTTGCATTTTTTTTCTATTCATTATATTATTACATGCGTAACGGAGGTAAAACATGGCACTATACGTGTTAATGACAAAATTAACCCCTGAAATATCGGCAGACTTGAAAAAAAGGGAAGCCATCGGGAAAGAATGGAAGAAAAAAGTCGATAAGGTGTGCCCGGATGTCGTCTGGAAAGCCCACTATGCTTTACTGGGCCCCTACGATTTCATGGACATTTATGAAGCGGACAGCGACGAAACCGCGGCCAAAGTTTCCATGATCACCCGCTCCAACGGCGCCCTTTCGGTAGAAACCTGGCCCGCTTTTAACTGGACACACTTCCTGGAAATTATTAAAGACTGCCATTAAAAAATTTTAAACCAAAAAAATACGCAGACCAGTTGAAAAAACAGCGGAATTCCTTTAAAATTCCTTTATGATGAAATATTATACTTCCAACCGCCGTCAGGATTCGTGGATTAAAAAAATCGCCATCGCTGTCTTACTGGCCTGGGCAGTTTTAGGCCTCGACCTTTACGGACAGGTAAAGAGCGATACCCTCAACGTCAGCAACGTCGCCGCGGATGAGGCGGATAATGATGAATTATTCATCTCCGCGGTGACAGACAAAAAATGGGAACAACTGCCACCCCTGTTTAAAGATGACAGTTACAAAACGTTAAAAAACTATTTTGAAGATGTCCGCGCCATTATAATTACCCCCTCCCAACCCAACCATCTGAGCTATAAAGCCAAATTCGAATCCGAAGGTGAGATGGGGGTCATGATTTTTGAAAAAAAAGAAGGCAAATACCTGGACCTGCAAATTAAAAACCAGATCAAACCGCTTTACTTTATGGACAAGTTCAAGATATATAAAGCCGAAAATAATCATATAACCCTGGGCGACGCCCAGATCGATTTTATATCCGGTATATTCTATGAAAGCATGCCCAATGGCTTACTGCTGATCTTTAAAGGCAAGTGGAACTTTTCCATAACACCCAATGACGAAGAAGAAAAATTGACCTTAAAACGGTTATACAAAAAAGATTCATTTGAAAAAGCCGGTGAAACCGGGATGTTTATACTGGAGAAAAAAAATTTCCTGCGCTCCTTGCCTTTACTGGGGGAGACCGTCGCGCCCGACCCGGAAGCGCAAGCTATCTTCGATATATACCGGGACCTCTATGGGATAAACATCGAACAATTTAACGAATACTGGTACTTGCCGTTTCCCGAAAGCTCCAACGTGGTGTTATTCGATAAAGATAAGAAATCCCATTATTTTTATTTCCACGATGAGAGCCAGGTGCCGGATACCCAAATGACAGAATTGGATACGGATAAAATACTGCTTAATTACAATTCCTACAAGGATATGAAGTTAAGTTTCGGCGGCGGGGGCAGCAGTGTTTCCCGACTGAACCTGGATGTCTATTTAAACCCCCGGGATAATTATATTTCAGGGAACACCAGCGTCTCTTATAAGAGCGTTTCCAATTCCAGGGAATTGCGTCTTTCCGAAGGACTTGATGTGGTGAGCTATTTTACCTTCGGATCAAAAGATTTGAATGTATTCCGAAAAAAAGAAAAATATTATTTCATGGGGGAAGGGGCGGACACGCTTTTTATTAATTATAAGGGCCGCATCAAATCTTCCGTGGAGAACCTGGAGTTGTTCAAATCATCCCAGGATACGGCCCGCGAAGGGCCCGGCCCGGATCCCTCCTCGTTTTATTATTTATCCTGGACAAAGAATTTCTATCCTAATCCCGGTGAGGATTTTTGTGAAAGCTCTGTTACAGTCAACCTTCCCGCCGGGTTAAACTGCCTGGCCTCCGGGAATCCCGCTGAAAAAACCGGGACCACGGGCGATACCAATACTTTTAAATTTACCAGCCCCGGCGCCAAAGGGATTTCCCTTGTCACCGGGAACTTTACCCTCACTCAAAAACAAAACTCCGGGATTCCTCTTCATTTCTATACATATGAGACTTTTCGTTACCCCAAGGACCTGGAGTTAACGGATGTCAAAAACGCCTTCGACTTTTTCCTCCAGCGCTTCGGTTCCCTGGATTTATCCGCCGTAAACATACTGTTAAGAAGGGGCAAAATGGCAGGCGGGGTCAGCAATTCCGGCTTCATCGTGGTCCTTATTCCTTATGAAAGAACTCCTGGGACCAGTCCTAATCCCCTGGCCCTGGAAAAATTTACGGCTGAAAAGATAATCTTCAGCCCTATTTTAATGCGGGACCGCACTGAAGATCACATTATCCACGAATTGGCCCATCAATGGTGGGGCGGGGTTATTTCATGGAAATCTTACCAGGATGTCTGGTTAACGGAAGGATTGGCGCATTTTTCCGTTCTCTATTATTTGAAAAACAAGCTATCTCCCCGTGAATTCCACAGCATCGTAAGAGATCTAAAACGCTGGGCCTACCGTTACAACGACAGCGGCCCCATTATTTACGGCCCCCGGATCAATTTGCTTGAGAGTAAGTACGAGATTTACCAGTCCGTTATTTATAATAAAAGCGCCCTGGTGCTTTTAATGCTGCTGGATTTGATCGGCGAAAAAGAATTCGATCACCGGCTCCAGGCGGTGGTTAAAAAATACAAATACCAGAGCCTGAGTTCCATGCAGTTTATCCGCGAATTCAGCGGCAATAACAAAATGATCTTCGATTTCTTCAGGAAATGGATATTCTCAAGGGCCATCCCGGTAGTGGAATTGAATTTAGTGGAAGATGACAGCGATATGGATAAGAAAGACTTCAAGAAAGTAGTTATCCGCGTAACGCAATTGGACACGGATTTTGTTTTCCCTCTTAAGCTGAGGGTCGCCACCCAGAAAGGAACCTCTATCGAAACGGTTATTATGAAAGCAAAAGAACAGAAATTTATTATCAAAAGAGACGCCACAATCAAGACCATCGAGGTGGCCGAGTCGGATTACCTGGTTAAAGAGAAAAAACAGCCGCCGCCAAATTTTTAGTCGATGTCATCCCTGGTGAGATAGTTATAGACCATGGAACCGGCGGGGTTGCAGACTTTCCACTCCCCGGTTTCTTTATCCCGGTAGTATCGGGCCGAGGTTTCCGGGTTTGGGTTAATCGAAGGTTCTTCGGTATCTATCGCCGGGGTATCTTCAGGTTTGGGTATCGTTTTCATGATAGGATTGTAACTGAAAAATAGGTAAATTTCAAGCAATTGCCTCCGGCGGGTCAGAACCTTTTTGAAAAAAGTCCTCACGGAGGGCGAGGTTCCCGACACCTCCAAAAACTTTTGTTTAGTTAGAAGTTTTGGGAAATCCAGAAACCCTTTTTCAAAAGGGTTTCTGGCCGCCGGAGGCATTAAAAATAAGGAGAAATCATGCACGGTTATACTGGAAAAATACTTAACGTCAACCTGACCGAAAATCGCTGCGTTGAAGAACAACTGCCCGGGAGTTTCTATTACAAATATTTATCCGGCATAGGCCTTGCCGCCCGGCTGCTGTACGAGCGGATACCCAAAGGCGCCGACCCCCTGGGGCCGGATAACATCCTGGCTTTTGTGTCCGGGCTGCTGACAGGAACCGGCAGCCTGTTCACCGGCCGCTGGATGGCCGCCGCCAAATCCCCACTAACCCACACCTGGGGCGACGCCAACTGCGGCGGTAACTTCTCGCCCGCCATTAAACAGTGCGGATATGACGGCATATTCATTTCCGGCGTCAGCCCACGCCCCGTGTACCTCCGCATCGGCGGCAAAGAACCCCAAATCCTCCCGGCCGACGACCTCTGGGGCAAAGATACCACTTCCACCGAGGAGATTCTCATCTCCAGGACCGCCGGTAAGAAACGCCCTGCCGTCGCTTGCATCGGTCCCGCCGGCGAGAAACTTTCACTGATCGCCGGGATTTGCAACGACAAAGGACGCATCGCGGCGCGGTCCGGGCTGGGCGCGGTAATGGGTTCCAAACGCCTGAAAGCCATCGTACTGGAAGGCGCGCGGCCCGTGCGACCGGCCGACGGCGCGGCAATGAAACGCCTGAGCAAAATATGCAGCCGCCGCTCCCACGGTCTCCCTATGCCCGGCGGAAAATTCCTTGTATTATTCGGGAAACTCACGGCAAAACTGGCCTTCCAACCTAAAATGGATGGAATACTCATCGCCTCCATGTTCGGCAAATGGGGGACCGTTAGCATGAACCAGTTTTCCACGGAACTAGGGGACGCGCCCATTAAAAACTGGAAAGGCAGTTGCAAAGATTACCCCGTGCGGCTATCCGACAGTATCGACCCGGACCGTATCCTGGCCCGGAGGAAAATGAAATACCATTGTTTCTCCTGCCCCCTGGGCTGCGGCGGGATATGCGACTTAAACATCAAAGGAAAAGAAGAGTGGCTGGAAACGCACAAACCGGAATATGAAACCGTCATGAGTTTCGGCGGCCTGCTGCTGAACAGCGACCTGGAGAGTATTTTTTATATCAATGAATTGTTAAACCGCGCCGGTATGGATACCATTTCCGCGGGCGCGACCGTCGCTTTTGCCCAGGAGTGTTTCGAAAACGGCGTCCTTACCCTGGAAGATACCGGGGGTATCGACCTGACCTGGGGAAATGCGCAAGGCATTATTGCCCTGGTGGAGAAAATGGTAACCCGCGAGGGCATCGGCGATATACTTGCCGACGGGGTTAAGGCGGCGTCGGAGAGGATCGGCAAAGGAAGCAGTGCATTTGCCGTTTCAGCCGGGGGCCAGGAACCGGCCATGCATGATCCCCGCAATGATCCCGGTTTCGGCCTGCACGCCAGCATCGAACCCACACCGGGCCGGCATACTATCGGCGCCCAGCAATATTATGAGCTATATGCGTTGTGGAAAAAGGTTAAAGGGCTCCCGAAACCCGGGTTACTGATCCGGGTAAAAAGCAAATTCAACGCAGACCGTGAAAAGGCGGTATGCGCAAAGGCCAACAGTTGTTACAGTCAGCTCTACAACGGGGCCGGGGTATGTCTTTTCGGGGCGCTCCTGGGCGCACACCGGGTCCCGGTTTTCGAATGGTTAAATGCGGCCGCCGGGTGGAACAGGGGGCCGGAAGAGTACATGGAAGTGGGACGAAGAATTCAAACGCTGAAACAGCTTTTCAATATCAAGCACGGGATCGCGCCGATTTCTCTTAAAATCCATCCCCGGACCGTGGGAACGCCGCCGTTGACGGAAGGGCCAAACCGCGGCCGCTGCTTCGACCTTGAAAAAATGATGAAAGACTATTGGGAAGAAATCGGCTGGGACCGGGAAACGGGAATACCCACGATGAAAACCATCGAAGAATTGGGGTTAAGTGCTGTAATGGAGGGTAATAAAGAGGATTTGCCGGTCCCGGCGGAAAAGGAGAGTTCTATCGCCCGGCATGCACCCGCTAAAGGAAACAAAGGAAGCAAGCCGATCATCGATAAAAAAATTTGTATCGCCTGTACGGCCTGTGTGCAGGAGTGTCCCGTCAGTTGCCTGGTCTTGAAACGCGGCGACAGTGTAAAACCCAGTCCTTTCCCGATATTACTGGAGCCTGACCGGTGTATCGGCTGTGGTTTTTGTAGAGAATGCTGCCCGGTCGATGCAATTAAAATGAAAAATTGAAAATTGTAGGGAACAGGCATTGCCTGTTCCTTCAAATATCTCCTTGGAACAGGCATTGCCTGTTCCCTACCAATAAGCCATAAAAAAATTTAAATCATAGTTGACAAAGATTTCCGGGAGTGGCATATTTAGAATCGTTCCAATTATTATTTAAATGAAAAGGAGGAAAAAAATGAGTCAAGGAGACAAGGAAAGAAACAAAAACACATTAACGACAGAGGCCGGGATACCGATCCCGGATAACCAGAACTCGTTAACCGCGGGGAAAAGGGGGCCGACGCTGATGCAGGACCACTTTCTCTTTGAGAAGCTGGCGCGATTTAACCGGGAGCGTATCCCTGAACGGATCGTTCACGCCAAAGCGGCCGGCGCCCATGGTATATTCACTGTTACCAATGATATAACAAAGTATACTAAGGCAAAGATTTTTTCACAGGTGGGCAAAAAGACAGAAATGTTCGGCCGGTTTTCAACGGTAGCCGGGGAAAAAGGCTCCGCCGACACGGTGCGGGACGTCAGGGGATTCGCCCTGAAATTTTACACCGAAGAGGGAAATTGGGACATGGTGGGCAATAACACCCCGGTATTTTTTGTCCGGGATGCCATGAAGTTTATGGATTTTATCCACACCCAGAAGCGGGAACCCCAAACCAATCTCCGTTCCCCCAGCATGTGGTGGGATTTCTGGTCCCTGGTGCCTGAAAGCCTTCACCAGGTAACCATCCTATTTTCCGACCGGGGTATCCCGGCCGGTATTCCCCATATGAACGGCTACGGCAGCCATACCTACAGCTTCATCGATGCAAAAAATGAACGGTACTGGGTTAAATTTCATTTCAAAACCCTGCAGGGAATCAAAAATTTCATGGATGAAGAAGGCGCACGGCTGGCGGGTGAAGACCCGGATTGGACCACACGGCATTTGTTTGAAACCATTAAAAAAGGCGATTTCCCCAAATGGAAATTATCGGTACAGGTAATGCCGGAGGTAGAGGCCGAGAATTACCGCTGGAATCCCTTTGATCTGACCAAAGTCTGGCCCCATGGGGATTACCCGTTGATAGAGGTGGGCGTCATGGAGTTGAACCGGAACCCGGAAAATTATTATGCCGAGGTGGAACAATCGGCATTTAGTCCTGCCAATGCGGTCCCGGGAATATCCTTTTCCCCCTGTAAAATGCTCCAGGCGCGTATTCTCGCTTACGCCGACGCGCACCGTTATCGATTGGGGGTCAATTATGAGATGTTGCCCATTAACCGCCCCCGCGCCGATGTAGAGGTTCGCAATTACCACCGGGATGGCTACATGCGTTTCGACAACAACGGCGGGGCGTCCCCCATTTACGAGCCCAACAGTTTCGGCGGTCCCACCGAAGACCCCTCTTACAATGAACCGCCATTAAAAATCTCAGGAGACGCCGACCGCTATGAACAAAAACGGGGGGTAGACGACGATTATATTCAACCGGGAAACCTGTTCCGCCTGATGAAAAAGGATGAACAGCAGCGGTTGGTGAAAAATATCGTGGGAACTCTCAAAACGACGCCGAAAAATATCCAGGAGCGTATGGTGAAACATTTCCTGAAAGCGGATAAGGACTATGGCCATGGGGTGGCCGTTGGACTGGGATTACCGGTAGGATAGAAAATAGAAAAATTACTCCGACAAGATCGTAGGGAACAGTAGGGAACTGCCTGTTCCCTACCATCTACCCGGTAAATAATAATTTTGAAAAAAATAGCAGAATGATATATAATAAAGTAGTAAACACAAAAAATCGATATAGGAGCACTGATGACTATGATTGAGAAGATATTAGAAGAACAGGAATGGTTCAATTTCTCCTTATCCCAGGCGATGGATGGTTTAGAGGATGAAGATATGCCGGTGTACACCGAATCTGATTTAAAAGAGAAATGGCAATGAAACTGCGAACATCGTAGGGAACAGGCACTGCCTGTTCCCTACCAACTGCCCTCTACCGACTGAACTTCGGTAATATATTTATGATGATCTCTTTCCGATTCAACGACCCGTCCTCCGCTTTCTCCATGAAAACAAACCGATACCTACCTATAAATCCCGCTCCCGGTTGCCAATAAAAGACGCCCCCGACAGGATCAAAGGTCGAACCGACGGGAAGCGGGGAAATATTCACAGTTCGCTTTGAGAAATGAATTTCCAACCGTTCTAATTCCCTGATTTCAATTTGAGTAACTCCTTCTTCATCCGGGTAAATTTCGTTTGTTTCGGTATCGACGCTAAATCCTTTTTTAACCCGAACCGGGGCGCAACGGTCAGAAAATGACGCGCACGAATCAGCAGCGGGCGACCACGGGGAAAATGCAGCAGCGCCCCTCCGAGATATATCGGAACTGGTGTTTTGACTGGAAAAGTACCTGCTGCCGATACCTTCTTCATTTCCGGCATTATCTCTTACCGTCCAGGCAATGGAGTGCACCCCGTTTGCATATTGGGTGGTGTCCAGGTGGTAATATCCGACTGCCCCATCGCTGTTGGCGTAACCGGGAAACTTCGTCGGGATATCTTCTCGATAGATATTGTAAACCGGGTGTCCCAACACTTTGCCGTCCACCCAAACCGAGATAATGGAACCATCGATCGGGATCATATTGGGCATGGGCGTTAACGCCCATCCAAAATTGGGATATGACTTACCCGAGGCGGTTCCCCCCTGGATGGGGGTATCGATGGCGCCGAAGGGTTTCACCGCATTAGCATTATCGCAGGTAATGGTTTTTGTTCCCAGGCTAACGATATTTCCTTCTTTATCTTCGGCGTCGGAGTAAAGCTTAAAGGCGCCGTTGCCCTGGTTGGGCAGCATATTGGTCAGCATCATATAGCCCCATCCGGCGCGGTAATTCCATGGATAATCAGGGTACGCTTGTTCCACGTCCGGTCGGGCGCCTTCGACAAATACGGCGTCGCCGATATACACCCGCTCGCTTCCTTCCCCGCTTACCGGGTCCCGGTATATTTTAACAGACATCACTTCCAGGTCGTCCAGCGCCCAACCGGTGACAGGTACGCTGCCGCTCACGGTCGTTCCATCAACCGGGGTGGCAAACTCCCCAAAGGGAACAGCGCCCGTTTCCCAGATAATCAGGGTCACTGTAATTGCCGACGGCGAATTGGATGCGGCCGGGTCGGCGACGGAAACTTTACCCGTGTAAGTCCCGGCCGCAAGGCCGGCAGGATTTACTTCTACCTGGATGAAGCCGGTTCCCGTACCCGCGGCTGGCGAAACAAGTATCCAGGTTTGTTCGGCGTCGGCGGAAGCGGTCCAGTTTAACGTACCGCCGCCGGAATTGCTGATGATAACCGTTTGCGCCCGGGTCGTACCGCCGGGGGCGACCCCGAAATTCAAACCCTGCCTGTTGAGCATAATTTTAGGCGGGGCCGTGATGGAAAAATTATTATCGGAATAATCGTTGACACTGCCCTGGTATAAGCGCACTTTATAATCCGCGCCGGGCGCGGCGGCGTCCGGGGGCGTCCATGAAAAAGTCCCGGCATTGGCGGCGGCAGTACCGATATTGGCGGAAAACACCCCCCCTTTGTATAAATCGATAGTTACATTCCCGGTAAGCCCTGTTTGGGTCCAGGTAATATCGTGGGCGACGCCCCTCTGCCAGGTTTCACCGCCGTTGGGGGAGGTGATTGTCAGGGATTGGGCGGGAACTTCGGAAACCTGGTAAATGTAAAGTTTACCGGAAGCGCCGCCGGTCAGGTAGGCGTAATTACCGGATGCGGCGACATGCTTGGCGACCACGGGGGTATCGCTGACGGCAAACGGTTCAGGGGCCTCGGGGTTGGAAATATCCAGCACCTGGAGAGTATCGTACCGGACAGAAGCAAATAGATACTTACCGGAGGCAGCCACGCCATATGTATAGTCCCGGGTGAACCCCTGCTTGATCGGCGCCGGGGCGGAGGTATCGGAAAGGCGCACAACGGCGAGTTTCCCATTTAGGGCCCCGATATAAGCGTATTGCCCGGAAAAGCAAATTGCCTGGATATTACCGTTTAGCTTGCAGCGTCCATCCGTCATGTCCTTAAAATAATTGTGGTCTTGCGCCGCGAATACATGGCTGCCGGAGACCGCCGCCTCATCGTATGACCCGGTCCACATGGCCGACTGGACCGGTTTCTTCGGATTAGCAATATTTACCACTTCCATGGACCCACCATAATATGTATTGGCCAGGTAGGCGCGGTTCCCGGACACGACAACCCTGCCGGGTATAATCGAGGTGGTATACTTTCCCACCCTCACCGGGGCTTCCGGGTTGGAAATATCCACTACATGAAAATCTTGCGCGAAGTTCACCAGGTAAGCATAGTTGCCGGAAACTGCAACGTCGAGGGGAGAAGTCATTTCCGTATATTTCCCCTTTTTTACCGGCGCTGCCGGGTTAGAAATATCCAGTAGCAGCAGGCCGCTCTTGCCGCCGGGTAAATAAGCGTATTTCCCGGACAGCCTGACGTTCCTGGGATTTTCTACTTCATCCAGGGAGCCGACTTTTCCCGGGGCGGAGGGATCGGAAACATCGATCACCAGCAATCCATTGATAGTAGACGATGCATAGAGATAGGTCCCTTTAAGGGCGACGGCTTTAATATCGGCCGGGGTTTCATAAGCTCCCGCCTCAATTGGGGAGTCCGGGTCGGCGAAATCGACCACCTGGAGAAAGTAGCTGGGGTCCTCTTCTCCTTCCTGGCACTCATAGTCGCAATATTTTGTAGTCAAATAAACATAATGGCCCGCTGCCGCAAAATCAACATTTTCATCAAAACCGATCCTGTCATAAGTTCCAACCAGGGTGGGATTCGCCGGGTTGGAAATATCCAGAGCCTGGAGCATCAAATTCCCGGATACATAGGCATATTTGCCGGAGATAACGACTTTCTCCAAAGAAACGCCGGTATAAGCGCCCACTATGGTTAAATTGGTGGGTTTGGCAATGTCCAGGATATGGAAACCGCCTGTGGATGCCACATAGGCATAATGCCCGGAAATAAAAATATAACGGCTTAACCCGGGCGCGGTGAATGTTTTTACCAGTTTAGGGCTGGAGGGGTTGGAGACGTCGAAGATTTTGATGCCGTAGCCGCCTGCCTCATAGAGGTAATTGCCGGATGCGGCAAGGACAGGCTCGGAGCACAACTTTGAGTAATAGCCCATGAGGCGGGGTGCGCGCGGGTTGGAAATATCCACGATGCGGAGGCGACCGATGAAGTCTTCGTTGTGCCCCACATAGGCGTAATTGCCGGATACGGCGACGCTTATCGCTTCGGCCCCGGCCGCTATGGTATCGATGCTGCCGATTTTAACCGGCCTGGTTGGATTTGAAATATCCAGGATATCCAGGCCGGCAAAAGAGGCGGCGCAATAGGCGTAATTACCCTGCACGACGATTTGTTTGTATTCCATTGTTCCCCATTCCCTGACTTTTGTCAATTTCACGTCCCGGGAAAAACAAAGACCGGCGCCGATGGCAACCAGGAATAAAACGACTGAGATCAACCTTATTTTCATTTTCATTTTTCCACTCCTTAAAATAATATTTAGATCATAATGATAGTATAATCCCCAGGATTTTTAGTAAAGATTTATAAATGTTTATACCTTTTAAGGGGGAGGCGCGTTTAAAATGAATTATGAAAGGTTGGCTATTTCGTCGCCGGGAAGGCTGGTTAAGCGCGATATGGTTTCTGGGGACATTCCTTCTTTAAGCATTGTCCGGGCAATCGCTTGTTTTTCCTTCAGGATGCCGATTTTTTCTCCTTCTTCCAGGCCTATTTGCTTACCTTTATCGATGCCGATCTGCTTGCCTTCTTCCAGGGCATACTCGATTCGTCCCCGCTCGTCCTGGATATGTATTCCCATAGCGTCATAGGCATCCAGCTCTTCTTTACTCCAACTCATCTGGTTGGCTGCGTCAAAAGCTTCCCGTAATTCTTTCGGCTCTTGAAGTTCCCTGGGAATCATGGTCATATCACCGGCATTCTTAACAAAGTAAATCCATTTGTCTTTGATATCTTTTAAGCCTTCAAGGGTCTTGCTAAATTTGGGTAATTCCACGAAATTGAATTCGAAATCCTTGAAATAGTGTTCATTAGTTTTTGCATCCAGGATCAGGTGACGGGTGGCATAATGGGGGTTATGATGGAAAAGATTAAAATTTAAAAAACCCAGGAAGATCACTTGGTTTAACCTGGGGTAATCTTCCGACCGGTTCAATTGCTGGTAATAGCATTTACTGACGTAGTAAAGCACTTTTTTTTCAAAGGCGGTGGTATGGAACACCTGCATTTCGATGATGTAATGGATATTGCGTTTATCGACGGCTTTGATATCCAGGATAGTTTCTTTGAGGCCTTTGAGTTTGGGGACCTGATAGGGGTTTTTGATGGTGATATCCATGATTTCTTTGGGAGTACCGGCAAATTCCAGGATATTGTTCAAAAAGGAGATAAGGATATCTTTCCGGTTTTCATCGCCAAAGATTTTTCGAAAGGCCACGTCGTTTTTGGGATCAACGAATATAAATTCCTGGGTAGCTTTTTTTTTATCCTTCATGGTTCAATTATAATCGTTTTTTGTTATTTTTTCAACTCCTCAATAAAATGAGACCTTGATATATCTTTACCTTTATGTTAAGGTTATGCCTTAAAACGCTGACAAAGGTCTCAGGACAAAATGGAACAGAAAATTGGTTCATTCGAATTTATGACGTGTAAACAATGTGGCAGCCTTAACGGTGATTGCCGAAAAAAAACAGTTGACTTTTCAACAAATCTATACTATACTATTGATAACATACCTGCTACGCCTCTTAACAATGCGCAACTTAGCGGGTTTTTTTTATGAACTATTTAGGGGCGATTTTTTTGCCTGTCCCATTATTCTATTTGACGGGATAAATGTTCTCATTTGACCGCCCATTGTACCAAAATCCTACAAATCGCTATACATAAGATACCTTATGTGTATCGAATTGTTGATCGATATTACTTTGGATTATTAATCTCAAGATTGATTTTTTTTAAGAATAATGATATATAAGTGTCTCTGTATATAGATTAAGAATAATTGATGATTATTCATAATTGGAGGTAATGTGGTCATTAATAAATGCGACTCATGGGCAGTTTTGTTCCAAAAGGGGAAATCTCTTACTGCTTTAGGCCGCCATGAAGAAGCACTTGAAGCCTATGAAAAAGCCATTGAGATTAACCCTAATGCTTGGGGAGTTTGGTACCAAAAAGCGAAATCTCTCAATGCTTTAGGCCGTCATGAAGAAGCACTTGAAGCCCTTGAAAAAGTAGAAAAGATTAAACAGGCTCATCCAGGAGCATTGAATAAAGAAGGAATTACTCTAAAGAAATTAGGCAGAGAAAAAGGATCAGCGGGAGATAAAGAAGATACTATGGCTGCAAAAAAGATGGATGTGTGTGTGTTTATTTCATACATTCATGAGAATAAGAAAGTAGTCAATCGCCTCTGTGAATATCTACGAAATTCGGGGATCAAAGTTTGGCTTGACGTAAAAGATATAAAACCTGGACAGTTCTGGAAAAATACTATCAGAGATGCAATCCAAAATGGATCTTGTTTCATCGCTTGTTTCTCAAAAGAGTACAACGAACGGGAAAAAACCTACATGAACGAGGAACTCTATTTAGCGATAGATGAACTAAGAACAAGGCCAACCGATCAAATTTGGTTTATCCCGGTTATCCTGTCAGGAGAGATTCCTAATTTCTCTATCAATTCAAGAAAAACACTTCGAGACCTTCAATGGGTAGATTTACGCCAAAACTGGGCTGATGGTATACGCCAAATCCTTAGTACTATAGCGCCAGATGCCAGATAACTTGTAATTTATTCAGCTCCAGAATAGCCCTTAGATGCCAGGTAATGTAAATCCTCTAAATGGCACCTTTCGGCTGTTTTTTTTTGCATAATTTTTTAAATTGAGGGTATAGGATATACTTTTTTGATAACTTGGTTAATAAACGGTTTCGGGCAAAAAAACACCTCTACTAGCCAGGGGCAAAATAAGGCCATTTTGAAAAATGGTCCAGGCTGTGGAGATAGGATACAATTAACTATATGAAATATAAACCAAATTAGTGGCTGCACTGAGGAAACTTTGGGAAGTGGTGAGGAAAGTCTGGGAAGTGGTGAGGAGACTTTGGAAAACGGTGAGGAAAGTCTGGGAAGCGATGAGGAAAGTCTGGGAAGTGGTGAGGAGACTTTGGGAAACGGTGAGGAAAGTCTGGGAAGAGGTGAGGAGACTCTGGGAAGCGATGAGGAAAGTCTGGGAAGAGGTGAGGAGACTTTGGGAAGCGGTGAGGAAACTTTGAGTAAGGGTGAGGATGCTTTGGGAAGCGGTAAGGAAACTTTGAGTAAGGGTGAGGAGACTTTGGGAAGCGGTGAGGACATATTCCTCAAGAGGAATAATAAAAGGAAAAGTAAAATACTTTATAAAGAAACGCCGGGGACAATTGGCGAAAGCCGTGGGGAAATAGCGCAAGGCTTTTTCCCCCTTTCAACCCCCGCTGCATGAATAATCAAGTCTTTTCAAAAAACTGCTCAAAACTACTTGACCCGGCTTTTCCTCTTGGTGTTCCTTGGTGTCTTGTACTGGCGTGCCTTGGTGGCTATTTCATGGCATGGCCTTTTTCAAAAGGGTTTCTGACCGCCGGAGGCATTACGATTCTATAATGCTTCGTACAATTTTTCGTACTCTTTTACAATGCGTTCCCAGGACAATTGAAGCGCCCTGGCCCTGGCTGCTTCAGCCATGTGCGACCGTTTCCCTGGGTCGTGGAGAAGGTCGGTCAATGCCCCGGCAAACGCTGCCGGATCATTGTCCCGGACCAGGATGGCTTCTTCGCCGGGGAAATAGGCCCTGGTGGAAGCAAGGTCAGTGGTCACTAACGGTAACCCACAGGCGCTGCCTTCCAATAAAAAGGTATTGGCAGTGGCGTCCAACAGCGGGAGAAACAACGCATCGCAGCAGCGGTACAGGTCCAGTAGCTCGGCGTCGGGAATGGCGTCATGGTAAATGAGGTTTTCCCATTGCGGCCTTTTTGGGAGATCGACGCCGGGGGACACGAGGTGGAATTCAATCTGGGGAACTGCCCGCAGCATTTCCGCGGTTTTAAAAAGGGAATCGTAATCCCTGAGCCAGACGCCCCCGCCGAGGCATTTTAATTTGCCGGAACCCTTTTCGCCCGTGGAATTTTTTTCGGGCGACGGCGTGAAATGGTCTGTATCGACCCCCAATAAGATGACGCTAATTTGTTCCCGCGGGATATACCGACTGAAATAATCCGCCTGGGTGGGCGACACCACCAATACGCGGTCCACCTGCTTGACGATCTCGATATCGATGAGTTGTTCCAGGAGGGCGGGGGGTTGGTGGAACATGGCCACGATTTTGGGGGTATTTCTGTTTCGCGGGAACCGGGACTTTTTACTCCACCGGGGGAGAAACCCCAGGGAATGCTCGGCATCGATGTAATGAACGACATCGACCCGGTTAAATCGACACTGGACATATAAGGAAATTTCAGCCATCAGGTCGTTGAGTGTATAGACAGGCGGCGCCTGCTGCTTGATTTTTTTCACGGCATATTTTTTCAGGAGGGGGATGTCGGGAAACCAATAGTCGCCCATGGGAACCTGGTGCATGGATATTTTGAAACGCCGGGGATCAAAATGCTGTATAAAGGAATTAAAGGCGGTATATTCTCCCCAATGTGGGTAATGGGTCCTGAGCATGGCGACGGAGATCATTTGCCTGGTTTTTTCCTGGAGCGGCGCGAGATGTCGCGGAAAAGGCGTTTGATGAACAGGGTGAAGTAAAACCAATGGAATTTGAGGTCGTTCCGGTATCGTTTCACTACTTTCCATTTTTCGATGGCCATGCGGGCGCGGCTAACTTCGGAAAAACCCGGATCAAAGGCGGCGATAACTTTATCGGAATTGAAGAACCGCAGCCCCTCCATATACGAATCAAATATCAACTGGTAGTCCGCGCAAATTTTGAAGGAGGTATCGAACTTGTGTTTTTTCAATACATCGCCCCGGGTAAAAAGGCTTTGATGGGTAAATATCATGGTTTTCCACAGGCTGTCGAAACTCCAGGCTTTGACAACGCCGCGGAAGTCCCCACCCAGGAAATAGGTGTGGCCGTAAATAAAATGGGCGTCCCCGTACCCTGTATTAAAAACTGTTTCCACGGTATTTTTCTCATAGAAATAATCCCCGGCGTTCAAGAAAATGATCCACTTTCCGGAAGCAAGATCGATGCCTTTATTCATGGCGTCGAAAATCCCGTTGTCCGGTTCGCTGACCACGCGGTGAATCTTGCCTTCGTACTTTTTCAGCAACCCCGGGGTGGAATCCGTGGACCTGCCGTCGATGATAATATATTCGATAAGGGGATAGGTCTGCTCCAGGACACAACAGATGGTCTTTTCCAGTTTTTCCGCATCGTTCAGGGTAACGGTGATTACCGTCACTGTGGGAAAGGTGGGGGCATTGGAACGGAGGGGCGGGGGCGGTGGAACCGGGGTATTTTTGAAACGGGTCAGTTGGGTTTTGCCCACCTGGAAAAAATCCCGGTTCTCCGGGTCCAGCGCCGAATCGATGCGGTCGATTTCGTGTTGAAAGAATCGACCGGTTACCAGGGCGCGAACTTCCGCTTCAACCTCTTCGATGTCGACGGCGGGGATGGGGTCGCTGTCGTATTTGCCGATGGCGGCGTCTTCAAAATCGATCCCCCGGATGTCCAATGCTTCGAAGCGTTCCATTACTTTCCGGCGGTAGCCCGGGTCGGCGCTTAATAGATCGATATTCAAAATGAAATCGTTATGAAGGGCGTTTTCCAGTAAAGCGCTAAACCAGGTAAAATAGAATATATAGTACTTTTCTTTATCGCTGTATAAGGGGAGGAGGTGGCTGTAAACCAGTCGTTCATCCTCGAATGAACCGAAGTGATATTCGCATAATGGGATGCGTTCCGCCAGCGGTTTGAAGTATTGCGAATTACGATTGATGGAGGCGGTAAGCAGGTCCATGGTTAAAAATATGTCCAGTTTCTCCGATCGCAGCATGGATAAATACGAGTGAAATTGATGGCGGGGGTTTCGCGCCAGGTAGATATGAATGACATCGGGATAATGAGTTTTAAACCAGCGAATTCGCAGGGCGGTGCGGTTGAATTGGAGGAGTGGAGTTTTATCGCCGGCGCCGCGTAGGAGGAAATCGATATACTTTTTTTGATCGGGATTCTCGTCGTTATTGCAGAAATCGTCAAAGGAGAAAGATTTTTTAAAATAAGGCACGCCGGTCTGACCGGGGATAAGCAAATCCTTGTATTCCCATAGGTGATACTTGTCGATGGCGGGGTGTCTCAGCCTCCCGGAAGTATTGGTGTCGTAGGCCCACGTCAAGAGGTTTTGGGTATCGATTTTGGCGAGAACCTGGTTCAACGGTTCGTAATAACACCAATAGCCGCCGTGTTGACGGAATTTGTTCCACAGGTAAGTACTGCCGGTACGAAATAGAGAGTGGATAAAAACGGGTTTTTTATTCATATTGTAATATTATAACATGTTCTCTCCCAGGATTGAAGTACTGAAAACCGATACCCTTGTGTGAAACGCTACACGCAATGATTAGTTGGTAGCTGGTAGTTGGTAGGGAACAGGCACTGCCTGTTCCCCTCAATTTTCAATATAATAAAATTTTCCGCCCGGCCCTTTTTTCTTTTTATACCTCCGTTGGGGGACAATCGGAAGAAGGTGTTGCGGGAACCAGCCATGTAAAACTGCCGGTATTGGGTGTGGATGGAATGAGGAAATATTTTGGTTGTCCCCTTAATTTCCTTCGCTTTCTTAGCGGCTAATCAAGGAATATACATAAAATTGATTAAATTTTCCCGGTGTGCTATAAAAAGAGGAGGAGGATTTTGAAAACAATGAAAAAGAACAAATTATTTTTCATCAGCGATGTACACATCGGCTCAAACGCCCCCACCAACTGGTACCAGGATGCTGTACACGGCCCTTTCCTGGAAACGGCATTGGCATATATTAAAGCCGATAAAGAATCCGTCCGGGAACTGGTACTGTTGGGAGATTTATTCGATCAATGGATGGATCCCCCCAAAGCCCTGCCCCCGGATTTCCAGGCCATCATCAAAGCCAACCCCAGGATATTCGGCGGGATGTTTAACGGCAAACAAGTCGCCGGCGCCCTGATAGAAGTCCTGGACGCCCTGGAAGGAAATGTCGCCTACCTGAACGGCAACCACGACATGTACATCACCCCCGCGGACATCGCCGCTTTAAAAAGCCCCGGCGGCTATACCCCCCGGGTAATAAACGGGTTCTTTTACGTACCCGAAGAATGCAATAGCCGGTTACTCTGCACCCACGGACACCCTTATTCCATGTTCAGCGCGCCGGACCTGGTCAGCTACCCCACAGGGTTTCCCGGCTTGCCGCTGGGCTATTTCGTGACCCGTTTGTCCGCCCTCTGGAGCACGCAGCATTTCACCCTGGAGCAGCCCAACATCGCTTATATGAAAAACGGCGGTAATCCGCACGGGTTGAATTTCATCGATAAGGCCCTGGAAGGAATTATAGACGCCGTAGTCAAGGAAAAAGGCGACCTGGCGGATTTGATGATCGACGCTTTCCAGGACGCCACCAACAGGGAGACCCGCTATTTCCTGATGCCGGACAACAGTAAGGTCGCTATTCCCCAATTGCTCACCATCTACAAAGGACTATTTAAACAATACCCACAGAGCACCGGGATTCCTGCGCAGTATTTTTTAAAGAAGGACGGCGAAACGCGGTTGGCCGCCCTGGGCGAATGCGATATCCTCAATACCCTGGACAGTTTTGCCCGAAACCTGGCAAAGGATTACCGGGTGGTAATAATGGGCCATACACATGCACCTATAGACAAATACGAGAGATTCATTTGCCCTTTCCGAAAAAGCCTGTATTCCAATTCCGGGTTCAACTGCCCTTCCATACCCGATATGCAAGACCCCAAACATCCGAAGTATCCCACTTTCACGGAAGTAGAGATAGACAACCACCGCCGGCAGTTTTGCGTGTCTGTTTATAAAGTAGTGAAAGACGGCCGGCAATACAAAGTGGAATTGGCCCTGGGCCCTTATCGGGTCAGTATGCAATAGCAAAAAAAACATTTAATTATATGAAAAGGAGGTAATTAAATGAGCACAAACAATGCAAGAACCAAACGTATTTTCATTAGCGACCTCCATATGGGAGACGAAAGGGGCCTCAAGCCCGGCGGCAATCTCTACCCATATGTGTGGCTGTATCCGCCCCGGACGGATATGCTGGCGGATTTCCTGCAAACCATCCTCGAATCCGCTGATGTAAAGGAATTGATTATCCTGGGCGACCTGTTCGACCAGTGGGTATGCCCCTCCGATTTCGATCCCACACTTTACCAACAAGTCGTTGAGGCGTCACAAAACCTGCGGATTATCGAGATGCTTAAGCGGATCGATGCCCACGATGAAATCGCTCTCTATTATGTCCTGGGGAACCACGACATGCTGTTGGACAAACAATTCATGACGTCATTATTTCCCAATATCCATTTTATCGGCCCCGGCGCCAACTACTGGAGCCGTATTCAAGTGGATGGCATTACCGCCGAGCACGGCAACATGTTTACCATGTTCTGTTCGCCCGATACCTGGAGCCATCCGGGCAGTCGTCTGCCCCTGGGTTTCTTCATCTCCCGCGTAGTGGCGTATAAGAATGCCGTTACCGGCGACGGCACAAATTTCCTGGATATCCTGGCCCATTTCATTTCCGATTTATTTAAGGGCCCGGAGCTGGCCAAGGATGTTTTCGAAGCCATAGCCCAGGATTCCGGCCTGGAGTTGACATCCATGATCCGGATGAATAACCTCGATTCGTTTCCCCCCCAGCTTACCGTGCAGCAGGTATCCGACATCTACGGGAAACTTTTCGTTACCTGGGGAAAAAATACCCCCACGGGATTGAATTCCCTCGATGGAGTCATATGCGAGATGATAGGATTGGCGCGCGCCGCCCAGGAGGTGTACTTTCAGAAAAACCTGTCCCCCATCGTGGTTTTCGGTCATACCCACAAATACATGTTGGACGGTTACCTATTAGAGGCGCGTTTCCCCGACAGCATTTCCGAATTACTGCCCTGCAAGTATATTTACGCCAATTCCGGGACCTGGATCAACCACCACCCCAATTGCACTTACGTGGAAACCGAGATTAAAGACGGCAAACATTACGTCCGCCTGTACCAATACCTGGACAGCGGGGAAAAGAAAAAACTGAAAGAGCGGTTTATCGACGTGAAATAAATCTCCATCTTTGGGTATTTTCGTCATTCATCGGGGGAAAAGCGGCGTTGGTCGAAAATAGCAGGAATTTTCCCGGGTTTGCATCTATAATTCTACTGTGAAAAAGAAAATAATAACAAGGAGGTTATTATGGACAAAAGACATATAGGAATCTTTAGTACGCGGCTGGTGGTGGGGCTGTTGATCGTTGCCGCGGGCGTGCTGCTGCTGCTGGAAAAAATGAAAATTATAGCGGATGTAGATGTCCTGGAATTCTGGCCCGTGATTTTGATCGTGATGGGGATCGGGAAACTGTTCCAACCGGGATTATTCAGGTATCACCGGATTTTCTGGGGGCTCATCATAACGCTGGTGGGTACGTTATTCTTACTCAATAATCTACATTATCTTCATTTCTGGTTTGACGACCTGTGGCCCATCCTGATAATCGTTATCGGTTTTGAAATGATCCGGGGCGGACTCTTCAGACATCGCATAAGGGTCAAATGGATGGCAATGGATGATAAAGCTAAAGGAAAATTCGCATCCGGGTGCTGCTCGCAGTTTGTCGGCGCCAACGCCGTGGATTCCGATTTTATCAACATATCGGCTGTCCTGGGCGGCGGCGAGTACATGTTTTCCAATAAGAAACTAAAAGGTGGAACCGTGTCTACCATCATGGGCGGGTGTGATATCGATTTAAGAAACGCCGACATGGAGGAAGATAGTATGGTATTGGAGACGTCGGCGATAATGGGCGGGATCGATGTCCGGGTCCCCGGCCACTGGCTTGTGGTGATGCAAGGCACGCCGATACTGGGCGGCATGGATAATAAAACCACCGCGCCGGAGAACCCGGTTAAAAAACTTTTTGTCAGGGGTTCCGCCATTATGGGCGGAGTGGAGATAAAGAACTGACCATGCACCCTGTACTGCGTTCTCCCAGGTATTTATCGGCAGTGGGGCTCGCCTGGAGCCCCCTCTGCCTGGGAGTAATCGTACTTCATAAAAACCTGGTGAACTCAACCTGGTCCGACTCCATGCTGTCGGTTATTCCCCCCATGATAGTAAAACTCTTTATCTGCCTTTCCCTCTGGTATGTGTGCAAGGCGATTAAATTGGAACGGCTGTACCTGGTTAAATTTGCCGTCACCCATATCTTATCCTTATCCATTATTAACGCGGCCTGGTTGTTTTTAATATTGGTTTACAGTAAAGCGCTGGACGTGGTATTAAAGACCGATGCCTGGGTTAAGCTCTTTATGAACTCTTTTCCCATTTTCCTGGGGGTAGGGGTCTCCTTGTATTTCACCTGGGCGCTGGGTTATTACCTGGTATTGGCCGATGAAACCCTCCGGGCCAGGGAACAGGAGGTCCTGGAGCAGCGTCTTTTTGCCAGCCAGGCGGAGTTGAATGCGCTTAAAACCACCATCCATCCGCATTTCCTGTTTAATAGTTTGAATATGATCGGTCCGTTGATGGCCAAATCCCCGGAACGGGCCCGGGTGTTTGTATCCCAGTTGTCGGAGTTTTTACTCTACAGCCTTAAATACGGGAAAAAGCAGCAGGTGACGGTCCGGGATGAAGTGGAGCATATTTCCAATTACCTGGCCATTGAAGCCGAGAGGCTGGGGGAGCGTTTGAAACTTAATTTAAGCGTCGATCAAACGCTGCTGTCCTGCACCGTGATGCCGTTAATCCTGCTGCCCCTGGTGGAAAACGCCGTCAAACACGGCATCCAGCAGAGCCTGGAAGGGGGCGTGCTGTCGATATCCATCAAACCTGATGCGGATGACTGCGGCGGCGACGCCGGCAACCCGGCGTACCTGGCGGTGGAGATTGAGAATTCCTATGAGAAGCCGGCGCGGTCTATGATAGGGGAGGGCCTGGGCCTGGACACCTTAAAAAAGAGAATGAGTGTTTATTACGGTTCGTCGGCCAGGGCGACTATCGCGAAAAGCGATACGACTTTTAAAGTAATGCTTCGCTTGCCGCTTCGACCGGCGCCAACCGGTAGTGTTGAAAATGGCGCGGAATAAAAAAAATAGCCGCGAAGAACGCGAAGGACCGCGAAGAAAAAGAAAAAATCCTTGGTGTATCTTGGTGTCTTGGTGTGCCGTCTCTTGGTGGCAAAGTTTTTATGGTTTGAAAAAGGAATAAGGAATGAGCAATAAGATCAAGGCAATTATCGTGGATGATGAGGCCCTGGCGCGGGAATCGCTGCGGGGCGCCCTGATGGAATTTGAAGATATCGAAATTATCAACGAATGTGTCAATGGTTTCGATGCCGTCCGGGAGGTGCATCGGTCCGGGCCGGATTTAATGTTCCTGGATATCCAGATGCCCAGGCTGGATGGTTTCGATGTCGTGGAACTCCTGGGCAAGGAAGCGCCGTTTATTATTTTCGTTACCGCTTATGATGAGTATGCGCTGCGTGCTTTTGACGCCGAGGCGTTGGACTACCTGTTAAAACCCGTGAACCCGAAACGGCTGCAAAAGTCTATCGAGCGGGTGAGGGAGAAAATATTTTCCAGGGACGGCGTCCCGGGGGTTGGGGAAAGTATGGAGCGGTTAATCCAGCAGCGGCGGGAGCGCCTGGCGCCGTTGGGCCGGGTATTGATTCGCGACGGCAGCGCTGTGCATATTATCCCGGTAGAGGATATCATTTATTTTGAAGCGGAAGAGGATTATGTCAGGATCCATACCGGGGAGCAGACATATCTCAAGCTGGACAGTATGGCGAACCTGGAGACGAAACTGGACCCGCGGAATTTTTGTCGGCTGCACCGGTCGTTTCTTTTGAATATCGATTACCTGGTCAAGATAGAGCCGTATTCCAAAGACAGCCGTATTGCCAAACTTAAGAACGGTAAAACGCTGCCTATCAGTCGTTCCGGTTATAACCGGTTGATGGAATTGCTTTAATTATAGCCTTCGTCCCGGCGCCCTGGCGGCAAAAATTTTCATGCTCTACACCTTCCGGAAGATTTTTCCGACCTCCCGGAAGATTTTTTGACCTTCCGAAAGATTTTCCTGACCTCCTGAAAGATTTTCTTGACCTTCCGAAAGATTTTTCCGACCTCCCGGAAGATTTTCTTGACCTCCTGGAAGATTTTTCCGACCTCCCGGAAGATTTTCTTGACCTTCCGAAAGATTTTCACGACCTCCCGGAAGATATTCTTGGCCTCCTGGAAGATTTTTCCGACCTCCCGGAAGATTTTCTTGGCCTCCTGGAAGATTTTTCCGACCTCCCGGAAGATTTTCTTGACCTCCTGAAAGATTTTTCCGACCTCCCGGAAGATTTTTCTTGCCTCCCGGAAGTTTTTCCGAAGCTCCGGATAGTTTCCCCAACGGCTTTAGTGGTTGGTCAGGGATAAGATTTAGATATTTGTACCATTAACTATTCCATATTCGGATTTGATCTTTTGTTTCGCGTTTTTCGCGTGTTTCGCGGGCCTGTGTTTTTATAAATGCGTACTCTCCCATTCGTTGATTTCGGCAAGGGCCTTTTTGGAATTTTTGGCTGACAGTAACACGTTCACCATGTGATTGTTGCCGGCAATTTTGCTGGCAATCGCCAATATCCTGGCCTGGGTTTCAACCTGGTTGACGGATGATATCACCAGGAAAACCAGGCGAATCGGTTTGGTGGTGGAAATATTGGCGATGCCACCGGGAATGATGCCCAGGGATAGCCTGGGGGAAAAATTACCCTCCAACCTTAAATGGGGAAATGCCACCCCTTCATTAAAAAATGTGGAACTCTCTTTCTCCCGCTGCATTAACGCATTATAGATTTCTTCAAAACCTTGGCCTTCATCGTAAGCTGCCCGCGTTAAATCCCGTAATACTTCCTCTTTTAAAACCGTATCTTTCCAGGTAATGATGGTTTTTTCACTTAAGAAATCACCCAGGCAGATGGGTTTCGGGGTCGGTTCCGCGGCATTAACCGGCTGGGGCGTCTCATAAACCGGTTCCCGGTGAGTCGTACTGACAATAACGATGTTAATACCCCCGGCTTCCTGCACCAACCTTTCGGAAAGCGTTTTTTGGAAAAACAAGCGCTTAAAAAACGGACGCCGCGTGGGTGCGCCGATGATAATGTGCCCGATGCCGTACTCACGGGCAAACCGCAAGATGGTGTCGGCCAGGTCTTCGCCTTTGTATGTGAATACGATGGCCCCAAGCTGCCGGGCCAGGGTCAACGTATTGGCTAACGCATCCTGGGTTTGCAGATCGATATGGGTGGGGTCTTCCTCCTCCCGCTGGACATACAGGGCGTACCAGTTCTTATTCAAACGCCCGGCAAACCGCGAGGCGTAACGAAGCAATATATCGCTGTTGGGACCGCGGGAACTTAAACACACCATGACCTGGTCGGGCATGGCGGTGCTATCTTCGGGAAGCGGTTCCCTACGGCGAATATCGATCTGGGCGGCCAACTCCCGCAAGGTTAATTCTCTCAATTTTTCCAGGTTGGATGATATGAAAAAATTATCCAACGCGGTTTGTATTCTTTCTTTTGAATAAATCTTGCCTTCTTCGAGCCGCTTTCTAAGGTCTTCGGTGGACAAATCGATGTTAACGATCTGGTCTGCTTCGGAAATCACGGTATCCGGCAGCCGTTCCCTTACTTTTACCCCGACAAACTTCTCAACGGTATCGTAAAGACTTTCCAGGTGCTGGACGTTTAAAGTAGTTATTACATGGATGCCGGCGTCGAGGATTTCCTGCACATCCTGGTAACGTTTTAAGTTTCGACTGCCCGGGACATTGTTATGGGCCAGTTCATCGATCAACGCCACGGCCGGCGCCGGCTTCCGGGCCAGTATGGCATCGACATCCATTTCTTCGATTTTAATGCCCTTATACTCCCGGACAACCCTGGGAATAATCTCGAAGCCCTCAAGTAGCTTGACAATATCCCGGCGCCCGTGGGTTTCCGCCAGCCCCACCACGACGTCGATCCCTTCGCTTCGCATTACCTGGCCTTCCTGGAGCATGCGATAGGTTTTGCCTACGCCGGCGCAGTAACCGAGATATATTTTGAGGCGTCCACGCTGCGACCGCCGGATCATCTTTAAAAAACTATTGGCTTTTTCTTCGTTCATTATTCGTCCTTAACGTTTAAATTATTTTTGCCCAAAGGGCGCCATCGTTTTTCGTTTTTCATTTATAATTTATAATTTATAATTTATAATTATCTTTTTTAAACCTACGATTTATCCAACTCAAGATTCAACAAAAGCACATTGACCCTCTTTTCACCCAATATACCGAGCTGACGGTTTTCAGTGCATCGTTTGATCGCTGTTAAAACTTTTTCCCGGTTTATGTTCCTTATTTTAGCTACCCGCGCGGCTTGCAAAACAGCGTTTTGCACACTAATATGCGGATCGAGTCCACTGCCTGAAGCCGTCACCGCATCCACCGGGACCCGGACATCCGGGGCTAATTCATTTTCTTCCCGGTAATCTTTTACCCGCTGCTTAACCTGTTCAAGCAGGGTCTTTGAAAGCGGACCCAGGTTACTGCCGCCGGAAGCAGTTGCATCATAACCCTGCCCCGCCGCCGATGGTCGCGGATGAAAATACCCGGGCCCATTAAAACGCTGCGAAATCAATTCCGAACCGATTGCTTTATTGTTGACGTAAATCATAGAGCCATTGGCCTTTGCCGGGAAAATCAATTGGGCCAGCCCCCAAACCGTTAACGGATATATGATTCCTAATAATACCGTTAAAACGATTATTGCTAACACTGCTTTTTTTAATTCTAACATTTTATTTACTCCCCAAGGGGGGCTCTTTTCGAAATCCCCTAATAGGCCCCCCGCGCCGCGGGGCCCCCTGGACCCCCCGTAAAAGCTTTTCATTATATTACTCCTATCAGGTTCACTACCAGATCGATCAATTTTATACCCACAAATGGAATTATCAGGCCACCCAACCCATAAACCAACAAATTGCGTCTCAAAAGAACAGACGCTTTCATGGGCCTGAATTTCACCCCCCTCAACGCCAACGGGATCAACATGATGATAATCAAGGCATTGAAAATAACCGCACTCAATATCGCACTGTCCGGCGACGCTAACTTCATTATATTCAAAGGCCCTACCTCCGGGAATAACCCAATCAACATGGCGGGAATAATAGCGAAATATTTCGCCACATCATTGGCTATACTAAATGTGGTCAACGCACCCCGCGTCATCAACATCTGTTTCCCGATTTCTATAATTTCAATCAATTTGGTGGGATTTGAATCCAGGTCCACCATGTTCCCCGCCTCTTTGGCCGCCTGCGTACCCGTGTTCATGGCCACCCCCACATCGGCCTGCGCCAACGCCGGCGCATCATTGGTCCCATCCCCGGTCATGGCCACCAAATACCCCTTACGCTGCTCTTTCCGAATTAACGCCAGCTTATCCTCCGGCCTTGCTTCGGCCAGGAAATCATCTACCCCGGCTTCCCCCGCAATCGTGGCCGCGGTCAACCGGTTATCCCCGGTAATCATTACGGTTTTAATACCCATGGCCCGCAGCCGGGTAAACCGGTCCCGAAGCCCCCCCTTCACAATATCCTTTAAATGAATGACGCCCAGGACAGTTGCATGGTCCGCCACCACCAACGCCGTCCCTCCCGACCGGGAAATCTTTTCTACGGTCTGCTTCACATCAGCGGGGAATTCCTTGCCAATGAATTGGGTTATGGCCGATGCCGAACCTTTGCGAACCTGTCTTTCACCGAAATCGATGCCACTCATCCGCGTCTGGGCGGAAAACGATATAAATTTGGCCTGGGGAAATTCGGAAATGGGCCGGCCCCTTAAACCATATTTCTTGGCCAGGACAACAATACTCCGTCCTTCCGGGGTTTCATCCGCCAGGGAAGATAACTGGGCGGCGTCAGCCAATTGTTCCGGCGACACCCCCAGGGCCGGGATAAATTCCACGGCCTGCCGGTCGCCGATGGTAATCGTACCCGTTTTATCCAGCAGCAAGACGTCGATATCCCCGGCCGCTTCCACCGCCCTGCCGCTCATGGCTAACACATTTGCTTGAACCAACCGGTCGATCCCCGCGATCCCGATGGCGCTGAGAAGACCGCCGATGGTGGTGGGCATCAAACACACCAGCAGCGACACCAACACCGTGATACTGAATAAAACATGGTAGTACATCCCGAAAAATTTCAAGGTGATAATGGCCGCCATGAAAATAATACTTAACGCCGAGAGTAAGATGGTAAGGGCAATTTCATTGGGGGTTTTCCGCCGGTTTGCCCCTTCCACCAGGGCGATCATGCGGTCTAAAAAACTCTCGCCCGGGTCAGCCGTAACCCGTACTATTATTTTATCCGACAGCACCCGCGTGCCCCCGGTAACGGCGCTCCGGTCACCCCCGGATTCGCGGATAACCGGCGCCGATTCCCCGGTGATGGCGGACTCATCCACCGTGGCGATGCCTTCGATCACTTCGCCGTCGGCGGGAATGATCTCCCCGGCCGTGACCACCACCACATCGTTTTTCCTTAAATCCTCGGCCAGTACCTGCGTAATACCCCCCTCCTCTTCCAATTTATTGGCCGAAGTGTGGGTGCGGGTTTTCTTCAACGCATTGGCCTGCGCTTTGCCCCGTCCCTCGGCCACGGCTTCGGCAAAATTGGCAAATAACACCGTAAACCACAGCCAGAGCGAAATTTGAATAATGAAAATCGTGGAATCCCCCGGGTGCTTTTGAAAAATCGCCATGGTGGTAATGGCCGCGCATACTTCGGCGACGAACATGACCGGGTTTTTGACCATGGTTTTCGGGTTCAATTTTTTGATCGAGTCTACCAGCGCTTGCTTTATAATTTCCTTCTGAAAAATCCTATACGATTTCGCTCTCATTCGCTTAATCCTTTAAAAAAGTTTAGTGGAACCGGTCATTAGAAAATGTTCGGCAATAGGCCCCAGGGACAACGCCGGGAGAAACGTCAGCAATCCAACGATGACGACCGTACCCACCAACAGGATGATAAACGTCAAACCATGAACCGGGAAGCTGCCGCTGCCGGCGGGGGTTAGTTTCTTTTTGGCCATGTTGCCGGCCAGGGCCAGCACCGGGACGATTACCAGGAAACGTCCCCCCAGCATAACCAGGCCGAGAATGGTGTTGAACATCGGCGTATCGGTAGCAAGCCCGGCAAAAGCGCTCCCGTTATTGCCGGCGGCTGAAGAGAATGCATACAGAATTTCGCTTAAACCGTGGGGTCCGGGATTCGCCGCGCGGCTTACTCCCCATTTGCCGGTTACCGCCCAGGCCGCGGGGCCGAGAATTAGAAAAGCGGTAACCAACACGATAAACACACATAATTTAACATCGTAGATATCGATTTTCTTGCCCAGGTATTCGGGGGTTCGGCCCACCATTAACCCGGCCAGGAATACCGCCAATATTATAAAAATAAGCATACCGTACAGCCCCGAGCCCACGCCGCCGAAAACCACTTCCCCCAGTTGGATATTAATCAAGGTTATCAACCCGCCCAACGGGGTAAACGAATCATGCATGGAGTTCACCGCGCCGCAGGAGGCGTCGGTGGTTACCGTGGCAAACAAAGCGGAATTGAAAACGCCGAAACGGACCTCTTTGCCTTCCATATTACTATTAGATGATAATCCCAGGGTTTGAAATCTACTATTCCCCTGCGCTTCGGCGTACCAGCAAACCAGGACCGCGGCCAGGAAAAGCATAACCATGGCTGTCCAGACCGCCCAGCCATGTTTTTTATTTTTGGTTGCCAGGCCGAGGTAATAGGTCAACCCGCTGGGGATTAAAAAAATAGCCAGCGCCTGGATAAAGTTGGATAGGGGAGTGGGGTTCTCATACGGATGGGCCGAATTGGCGTTAAAAAAACCGCCGCCGTTGGTGCCCACCATTTTAATGGCTTCCTGCGACGCCGCCGGTCCCTGGGGAATCGTTTGAAAGACTTCTTTTCCGTCTTTTCCGCCTTTTCTTGCCTGGGTTTCAACGGTTGTTGTCGTTGTTACTTGCACATTTGCATTAAAATTCTGTATCACGCCTTGAGATACGAAGAACAAGGCTAAGATTAAAGAAAGTGGAAGAAGGATATAAAGAATGGTGCGGATCAGGTCCACCCAGAAATTGCCGATGGTTTGGGCGGTTTGTCGGGCGATTCCCCTTACCAATGCCGCGGCCACCGCAATTCCCACTGCCGCGGATATGAAATTCTGGAACGTTAAACCCACCATTTGAGAAAAATGAGACATCGTGCTTTCCCCGGCATAACTTTGCCAGTTGGTATTGGTGGCAAAGCTAACCGCCGTGTTAAATGCCAGGTGGTCTTTTACCGCGCCCAAATGTTGGGGGTTTAAAGGCAAATAGTTTTGAAAACGCAGGATAAAATAGGTAAGGAATAACCCGGTTAAACTAAATAAACCCAGCGCTAAACCGTATTCCTTCCAGTTTTGTTCCTTTTCTTTATCGATCCCGATGATCTTGTACAAAAAGGTTTCCACTCTTCCGAAAACCCGGGTCAGGATCGTTTTTTCTCCCGTTTCAAGTACTTTGTATAAATAAATCCCCATGGGTTTGGTTAAACACAAAAGTACACCCAGGAACAGGATTAATTGAATCCAGCCAAAAATGTCCATTAAAATTTCTCCGGTTTAAAAACCGCAAAGAACAAGTAGATAATCAACATCAAACCGATAATTCCAATAATAATTTCATTCATTTTACCAACCTCATTCGTCATAACGCTCATAACGTTTCAGTGAGAATTCGAAAGTGGTTCCTTTGCCTTCTGAACTCTTAAACGAGATGTCGCCGTCATGGGCTTTTATAATCTCTTTAGCGATGGCCAGGCCCAGGCCCTCGCCGCGGTCCGAACCCTGGGCCTGCGCCTTGCCCTGGGCCGGGATGCGGAAGAATTTTTCAAACACCTTTGCGTGGTATTCTTTAGGAATACCTATGCCGTTATCCGCCACGTAAAAGATTACTTTTCCCTTGCCCGGTTTTGCAGACACCAGCACTTTACCGCCCACCGGCGTATATTTAACGGCATTGGACAGCAAATTTCCCAGCACATGCGAAATGCGCGCCGGGTCTGCCGCTACTTCGGGAAGGTCCCTGGCTAAATCCTTTTCCAGCATAATCCCTTTATCCTGGGCTTCGCGGCGGAACGATTCCACTGTTTCCTCAACCAATTCATAAGGAGAGACCGCGGTTAAATTCATCCGGACGTTTCCCGATTCGATCCGGCTGATATCCAGGAGGTCTTCGAGGATGGCGAACAATCGTTCGCTTTCATCCCGGGCCGAGATCAGCAAATCCGCTTGTTTTTCATTCAGGGTCCCGATTTTTTCTTCCAGCAGCAGGTGGATCGCCATGCGGATCGATGTCAGGGGGGTTTTCAGTTGGTGAGATACCGTCGAAAACAAATCCTTTTTAATTTCATCGCTCTGTCTTAATAACGTAACGTCTTCAAGGGTAATGATTAAGCCGTTCAATTCCTTTTCATTATCCAGGATGGGGAAGGCTTTGGGCTGGAAGAACTTTTCCCGGTTATCGATAAAGTGTTGGACCACTTCGCCTTTGTACTCTTTGGCGGATATTTTTTTATTATTAACCACTTCCAGCAGGAAGGCGGGCAGCCAGGGATAGGGGATATCGGAAACCCGGGTAGTGGGGGTTAGACCGAAATGGACCCGGGCCGATTCGGTGGCCACTTCCACTGTCCCGTCCAGGTCGATAATGGCAATGGCTTCCGGCAAATTCTTGAAAGCTTCCTGGGCAGCGCGCTGGATTCTCAGCAACTTCGAATTATCGGAGCGTCTAAGCAGTCGCAGGTGGGTCACCATGGTATTGAAAGCTTCGGAGAGCCGGCCGATTTCATCGTGGGCGTCCACTTCCACCACCAGGTTCAGGTTTCCGCCGGTTATTTCGTTAGTCGAGCGGATCAGGCGTTGGATGGGTTTCAATATCCAGCGGTTGCTGAAAAGCAGGAATATGATTGCCGTAAAAAAAGCGACTACCAGGAAGAGAACCATGTCCCGTTGGGCTTTGGCAGCTTTGCGCCTGGCATTGTTATTGGCGTCGCTCATATTCTGTTGGTTCATATGGAGGATTTCGTCGGTGGTGTTTTTAATTTCCTTGAATAAAGGGAAAAGGGCGTTAAAGTAAGTATCTTGTGGGGAGGGGGACTTTTTATCGATAATTAAATGAAGTTTTTCATTGTAAAGCGTGAATAGAGATCTAACCTGGAAAGCTTTCCTGGGTTCATCGGGGAGTGTTAAATTGTTTGCTTCAACTTCCATAGCGGTTTTAAACAGTTCGATATTTTTCGTGACCAGGTCTTTTCCTTCCTTTTCGTAGCCCAGCAGCAGGAAAAGGGTTCCGCTGTCGATTCGTTCCAGGGCTTCTTTCATTTGTTGGCAGGCGATGACGCTGCGGTAATTTTCCCGGAGGATGACATCGATGGATTTCCCCAGCAGGTTAAAGCGGTTAATGCTCTGGATGCCGATAAAGGTGGCGATCAGCAGTAAAAAACAAAATATCGCAAAAAGTTTTTGCCTCAAAGTAAATTGCATGTTTAGCTCCTGGGAGTATAAATGCAATTACCATGCCAAAGCACAAATCGGTAGGGAACTGGCACTGCCTGTTCCCTATAATTGCCATTTGGGAAAAGGCAGCGTCTGGGAACAGGCGGTGCCAGTTCCCTACAATAATGGTTGCAATCATTAAATTATGCAATGTTTGGAAATAAATCAGATTGCATTTTGCAATCCGGGCTGGTTAAATCCCGTAGGTTTTCCGTTTTCGCCAGAGGGTAGCCTGGTCGATGCCGAGGGCTTCGGCGGCTTCTTGCAGAGTACCGGCAGCCGCTAAAACCCGGCGGATATGGATTTCTTCGATTTTCGCAAGGCTTATTTTATCTCCCAGGTGGGGCAGTTCTTCGCTTCCCAGTATTTTTTCCGGCAGGTATTCTTTGCCCACAGTTTCGGTCTTACAGAAAATAGCCGTACGTTCGATCATATTTCTCAGTTCGCGGACATTGCCGGGCCAGGAATAGTTTTTAAGAAAAGATATGGCCTCTTCGGTAAAGCCGGTAAAATTACGGTGGTTGTGCCGGCCAAAGAAAGCCAGCATCCGGTTGGCCAGGTTTTCGATATCTTCTTTTCTTTCTCTCAGGGGGGGGATTTCGATCTCCACCACATTTAGGCGGTAGTAGAGGTCTTCCCTGAACCGTCCGTCTTGCACGGCTTTTTCCAGGTTTACGTTGGTGGCGGCAATTAAACGGACATCTGCGTTCCGGGTAATATTTTCGCCCACCCGTTCGTATTTCTTTTCCTGGATAAACCGCAGCAGTTTCGGTTGGATGGACAGCGGTAAATCCCCGATTTCATCCAGGAACAGGGTGCCTTCGCGGCACAGCGAAATCCGGCCCGGGTAATCTTTGACGGCGCCGGTGAAAGAGCCCCTGGCATGGCCGAAGAGTTCGTTTTCCAGGAGTTCCGCGGAAAGCGAGGGGCAGGAAACCACCACAAAGGGTTTATTAGCCCTTTGGCTCCAGTCATGGATGGCCCTGGCCAGGATAGTTTTCCCCGTGCCGCTTTCGCCTTTCAGTAAAAGATTAACATCCGCTGCCGCCACTTCCCTGGCCACGGCCATTACCTTTTCTACGGCGGGGTTTTTGCTGGAGAAATCGATTTCCGGGAAATTGGAATCCAGGTTTGCTTGAAGGTCTTCGATTTGTTTTTGCAGGGTTCTCAGTTCGAATATTTTTTCGACGACGATTTTGATCTGGGAAGGGGTAAAGGGTTTGGGGATATAATCGGCGGCCCCTTTGCGGATGGCTTCCACCGCCGAATCGATGGAGGCGTAAGCCGTGATAACCACTACTTTGGCGCTGGGAGAATGAGATTGCAAATAAGGAAGAAGATCAAGGCCGTTTTTGGTTCCCAGGCGCAGGTCCAGGAACACCACATCGAACAAACGTTGTTTGATTTCTTCGACGGCGTCATCGAAATTACTGACAGTCCTGACCGAATGGCCTTCGATTTCCAGGCACAGTGAAATCGTTTTACGGATATTAATCTCATCGTCCACCACCAGGATGTTTAATTGATCCCGGCTGTTTGATTTTTTCTCAATCTCGTTCATCGTCGATTTCCTGGAAAAGTTAGCAAATGAGATTATACTTCATTTGGAAGAATAGATCAATTTTAACCTGTTCCCCTGCCGGATGAAAATTTGAAGAAGGAACAGGCAATGCCTGTTCCCTACCGGATGAAAATTTGATATAATGGGATGGCTATGGAAAATACAGGTATTCTTTTTTTTATGGTGAGCATTGTAACTTCTGCCGCATCATTGATCTTCGGGATGAACCGGCACATTTTTAAAAACGTAAACTTTGCAAAAGGAGTGAAATAATATGGCGAAAAAAAAGGAAGTGGAAGGAATAATGGGTTTTTTTGGCGTGAATAAGCCGTTATTTGTGGAAAGGGAACTGACCGGCGATAATATCGAGCGCTTTGTAGATAGAGATGAATTACTGGCGCGCTTTAAATCCGCCATCCAATTTAAAAAAACCTGTGCGATAACAGGCAAGGAGGGATCGGGGAAAAGCTCGTTCCTGCTAAAATTGATGATGGAGATGAAAAGAGCGATGTACTGCGATTATTTACAATTTTCTTTCCCAAGCAACGAGTTTGATAAATCAAGATTGCATTTTTTAAGGGCGATTCTTCACAGTATACTGTATTTAATCGATAGTAATGATGCTTTATTAGCCCTTTTCGATAAAGACCAAATCGCATTTGAGAAAAAACGCCTTGAATACTCGATTACTATCGAAAACCAGGTTAGAAAACAGGCGAACGTGGATGGGGAAATCAGTGGGGGTGTAAAAAATGATTTCTTCAAATTGATGTTACCCTTTGATGTCGCGGGAAAAGTTGCAACCAGCCGTTCTAAAGAGGAGGGAAAAGGTGAAACGATCGATTATCCCGTTCACAATGAAAATACACTTTATGAGTCCATTACGAAAATTTCCCAGGAATTGAGGAACCCTATTGTCTTATTTATCGATGAACTGGATAAAATCGGGAGGTTTCCTCTCGAAACCCCGGAATGGGATCGGGAGTTGATAAAAATTCTTGAATTAAGCAGGGAAATTATGGCCAATGATAAATTGATTATGGTTTTTTCGCTTCAAGATGAATTATACCAAAAACTCTTAAAAGCCAAACAAGGAAAGGAGGGGGGCTCGGTTATAGGGCTTATAAATTATTTTAAACGATTGGGCGGATTCGATTGGGAATTCGCAAAAAGTGCCGTGATCCAATCATTGAAAGTTTCCGGTTATCCTGGGGCAATCGGGGACCTATTTGAAAAAGGCGTGCTGGAAATAGTGCTTGATGTAGTAAAAGGGAATCCCCGGTTGTTTATGACTTACCTGTCGGAACTCTGTATCGAAGCTTACCAGGATAACCAGCATACCATCGCACTGGATTTATTAAAGGAATACTTGTTCGAATTATTCGAAGAGGAAATGACCGAAGACCGCTGGCAGGAACTCTTGAAAAAGGCCGCTTAAAATGGAATTGAAGGGCATTATAACAATTATCATTGCCGCTGTCGGCCTCTTAATTGCCGCGGGCAGCCTCATAGTGGCTATTTTAGCGTATCGCTCGAAAAAGAAGCTGCAAAAGGAAAACCTTGAACTACAGCGTAAAATGCTTGAATACCATAAAGAAAAAGACGCCGGGGGGGAGTTGAAGGAGAAAATCCAGGAGTTCAAAGATACCCTGATAAAAGGAAGCGACCGGGATATCTACTGCCAACATATCATACAAAAATTCAAGTACCTGGATTTTACCGGTTTGAATGCCATCCTGCAAAAACCGCTTTTATTGGAAAAGATTTATGTGAAATTAAAAGCCAAACCTTCCTATCGTTTGGCCGATTATCTCACCATTGCCGAGTTTAATCAGTTAAAGGAGGAAGAGACGGCGACGGAGAAGGAAAAAGGCAAAAAGACCGATGAGGATTTTGTCAGGGTATTTGAGAACCTGTCCCGGGAATATAACCGCAAAAAGGAGCCGTTGAAACTGGTCATCCTGGGCCAGCCGGGCAGCGGCAAAACCACCTTGATGAAATGGATTGCCCTCCAGTGCGTCTGCGAAGGGAAAAACGTCTTTTCCAATTTTATCCCCGTGTTTATCCCGCTGAAAGACCTGGGCCGCGACCCGGATAAAACTTTCAGGGCTAAGAACATCCACGATTTAACCGCGGCTATGCTGAAGGGGGAAACGATTTCACCCTCTTTTATCGAAGATTCCTTTGAAAACAACCGCCTGCTGTTCCTGCTGGACGGCCTGGACGAAGTGGCGGATGAAAGCCTGCGCAGGGAAGTGATCGACTGGATTCAAAAACAGAATATCCGCAAAAATACTCTCCTTGTGACCTCCCGGTTCTCCGGGTTGCAGGAAGCCAAAGGATTGAAATTCCCTGACGCTTTCCCTGTCTTTGCCGTCCGGGATTTCGATATCGCCGATATCGAACGGTTCCTGGAAAATTGGTATCAAAATATCGAAATCGCCGTGGCCGGCGACGAGGATAAAAATGGGGCGGTGCAAAAAGGGAAAAAGCAATATGAAGATTTAATGGCTATTATAAAAAGTGGCGGATACGACAATCTCCGCCGGTTGGCGGTAAACCCCCTTTTATTGACCATCATTGCCATTGTTCACCGCACCCGCGCCGTGTTACCCAAAGAACGCCATAAATTGTATGAAGAGTGCTTAAAGGTCATGATCGAATTGTGGAATGTGGCCAACAAAAAACTAAATGTGAGTTTTTCCGTGGAAAACAGTATGGACAATCTTTCCAGGCTGGCCGTTTTCCTGATGAAAGAGAACCGGAGGGAAATGACGCTTCCGGAAATTAAGGGCCTGCTGCCCGGAGATATCGAAGGTAAGTCATTGGATTTTTTCTTAAAAGAAATGGTATTAAAAGCCGGGCTGCTTTATGAGTCCGAAGGAAAGTACGGGTTCCTGCATCTCACTTTCCAGGAGTACCTGGCCGCCTGGCATTTTGCCCGGGGCAAAGATCAAAATGCAATCTTAGAGTTCAGGGATAAAGATTACTGGACGGAAACCTTTAAACTTTTTGTCAATATCGCCAATACCCATCTATTTTTTGCTGAAATCATCGCTAACCTTATGGAAAAAGAGTACTGGCGGCAAATGCAGCTCTGGGATGATTGTTTACGCGATATTGTCGTGGAGAAGACGCAAGAGGAAATCGAACTAAAATTTGCCAAAAAGGTTTCAGACATTCTTCCCGCAATCGAGTATAAAGAAAAGAATGAATCATTGATTATCCAGTTGTATGCCCATTATCCTTTATATAAATATGCGGATCGATTTGTAAAGGAAGGGTGGAATTTATTTAATAATGCCTTACATCCCTTTGTCCGGTCAGTGGGAAGTTCGATTTTGAACCGGGTGGGAAACGAAGTCCAAGCGGAATTAATGGAAGCATTAAAAGCAAGAATAAGTGATTTTGAGAAACAGGAAGAGAAAGGTCCCGGACAATTATTGGATTTCCTCTACCGGGAGAAGAACAGTTTTGTACTGATGGTGGTCGGCAGGAGGAATGCGAGCGATTTTAATTTTGCGGTAGCAAAATTAAAATCGCGAGATTTTTTTCTAGTATACTTGACCCTCCGAGCCCTCATAGTCCTCCTAAACCTCCGAGCCCTCCGAGTCCTCCTGGACCTCCGAGCCTTTCTGGACCTCCTGGACCTCCTTGCCCTCCTAGACCTCCGAGCCCTCCTAGCCCTCCTAGACCTCCGAGACCTCCTAGCCCTCCTGGACCTCCGAGAATTCCTAGACCTCCGAGCCCTCCGAGACCTCCGAGAATTCCTAGAACTCCGAGACCAATTTCTAGAAAAATATCAAGCAATTATTGAAGAGCATAAACAGGAGCTCGCTGCCTGGGCCGATAAGGCCATGGCAAAATTGCACTCGTTATCCGATGAGGAATTATTAAAGTATTTCCCCGGCACAACAGAGGAGGATTTAAGAATCTTTAGAACCCTATCGGCCTGTTAAACTTCCACCTTGACGTGGAAAACGAAGAAAACCAGGCCCTGGAACTAAATGCCTCTTATTACTTAAGTGGAGCAGGAACATGAAAGAAACCATCGATATTCTCCAATTTTTTGGAGTAAACAAACCGCTGTTTGTAATGTCCGGATTAGCCTGCGATAATACCAAACGGTTCGTGGGCAGGGAAGAACTCTTAAAATATTTCATCATCACCATCCAGATGCGGCAAAATTGCGCCATCGTCGGCGAACCCGGCTCGGGAAAAACCTCCTTCCTCTTGAAACTCCGGGAGATGATGAAAGATTCCATATACAACGATTACCTCCAGTTCTCTTTCCCCGTCGATGAAGTGGATAAATCGAAACTCCATTTTTTAAGAAAAATATTAAGAAGCCTGTTATACTTAATAGCCAACAATAAACAACTGCTGGAACAGTTTATCGATGAACTGGACAAAATCGGCAGATACCCCCTGGAATTCCCCGGCTGGGATAAAGAAGTAACCAAAATCCTTGATCTGAGCAGGGATATCATGCTCAGCAATAAATTGATATTGGTGCTCTCATTACAAAACGAACTCTATGAGCATCTCTGTAAGGCCCGTGACGGCGAATCGGAAACATCCGGCGCAGCCGCTCTGGGGCTCATCCATGCCTTTAAAAAACTGGAAGGTTTTAACCTTGATTTCGCCGTAAGTGCAGTAAACGCCTCGTTGAAATACGCCGGCTATAAAGGAGAAATAGGGGACCTATTTGAAAAAGGAACCATCGGCATCGTTCTGGCCATCGTAAAAGGGAATCCGCGTTTGTTTATGTATCATCTCCTGGAATTATGCAAAAAGGCCTATCTTGAGAATCGAAAACAAATCACCCTGGATATGCTGCGAGATTATCTCATCGAAATCCATAAAATAGACCTGCCCCAATGGAATAAACTGGTTAAAGACCAGGGGTGAGTGGTGAGGGGAAGCGAGGAAGCGAGGAAGCGAGGAAGAGCGAAAAAACAAGGAAGAATAAAGGTAGAATGGTGAGTGGTGAGCGGTGAAAGGGGGAAAACTTGAGAAGTTTTGAAGTTAAGACGATAAGAATGTAATAAAAAGCAGGGAAAAAGTGTCTTTGCGCCGCACGGCTTTGATACCGATTCGATTTAAAACAGTCATTCCGCCGCGCGGCGCAGACACGTTTCAATTTCAAAATGTCATTCCGCCGCGCGGCGCAATCATTGCCCGAGAGTGAAAGAGTCTTTCCGCCGCGCGGCGGAACCACTAACCGGTTTCCCGACAGTACCAAAGCCGCGCGGCGCAAACACCGATTTAACGTCAAAATATATCTGGGAACTTCCCCGGTCCGCTTCCCCTTATTGAAAAAAGTTAAAAACAATATTATAATACACGCATGAAAAGGAGCACCGTATGAAATTCGCAGACCCTAAGAACGATATCGCCTCCAGGAAAATCTTTGGCGATGAAAACAAAAAAGAAATTCTTATCCGCAATGAGAAATGATGACTGAAACGGAAAATGAAAAACGTTTGCATAACCGCGAGTATTTACTAAAACTGTCCAAAACCAGGATGCCTTTTGGCAGATATGCCAAACGCCTTTTAATCGATCTCCCTGAACCTTACGTGGTCTGGTTTGCGCGGAAAGGTTTCCCCAAAGGAGAACTGGGCGAAATGCTGCAACTGGTTCACGAAATCAAGATCAATGGGTTGGAATACCTCTTCGACCCCCTGCGCTAAATGTTTACCTCTGATTGGAGGATTTTGCAATTGCCGCCATTCCTCAAATACCGGGCCGAATGACACAACGAATCTCAACCTTCTGCAATGGTTCTACAAGAGGAACCCCACGCAGTGGGACCGCAAAAACTTTTAATGTTGATTTTCCTTTTGCTCGATTTTCCTGTATAATATACCTCTAAAAGGTAGAACAGTATTATGAATAATGATAAAGATACAGCTAAAGACGGACCGAATACGCCGAACAACGTCCGACTGCCCCGCGAAACGCAGTTGAAAAAGGCCCAATACCAGGCTATGTTACTGGAAGTCCAACAAATGTACTGGATTCATATGACCACGGCGCGGATTATCTTTAAATCCGATATAATCGCCATGAATACCCTGGACCTCCAGGAAACCCGCTGGGATTCCATTTTTTCCTGGACAAGCCAGGCCAAGGAATTTTACCACAACGTCCTCCATACCGATGAATTCCTTAAAAAAATGATCGCCTATGGGATAACCGGGGAAGAATTGGAACAAGGACTTTTAAAATTAAAAGAGTTGGAAGGAGATAAATACTGGAAAAAGCAGTGTAATGAAGAGGATGCCCCAGGGAAATCCCGGCCGGTGAACCTCGTGGAGAAAATACGGGAATTGGCAGCCGCTGCCGAAAAAGCTTCGCGCAGGACTTTCCAGGAAGAACTTAAACACCGCCTGGAAAAGTTTTTTGCGAAAGCCATGGAAAAGGCCATCGAAAAAAAGAAAAAGCAGATGCAGCGGAAATTGGAGAAAAATCGCCCCATGGATAAAACCGGGGATAAAGTCGGGGATAAGGATGGCCTCCTAAAATGATCATTGTTCTCATTAACGAAACCGTCAAAAAATATCTACTAAAACAATCAAGGGACGCGCGAAACAAAATCAGGGATAAATTCGAATTCCTGGAATCCGGGCTCTGGGAAGGCGGGTTAAAAATTAAAAAATTAAAAGGCGTCTCCGCGAAATATATTTTAGAAGCACGATTGGACCGGGGAAACCGGATTCTTTTTACCCTGGGGCGGGAGCAGACGCAGGAAAATAACCTTATCATATATGTGTGGGGTATCGTGGTGCATGACGATATCGCCGCCAGGAGCAAGACCATCATCCCCGCCAATGCCCCTTTCCTGCAATTCGAAGATTACCAGGAGACCTTCCTGGAAAATGTGGATATGGAGGAACTGGAACCCGCCTATTTCACCCAGGAAAGTATTACCGAAAGATGCGCCGATGAATCCGGCAGCCAGCGCTGGTATGCTGTCGGTGAACCCGAATGGCAGCGCATCCGAATGTACTCCAGGGATGATTTCGATCTCTTTCTCCATTTAACGCCGGAACAGGATGAACTCCTCGGCGCACCCCTCCCCCAGGTTATCTCCGGCACGGCCGGCAGCGGTAAGACCAGCCTGGCCGTTTATTACCTGTTGAATCGGAACTTGAATGATAAGAAAAAATTGTTTCTTACCTATAACAAACACCTGAAAAATTTTGCCGTGAAATTGTATAACGGCCTTTTGAATGAACGAACCTGGAAAAAAGAGGTTACTCCCCCGGATTTTTATACATTTAAAGAGTTATGTCTTGAAGCGGCCGGCAAGGAACGATTCCCACCGGGAAAAGAAGTGGATTTTAACCGCTTCAACCGTTTATTCACCGGTTACCCCAATTACCAGTCCTATGACGCCGCGTTGGTGTGGGAAGAGATACGCGCCATTATCAAGGGCGCTGCCCCCGGCGTCAACCTCCCGGCTGAAAAAGAACAAAACGGGAACGAGCGGACATATCTCTCTTTTGCCGAATACGAAATGTTGGGTAAGAAAAAAGCCCCCAATTTCAGGTTCAACCGCGGGGATATTTACCGCATCTTCGAATGGTATCAAAATAAATTGCATACCGGGGGCCTTTGGGATGAACTGGATATGATGCCCGGGGCCGTTGACCCCAAATACACCTACGATATCCTGGTATGCGATGAGGTCCAGGACCTGACCGACACCCAGTTGGACCTGCTGTTTCATTTCGTAAAGAATCCCAGGAATATTTTCCTGGCCGGGGATACCCGTCAAACCATCAATCCCAGCGGATTCCGCTGGGAAGAGGTGCGCACGCATTTTTATGAGCGGGGAGTCGAAGTACCCGAATTAAAAACTTTATCCCTCAATTTCAGGAGTTCCGGCAGTATCATCGAATTGTCCAATACACTTTTGGACTTAAAGGAGAAATTTACGGGCCGAAAAGCCGATGAAACCAGGGAACAATGGAAATACAAAGGTAGACCGGTAACGGTCGTAACAGGCATCGATACGGCCGGCATGCTGGAGATTTTAAAAGCCGCCGGCCCTGCTCACGCTATCCTGGTGAGAACCGACACGGAAAAAGAATCGTTGAAAAATATTCTCCGAACCGAGCTGGTGTTTACCATCCAGGAGGCCAAGGGTTTGGAATTCGATACTGTTGTGCTGTGGAAGTTTTGCGATGACCCCTCCTCCGGGGTCGAGGATGTCTGGAAAGCCACCCTGGATCTGAGCGATAAGAATATCCATGAAGCCAGGATCAAGCATGAAATCAGTCTTCTCTACGTGGGCATCACGCGCTGCCGTGAAGACCTGATCGTCTACGACGGCAATACACCTTCTCTCATCTGGGACAACCGACCGGTGAAGGACAACGTATATATTACCGGGGACCGGCATTACCTGGAGAATGTATGGAACGTGATTTCCTCCCCGGCAGAATGGGTGGAACAGGGGAATTATTTTTTTGAAAGAGGATATTTCAAAGCTGCCGCGGAATGTTTTAAAAACGGCGGCGATTCCCAAAACATGGCCAGGGCCAATGCTCATTATTACGAAGAAGCCGGTAATTACCCCGAAGCCGCGGCGAATTTTGCAGGGGCCGGGGAAATAGAGAAGGCGGCCGTGAATTATGAATTGGCCGGGGCGTATAACAACGCCCTGGAGTTATGGGAGAAATTGAACCGGCAGGATAAAATGACGGTATGTACCGCCGTCCTCCTGGAAGCCGAAGGAAAATTCCAGGAGGCCGGAAATCTATATTTGAGCATCGAAAATTATAACGCCGCCGTGGATTGTTTTAAAAAGGCCGGGAATGACAGGACCGCGGCGGAAATCTATCTTAACCATTTGAATAGTATCGAACTGGCGGCCCGGCATTATGAATATGCCCACGATTACGAGAAAGCCGCCGACCTTTATACCCGGCTGGAAATGCTTGATAAGGCCGCGGAACTCTATTTCCAGGGTAAGAAATATGACGTGGCCGAGGCGTTGTGGGAGAAGACCGGCAGCGCCAAAAACTTGCTGGAATTGTACCGCCGCACCGGTCGGCATGAAAAACTCTTCACTATCTACGAACTGGAAGATGATATGGATAGCGCATTGAAATACCTGGAAACGCTAAAAAGAGATAACCTGGAGTTAATGGCGGAAGGGGAAGAATTATTTCAAAACCGGCGATATTTCCAGGCGTTAATCAGGTTCCTGGCGGTGGAGGGGGCGGAAGGAAAAGCGGCGTCCGCGCTGCGGGCGAAAATAGCCGATTGTTATTATAAACGGGGAGAATATAAAAATGCGATTACTTATTATGCGAACTCCGGTGATTTTTATTCGGCGGCGCGGGTTTGCAATGAAATCAAGGATTATGAAACTGCCTTCTGCATGTATTTCGATTCCCCCCTTGACAAAGCCAAAGGTTTCGTTAAGGCCAGGAAAGCTTTGAAAAAAATCGCCGATAAGGGATTCTTAAGGAAGACCGCGTTAGGTTATTATTTTAAAAAGGACTATGAGCGGGCGATGTTTTTATTTAAACGGCTGAAGAGGGGATTCGAGCCGCTGGAGGGCATCTGTTACACGCTGGCCGGGAACAAAAAAAAAGCCTTAAAAAGATGGCAGCGCTGCCGTTATTACGGGGACTTGATATTAATTGCCGAGGAGTGCCTGCAGAAAGAATTAATCGCAGTGGGCGCGGAGTTTTTCCTGGACATCCATTTCTGGGAATATGCCAACAGGTCGGGGACTTTCAAAACAGCCCTGGGAGGCAGCAGCATCGAAGACCTGATGAAAGCCTATTTCGGGGAGCAGGTTAAGTATGGAAGAAAGAAGACGGATTGGAATTGTCTCATAGCCCACAAAGAAGATGCACGAATATGGGCATATTTACTCCTGGCATTTGATGAATATTATCGGAACGCCTGTTCGGTGCAATTTTACCTGGAATTGAACGGGGATTACAATGCTCTCTTAAAGTATTTCCTGGAAATGCTTGAAACTTACCCAAAATATTCCAGGGAGATACTGGAAGCTGTCTCGAAAAATTCCCCGGCACATGGCGTCGCCATCGAGGAGGCCAAAATATTCCAGGTAATATTGAAGGCGAAAGTGGGGCCCCTGGATGGGAATGACCTCAGGATACTTGAGTTATATCCCCCAAAGATAGTCTTAAAAAATAACAATTTCCTCTTGTTAGGGTTGGCCCCGGCGGCGGAGGAATATCGTAATAAAGTAAACCTATGGTGCAAGAAGAACGGTTATAAAGGTCAGTTGAAAACTTATTTGCAGCGCTGGCCGCTTGAAAAAACCATAAAACGATGAGTATTTCTCCGTGTTGGTCCCTGTTGTCGGTACTGTTCGTGTTCGTCCGTGTTCGTCCGTGTTCGTCCGTGGCTAAGCTTTTAAAATAGGAGTGAAAATATGAAAGTGTTTTTAAACGGCATCGCCGGTACAGGCATGAGTTCCCTGGCCGGGTTGTTTAAACAAAAAGGATACGACGTCTTTGGTTCGGATGTCAATTTCTACCCGCCCGTGGATAAAATCCTGGAAAATATGAAGGTGAAACTCTTCAACCCCTACAGCGCGGAAAACATCCCCAAAGATGTCGATTTCTGCGTGATCGGTAACATCGTTTCCCGGGGCAACCCCGAAGCCGAATATATATTAAATAACAACATCGAATATTATTCCATGGCCGAAGCCCTGTATAAATACTTTATCAAAGGGAAAAAATCCATCGTGGCCGCCGGGACCCACGGTAAAACCACCATTGCCTCGTTCATCTCATACTTACTGCACACAGCCGGCGCCGGTTTCGAACCCGGGTTCTTTATCGGCGGCAAACCCCGGGATTTCAACGCCAACTATTCCGTGGGCAGCGACAGCGGCGACTATTTCGTCATCGAAGGCGACGAATACGAAACCTCCTTTTTCGACCGCTCCTCCAAATTCTTAAAATACCATCCCTTTTACCTCATCCTCTCCGCCCTGGAGTACGACCACCTGGATTTTTTCCCTTCCGAAAGTATTTATTTAAAAGCCTTTCAAAACCTGGTGAACCAGGTCCCGTCCCAGGGATTGATCGTGATGAACAATGATTATCCCATGAATTTCCAGGCCGTGGAAAAAGCTTTTACCCCCGTGGTAACTTACGGCGCTTCCGGGAACCCCGATTATCTCATCAAAAACATCCGGCATAGAGAAGATCATTATACCTTTACGCTTGCGCATGGCGCCCAAGAAACCGTTTTTACCACGTTCCTGGCCGGGAGATACAACGCCTGGAACCTGACCGCCGGGATCATCCTGGGCCTTCGCCTGGGCATCCCGGAAAAGACCATCAAAGAAGCGGTGGAAACTTTCAAAGGCGTGGAACGCCGGTTAAATAAAATCAATCACATCGGCAATACTTTATTCCTGGAGGATTTTGCCCACCACCCGACAGCCATTAAAGAAACCCTCCTGAGCATCAAAGAAATTTATCCACAAAAGAAACTCATCGTCCTTTTCGAACCCCGCAGTTGGAGTTTGCGCCGGAATTTTTTCCAGGACCGGTTGGGGGCCAGTTTCATGGATGCCGATGAAATCTTTTTCAGGGAAGTCTATCAAAAAGAAAAGGTTCCGGCGGACCAACGGCTGGATGTGCCGAAAATTGAGAAAGAACTCACGGCAGCGGGAAAGTCAGTTACGGTTTTCGAGGATGTCCGGACGGCGATGGATTTTCTAAAGAGCCTCGATTATCAGCGGGAGCAGGTGGTGGTTATCCTTTCCAACGGCAGTTTCGATGGCCTGCCCGATTTTGTCAGGGGAATGTAATTCCCCCAATGGGGAAAGCCCACGAATTACACGAATTAACACGAAAGGTTTTTTATCCACAGATTACACAGATTTTCACAGATTGTTTTTCCCGCTCTTCCTCGCTTCCTCGCTTCCTCGCTTCCGCTCTTCCCCTTTCCTGCCCCTGATTCACCGTTTTGGATCATTTGGAATTCGGTCATTTGAATTTGTTTCGAATTTCGGATTTCGTGCTTCGGATTTATTCTTTTCCCAATTTTCAGGATATTCCCCTTCCTTTCCTCGTAAAATAAATGCCCAGGAAAATAATCGCCGCCCCGATCATCAGGGAAGGGGAAATTCGTTCCGAAAGGAGCAGCCAGGCAAAAACCATTGCCAGCGCCGGCGGTAAATTCGAATACACCGCCGTCTGGCTGTTGCCGATTTTCTGCACCGAATAAAACCAGATAATCAAACCCACCGACAACGCCATTACCCCCGAAAAAGCCATGCAAAACCAGGCTTTAAACGATATGGCCGCATAAGGCAGCGTTCGCAATGCACCGATCGTAACCGGGAAAAAGAGCAGCGAACCGATGGTCATGGTCAGCATGGTAAATTTCAGCGGCGAGTACGTTCTAAGCAGCGGTCGCGCCGATACCGAATAATGAGCCCAGAGAATTACCGCGCCAAATATAAGCAAGTCCCCTTGCAAACTCTTCGAAGATAAACTCAACCCCCCGGCTTTCCCCATAATCGTAATATAAACCCCCAGGAATCCCATCAGGATACCGATCCAGGCAATCGGTTTAATGGTTTCATGTTTAGCAAACACGCTGAACAGCGAAATCATAATCGGCCCAACCCCGAAAATAACCGCCGTATTGGAAGCATTGGTCAGGTCGATTCCCCGGATAAATATATACTGGTAAATCGTATACCCGCTGATGGAAAGCAAAACAATTTTCAGGATATGTTCCTTTTGCACCTTAAAGTTTCTTTCAGTGATCAAAAACCATATTACCAGGACAGCGGAAGACAGCAGCAGGCGAATCCCATTCAAGGGTAGGGGAGGGATTTCTTTCAGGGCGATTTTCAAAATCGAATAATTCGCGGCCCAGATCAGTACTGCTACCAGCATCAGTCCGTCGCTCAATTGAAATTTTCTATGTCTCATTCTTTTCTTATTTTTATTTCGACGCTGCCAATGAAAACCCATTATAGCACAAATTTTACCTTTAGCGAAATTCCTGCGCGGCTTAGAAAAACAGGCCCACTAATTACACGAATGAACACGAATTGAGAACAAGCACGAAGCTCGAAGCACGAAATACGAAACAAATTCAAAATATAAAGGTTCAAAATTCGAAACAAAGCAGGCTGCCGCCTGGTTTTTGGTTTTTTTTTTGGTTATTTGAAATTTGTTATTTGTAATTTGCCTTCTTGGGGTATCGGGAAGGGGACAGGCAGAAAAATCATTTTTGTTATGCTGGTATCGAAAGCCGGAGCCGCCGCAGGAGCGGGGGCTCAAGGCAGCCAGGTGCAACGCCGTGTTAAGTGTGGCCTGCACCTGACGCCAAAATAGCCCCCTAATCCTAATCCCTTTCCCCTACTTGCATTTACCGAAAGGTCCGGCCAAAAAAATATTTTGCACCTCATTGCCGGTCAGCTCGCGATTGAAGATTTCCAGTTCATCGATAACGCCCTGGAACCAGGCCGTTAGTGGCGTTACAGCCGAGCAAGCGCCGATGCGTAATGGGTTGGTATTGGCAAGAGACCCGGGGCGCACCGTTGCATCGCATGCAGGAGGCCTGAATATTCCATCGTGATAGAATCGAATAAATCCACTGCGACATACAGTCACAGTTATGTGATGCCAATTTCCATCATATATGGAAGGCGTCAGCACAGGGGAAAGAAAATTGGTGTATTGCGGCGCACCAATACCATCGGCTAATTGGAGTCCCAACTTCCCCTGGTACACAAAGAAGACATAGCCTTTGAGCACCGGGACCGCACTCCGCTTGTCAAGAATCGTCATGACTCCTTGCGGGGCATTGGGACTAATACAAACCCAGGAGTCGATCGAAAAATCGCCCAGGTAGGTCGAGTAACTGCCCTGGCTGCCGCACAGGCAAAAGTTAGGCGTATTGGCAGGCCCGAAGTTCGTCACGATCGTGGATGGAGATTCCACATAGTTGGTTGTGCCGTTGAAACTCAACGCTCCGGCCACCATGCCCGGTACGGGAGTGGGACCACCTATGTGAGCGCCGGTGTTGCCCGTGGCAAGATTCGCCGCAGTCGCTCCCGCTGTCTCGTCAAAGGGATACCAGGCAACCATGGTAGTATTGGGAGGAGGGATACAGGCGCTGCCGGTCATGTTTATCAAAATTTCATCGAGCCGCTGACCTTGTTGGGTTTGCCAGAATACTCCCGAAAACTGGGCGATGTTCGCATTCGTGACATCGATGTCGGGTGGGGTGATAAAAAACATGTCCGGCGGCGAGGGATTCACCCACAACCGCATCCGTTCATTGATCCCACCGCCGACATTAAAATCGATCTGCGCCACCAGGAGCGTCGTGGCGTTGGCAACGACCGGGTGAGTGGAGTAAAAACACCCGATGACATTTTGCATTCCCCAGTTTCCTGCACTCGGATTTGGTTGTGGGAGATCGCCAATAATGAATGTCCCGCCGCTGGAGTTTCCGAGAGTGGCCTGTGTAGCAGGGGTGCCATTGACATTAGACCTTATAAGGGCGCGCATAACCAGGGTAATTCCCGGCGCTCCTACCACAGGCGCTGCCAACGTGCGTCTACTGGCAGCACCCGGGGTCCATCCCAGGGCGTTGCCTGCGGGAATGGGCATGAGTGCTCCGTAGGTCAGGCCAGGGCCCACGGTAAGATTCCCAAAGCCTGTCCATGGGCCACCCCATCCGGCGCCGCCGTTTTGTCCGTTGATGGCGCTACCCGCCGCATAATTGAATGGCTCGTAAGCGGTCGTTGCAGCTTCGCCGACAGCCACCATACATAAACACACACATATCAACGCTGCCAGTCGATATATGCCCTTACCATAACACTTACACTTACAACTGATTACAATCATATTATCCTCCATATTTATATTTGTGTTTAAATTGTCTTACCATAAAGTAGTATAATCCCCGGATTTTTGTTCAACTTTTATAATAGTTGATACTTTTTTTTTGAAATGCCGGATTAGAGAGGTTTTAAAAATGTCAATTTTTATAAAGTTTGATATTTTCTCTTTGTCCCCTACCTTTTTGGTGATGAAAATTGGCCTGTTTTATATCCTCTCTCCATGAAAAAAAATTCGAAATTAGAAATCGCGACACTTGAAATTCGAAACAAATCCCAATGACCAGGATGAAAAAATTACAAATTACAAATTACAAATTACAAACAAATTTCAATAAACAATGAACAAAAAAACAAATAAAAAACAGAAAAGAGGATACGGGACAGGCCAATTATCATGTTGGAAACAGCCGGGAGCTCTTATTTAACAGCCGGGAATGCGCCGGATTCTTCCAGGAGTCATGAAATGGAATGGTCAATGGCAGAAATAACTGGTCTTTACCCAGGCCACAACCCCCAGACCGTTGGGGAAACTTCGGGGATTTCAGTAGGGAACAGGCAGTGCCAGTTCCCTACTTCCCGGGACCTCGAACAATCTTACCTGGGGCAACGAAAAACTTCCCCGGACTTTGGGGAAACTCTCCCGGCGAGGTATAGAACAATAAAGACAACTTTAACCTGTGCCTACCTGGATGAATTGCTGCGGGTGATTTTTCCGGCCTGTCCCGAATGTCACTAATTATTAACACGTCAAATCCTGACATTTTCTGGCAAAATATTCTGTGTCCTCCTGTATTAATAGTTCAGAGCAGGAATAATGACCAACTCTCTAATTTTCATTGCGGCTAATATTACTTGTT
>Ga0315278_10000239_pt1 | contig 49452 bp, 35 predicted proteins | sample YL17G06_0_MG_FD_203880 | JGI IMG/M metagenome (GOLD analysis project Ga0315278, IMG submission 203880) | Sediment microbial communities from Yellowstone Lake, YNP, Wyoming, USA - YL17G06_0 | ecosystem: Environmental > Aquatic > Freshwater > Lake > Sediment | place: USA: Wyoming | collected... | reverse complement strand
GCGTGCGGGCGGAATTGTTCTATCGTCCAGTGTACCGGAAGCGCTCTGCGGTCATCCGGAAGCCCTCCTGGCACGTGCCGGAGAGCGGGTCTGGCGTGTAGCAACTCATCAGGACGCAGTAGCCCGGATAGTCGAAGACGGCCGTCGTATGATGATGTGGACTTTCTGGCCCGTCGCGCCGTGCGAACCCGGATGATTCACGAACGCGGCCCGTTCGTTCATAATGAGACTGAGATGAGAAAAGGGGCCTGGCCCCTTTTCTCATCTCAGTCTCATTATTGATGGACGTCCAACCATGGCTCATCGTCCCAAGCAGTCACGCCGTACATTCATCGGAACGCTCGCCGCGAGCACGTGTCTCACCGCCACCCGAGGTGTGGTCGCGATGGCGCGCCCTTCGTACGAGGAACTGGCGGATCGCCGGGCCCAGGCATCGCCGAACGATCGTATCCAGATCGCGCTCATCGGCGCCGGCGGCATGGGAACCGAGGACGCGAAGACCGCGCTCACCATTCCCGGCGTCACGCTGGTCGCGGTCTCCGATCTCTACGACGGGCGGCTCAAGCAGGCTCGGGACCGGTGGGGCCAGGACATCCAGACGACCCGCGACTACCGCGAGGTGCTCGCCCGCAAGGACGTCGACGCGGTCATCATTGGCACACCCGACCACTGGCATCGGCAGATCGCCGTTGATGCGATGGACGCCGCCAAGCATGTCTACCTCGAGAAACCGATGGTGCAGAGCCTCGGTGAGGGCGAGGCGGTGGTGGCCGCGCAACTCCGGAACAAGGTCGTCTTCCAGGTGGGCAGCCAGGGCATGAGCTCCCTCGGCAACGAGAAGGCAAAGGACCTGCTGGCCACCGGCGCGATCGGCACGCTCAACTACGCCGAGGGCTTCTGGGCACGCAACAACCCCATCGGCGCGTGGCAGTATCCCGTCCCTCGGGACGCGTCGGAGCAAACCGTCGACTGGGACCGCTTCCTCGGCTCACTGCCGAAGCGGACGTTCGATCCGATCCGGTTCTTCCGCTGGCGCAACTATCGCGACTACGGAACGGGTGTGAGCGGCGACCTGTTTGTCCACCTGTTCTCGAGTCTGCACTTCGTCACCGGATCGCTTGGCCCGACAACGATCATGGCGTCGGGTGGCCTCCGATACTGGAAGGACGGCCGCGACGCGCCCGACATCATGCTCGGCATGTTCGACTATCCAGACACCGCCGCGCACCCGGCGTTCAATCTCTCTTTGCGCGTCAACTTCGTCGACGGCACGTCGGGCTCCACGTACCTGCGCCTGGTCGGCAGCGACGGCGCGATGGACGTCACGTGGGACGATGTGACGGTGCGACGCAACAAACACTGGGATCCGCTGCGGGCCGTGCAGAAGGAATTTCTGAGCGACCCGGAACCGGACAGCCGCAAGGAGATCATGCCCGCCGCGGAGACGGTCTATCGCGTCGAGAAGGGCTACGACGCGGTGTACGCGACCGGGCCGGAATATCAGTTGCTCGATGTCGAAGGATGGCCCGACAGGCTCGAGACGTGGCAGTGGACCGGTGCGAACTACGGGATGCATCCTCCGCTCTCCGCGGCGTGGAAGAAGGTCGGCGAGTGGAATCACACACGCATCCTGGTGGCCGGCACGCACGTTGAGCATTGGCTGAACGGGGTGAAGGTCGTCGACTACGAGTTGTGGACGCCCGACTGGCAGGCGCGCGTGCAGGCCGGCAAGTGGAACGACTACCCGGGCTACGGCAAGGCGAAAACAGGGCTCGTCGGCCTGCAGGACCACGGTAACCGGATCTGGTTCCGCAACATCAAGATCAAACCGCTGTGAGCGTCGCCCCGGATCGTCCGCTCCGCGCCAGGTTCATTCTCGCCTTCTGGCTTCCGCTGGCGGCCACATGGCTCATGATGGCGGTCGAGGGGCCCTACATCGCCGCCATCATTGCGCGGATGCCCGATGCCGCGTACAACCTGGCGGCGTACGGCGTTGCCTTCGCGCTGGGGTGGCTTGCCGAATCGCCGATCATGATGCTGCTGACGGCCTCGAACGCCCTCGTGCGCGACCGGCAGTCGTTTCTCGCGCTTCGGCGATTCACACTCCTGTTGAACGCAGGCGTGACGGCGGTGCTGGTGGTCGGCGTCGTCCCCCCCGTGTTTGCGTTCCTGACCGGCCGACTGATCGGCCTGCCGCCAGAGGTCGCGCGCCTCGCGCACATCGCCACCACGCTGCTGATTCCCTGGCCCGCAGCGATTGGCTATCGCCGGTTCTACCAGGGCATCCTCGTTCGTCACCACATGACGCGGCGCGTCGCCTACGGCACGGTGATCCGGCTGACGTCCATGTCGATGACGGCCGCGGGCCTGGCGTTGACCACCGGCCTGCCGGGCGCGGCGATTGGCGCCATCGCGCTTTCAGCCGGCGTGATGGCGGAAGCGGCCGCGAGCCGATGGATGGCGCGGCACGTGGTGGCTCAGTTGCTTGCCGGGGCCGAGGCGCAGTCGATTTCAGCCCTGTCGCTGCGGGAGATTGGCCGGTTCTACTATCCTCTCGCGCTGACCTCCGTCATCTCGCTCATCACACTGCCGCTGGTCACCTTCTTTCTGGGCCACAGCCGTTCCCCCATCGAATCGCTCGCGGTCTGGCCGGTCATCAGCGCATTCGTGTTTCTGTTCAGAAGCGGCGGCATCGGGTACCAGGAAGTCGCCGTGGCATTGATCGGAACACACCACGAGCACGTCCCCGAGGTGCGGCGCGTGGCCGGCCTGCTGGCTGCGGCAGCCACCCTCGCGCTGGGCGTCATCGTCTTCACACCGGTTGCTGACCTCTGGTTCCGGGTGGTGGCAGGATTGCAAAGCGATCTGCGTGCGTTCGCGATCGGCGCTGCACGCATCCTGGTGCTGCTGCCAGCGCTCGAGTACCTCCTCTCGTTCCAGCGCGCGCGACTGATCGTCGCGCGGAACACCCGCCTGGTGACGGTCGCCACCGCCATCGAAGCCGTCTGCCTGGCGACGGCGCTCTTTCTGTGCGTGGGGACGTTTGACATGGTCGGCGCACTCGCCGCCGCGATTGCCGTCATGCTCGGCCGCCTGGCCGCCATCACGTTCCTGCTGATCCCGGCGAGGACGTCGGCCCGCGGCTAGCTTTGCCTTCTCTTGGCTTTACTTGATCGGATGAAGCGTTCTGTCGTCATCCCGGCGGACGCCGGGATCCAGCCATGGATGCCGACGTGTTTGTAAGAGGGCTCACTTCCTCTTGCGGGCCGTCACCGGCCGTGCCGCCGTCGGCAGCACCAGGGTGGTTTCGCCGCCAGTCGTCTCGAACGACAATGTCTGCTCGGCACCGCCCATCTCGAGCGAATAGGCCACGAAGCGCCGATCCGACACAGGCAGGTAGCGCAGTGCGGGAAGCTGCGGCGTGCCGCGGATGCCCAGGAGGCGACGCGGACCCCAGACGTAGATATTGAACACCGACGCCTTCTCGAACTCGAGCCGCACAATCGTCTGGACGGTGTCGCCCTCTCGTGGAACCGTCCCCAGCACGCTCGACCTCACGAAGCGCCCGAGCCGCCCTTCACGGTCGCGCATCATCCCGGCTTCCTGTGCCTTGACGTCGTCAAGCGGCATGTCGCCGCCCATGGCCTCGTGTAGACCCGAGACGTCTCCCTTGAAGGAACGTGACGAGATGTCGGCCGTCCGAGCCGTCAACTGCGCAAACCGCACGGCCTGCCCCGCCGGCGGTGGGGCGAGCGCTGACATGGCCTCCGGGTCGTCCGCGCGCACGGCAAGCGCGTTGCCGTCGGCGGCAATGGTGATCGCGCCGCCTTTCGGCAACACCCAACGGCCGGCCAGCGGCGCGAGCCTGTCCGGCGCCACGTGAACAACGGCCGGGGGCATCGATACCGCTCCACCAAAGAGGATCCGCTCGAGGATCTGCACGACTGGGCTCGCCTTCATCTCTGCGTTGGTTGATGTCAGGAAGAGCATCGCGTCTTCCTCCTGGAATCTCATGAACTCCGCAACGTAGATGCCGTTGCCTCCGTTGTGCTGAACGACAGTGGTTCCGCGCGGCGTCTTGCTGACCGCCCAGCCGTACGCGTAGAACGAGCGCTCGGCCGGACCCTCGGCGACATAGGGCTTGAAGTACCTGGCTCGCGCCTCCCTGGACAGCACCACATCGCTGTCAAGCGCGCGATGCCATGCCAGCATGTCTCCCAGCGTTGTATGCAATCCCCCATTGCCGCGCAGCATCCAATAGGGTGCGTCCGGCGGCTCGATGCGCTGAACGATGGTTCCCCAGTCCTCGCCATCGCGGTACCCGTGCGCGATGCGCGATTTCTCCCACGCCGGGGCCTTGTAGCCAGACTCGAGCATGCCCGCCGGCTTCAGCACGTGCCCGGCGAGATACGTCTCGTAGGATTGGCCGGACACCTTCTCCACGATCGCGGCGAGCAGGCTGTAGCCGGCGTTCGAGTATTCGTAGCCAGTGCCAGGCTTGAACAGGAGCGTCGACTGCAGCGCGCGCCGCACGTACTCCTCGCGCCCCACCGGCTCGTAGTCGGTCTGGCTGAAATCCGATTCGAGGCCCGACGAATGCGTCAGCAGATGATGCAGGGTGATGGACGCCTTGTCGGCAGGCACGCCATCCAGGTACTTGCTGGCCAGCTCGCTGACCGACAGCTTTCCCTGCATCTCGAGCGTCAGGATGGCAGCGGCCGTGAACTGCTTGGTGATGGAGCCCAGGTTGTACACGCTATCGGTGGCAAGCGGGATCTTCTGCGCCCGGTCGGACAGGCCGTACGACTTCATCAGCAGCACGTCTTTGCCGCGAACCGCGAGCGCGCCGCCTGAATAGCCGAACCGCTCAATCCGAGTCAAGTAGTCGTCGAGCTTGCGGCCGACCTCTCCGCTGACGATGGGCCGGTCGTCGGCCCGCGCCACTGGCACGCTCGACGCGCTGACGATGGCGATGGCGATGGTCGTGAGAACGACCGCGATTCGGGCAGCGAAGCGGCACATAGGCATCTCCCGGGTTCCCGTTCCAGCTACTATTGAGCTTACCCTTCGGCTCAGTTGTGTTGAGCACGCCGTCGGCCCAGTCTGCCCGTCCCTCGCCGGGTCTCTGGGAGGTCCGCGAGGCCAACACAAGTAAGCTCAGGGCCTAAGACGCCGGCGACCTCTCCTGAGTTCGGGGGAGAACGTCACTGTATCATCGGCCGTCATCACAGATGGGAGGGCGCGTGAAGACTTCCAGCCAGAGGATCCTCTGCGTGCTTGCCTGCGCCATCGCGATGGCCGGCGGGCCTTGGGCCGCTCCGGCCTCAGCCCAGGACGCGGTGTTTGTCGTGCGGCACGCCGAGCGGCTCGACAACTCCAGCGATTCTCCGCTTGCGGCCGAAGGCCAGAGGCGGGCTGCCAGGCTGGCCGAGCAACTGCGCGACGCCCGCATCACCGCGATCTTCGTGACGCAATTCGTACGCACGGCCGACACGGCCAAACCGCTGGCAGACCGCCTGGGCGTCCCGCTGCAGAGGATTCCCGCGGCCCAGACGACCGACCTGATCGCGCGACTGCGGGCGCTTGGTCCGGACGCCCGTGTGCTGGTCGTGGGCCACAGCGATACGGTCCCGAAGATCCTGAGTGGGATGGGCTCGACCGAACCGGTGACCATCGCGCCCGACGAGTACGACAATCTCTTTATCGTGCTGCCACGAGCGGCGGTCGCGCCGGCCGTGCTGCGGCTGCGCTACTGAGCGGCGGCCGACCGTTCCCGGGACGCCGCCTCTCGAGCGATCGCCGTCAGGGGCGCCAGCGAGCACAACCTGAAGCAGGTTGACGTCGATACCGGCGGGCCCGCTTCACGTCGTCGCGGCCTGTGCGTCGTCTCACACAGAGCTGGCGCTTCGTCGGACGCATTCTGGTAAGGACAGCCGTGCAAGGGGTCTTGGGCGGGCACGGGGGCCCGCCCCTACGGGTCCCGCCCGAATCCCGAATCCCGTACGCGGGCTGCCGACGAGGGTGGATGTGTCCCGTCATTCCGGCGACCGCCTGATCCACGAACGCTGGAATCCAGACCGCGGCGGCTCCAGCTGTGATAGCCTCTGTCAAACATTGGGGCTTCTCGTAGGCTCAGGCAAGTCCCCCCGCTTGCCGAGTCCATCTTCTGCCTGCAGCACCCCGCTCTCTCATGCTCTGACGGCGCAGGGTTCTGCACCCTCTCTTCGGGTTTCACATCAGGAGGACGCAGTGCGGATCACAGCAGGACGCGTCGGTCGGGCCTGGGCTCGTCGGCTGGTGCTGGCGGCCATCATCGGATGGCTGGCCGTCGCCCCGACCGGGGCGGCCGACACCACGAAGTACCACACCTACGCCGAGCTCTCGGCGGCTCTGAAGGCGGCCGCCACCGCGCATCCGAATCTGGCCACGCTCGTGTCGATCGGCAAGTCGGCGGAAGGGCGCGACATCTGGGCGATCGAGATCGCCAGCGCGTCGGGCACGCCCGTCGACCAACGGCCGGGCCTGCTGATTGCGGCCAACTTCGAAGGCGACCACGTGATCGGCAGCGAGCTGGCCGTCTACCTCGCCGACTATCTGCTCACGTCGTACGCCACAGATGCCGCAGTCAAGCAGCGGCTCGACAACCATGTCTTCTACATCGTGCCGCGCGTCAATCCCGATGGTGCCGAACTGATGTTCGCCCCGGTGAAGACCGGCCGTCGAACCAACGGCACGAAGTTCGACGCCGACAACGATGGCCGCATAGACGAGGATGGTCCAGAGGATCTCAACAAGGATGGCGTTATCACGGTGATGCGGGTGAAGGACCCGAAAGGTCCGTACATGATTCATCCGGACGATGCGCGGCTGATGAAGCGCGCGGATCCGGCCAAGGGCGAGAACGGCGGGTACGCGATGTACTGGGAAGGCACCGACAAGGACGGAGACGGATTCATCGCCGAAGACGGCCCGGGCGGCACCGACATCAACCGCAACTTCATGCACCAGTACCCGTACTACCAGACTGATGCGGGCCGGTACATGGCGAGCGAATCCGAGACGCGCGCCATGCTCGACTACGTGCTCAAGCACGGCAACATCGCGGCGGTGCTGACGTTTGGCGAGAACGACAATCTGATCTCCGCGCGCGCCGGGGCGGCCAACCCGATCAGCCTGCTCGACTTCGCCGAGCGCAGCGTGGCGAATGCGCGGCGCGTCGGCATCTTCCAGGACGCGGGCGGATTCGGGCGCGGGGGACGCGGGGGCGGCGGATTCATGGGCGGCGGCGAGGGCGGTCGCGGCGGACAGCCGGCCGCAGCCGCGGCTGGCGGTCGGGGCGGCGGAGGCGGCGCGGTCGCAGCGACCACCGTGAACGCGGCCGACGTCGAGTACATCAATGCCATCGTCAGCAAGTACCGCGAATTCACGGGCCTGCGCAGCACCGGCTACACGCGCGCGCCGGCCGGCGCGTTCTCTGAATACGGCTACTACCAGTACGGCGTCCCGTCGTTCTCGACGCCGGGATGGGGCTTGCCTGGTGCGGGTCGGCCGGCTGGCGCGGGAGCGCCGGGCGGCGATACCGGACGAGGCGCCATGCCACCGGCCGGGATGGCGGGCGGCGCGACTGCAGCCGCTGGCGGCGGCCGGGGCCGCGGTGGTGCAGGCGGCGGGATGATGGCCGGAGGCGGCGGCAGCGAAGCCGACTTCGCCGAAGGGATCGATCTGCGGCTGCTCCAGTGGATGGATGGCGAGAAGATCGACGGATTCGTCAAGTGGACGCCGTTCAAGCATCCGACGCTGGGTGATGCGGAGATTGGCGGCTTCAAGCCCTACTCCACCATCAACCCGCCAGTCGCGAAGATCGCGGATCTTGGGGCGAGCCACGCGAAGTTCGTGCTCTATCTCACCTCGATCTTTGCGAAGGTGAAGATCGCGAAGGCCGAAGCCACCGCACTAGGCGGCGGGATCTACCGCATCAAGGCCGACGTCGAGAACACGGGCTATCTGCCGACCGCGATGGCGCAGGGTGTCGTCGCTCGCGCGGTCAAGCCCGTCATGGTGCAGCTTGGCGTCCCCCCCGAGTCGATCATCACGGGGAACGAAAAGACCAACAGCATCAGCGCACTGGCCGGGACGGGCTCGCGCCAGTCCTACGAATGGGTGATCAAGGGCAAGCCCGCGCAAGCCATCACCCTGAAAGTCGTGTCGCAGAAGAGCGGTACAGATACCGCCACCATCACCCTCCAGTAGATACCAGCACTCGCAGGAGAAGAGACATGAACACGCATGCGAAGCTCATCGCGACCGCTGGTCTGCTGGTAGCAGTGGCGGTCTGCGCTTCATCAGGCGTCTCGGGCCAGGCCAAACCGGCAGCGGCTCAGACGCCGAAACCCGCGGCGGCCACGCAGGCGCCCAGGACTGGGGCGCCCACGCAGGCGCCGAAGACGTGGGCGGACAACCCGACCTCCGAGCGCGCCTACAAGGTGAAGCTCGACTTCAACCGCTGGCACGACGTCGCGGAACTCCAGGCCGACATGCGGGCGCTCGAAAAGGCGTATCCGAAGTTCCTGAAGTACATCTCGCTTGGCAAGAGCTACGGCGGGCGCGATCTGGCCGCCATGATCGTCAACAACCCCGACACCGGAGCGGATACGACGAAGCCGGCGATGTACATCGAAGCCAACATGCACGGGAACGAGATCCAGGGCGGAGAGATCTGCATCTACACGATCTGGTACCTGATGGAGAACTACGGCAAGATCGACAAGATCACCAAACTGGTCAACGAGCGGGTGTTCTACATCGTGCCGACGGTCAACCCGGACGGCCGCGACTACTTTATGCACGGCCCCGGCGGCAACGCGCGCACGGGTCACATGCCCGTAGACGATGACAACGACTATCAGTTCGATGAGGACGGCCCGGAGGACCTGAACGGGAACGGCATCATCGAGCAGATCCGCAAGTACGTTCCGGGGGAGGGCACGCACAGGAAGAGCGTCGCCGATCCGCGAATGATGGAACCGGTGGGTTTCGGAGAAAAGGGCGACTACATCCTGCTCGGTCAGGAAGGCATCGACCACGACGGCGACGGCCGCGTGGGCGAGGATGGCGTCGGCAGCTACGATCCGAATCGCAACTTCGCGGCCGACTGGCAGCCCGACTACATCCAGGGCGGTGCGATGGACTACCCGTTCCAGTTGCCCGAAGCGAAGGCCGTGAATGACTTCATGCTGGCGCACCCGAACGTGGCGGGGCTCCAGACCTATCACAACAGCGGCGGCATGATCCTGCGCAGCCCGGGGGCTGAGCAGACCGGCGAGTACCCGGCGTCGGATGTCCGCGCCTACGACGAAATAGGGAGGATGGGCGAGCGCATGCTGCCGTTCTACCGCTACCTGGTCATCTGGAGCGGCCTCTACACCGTGCACGGCGGCACGACCGACTGGAGCAACGACACGCTGGGCATCCTCTCCTACTCGAACGAGCTCTGGAGCAACGGGCAGTACTTCACCAGCCCGGAGCTGAAGGAACAGCAGAAGGATCCCAACAGTCCGATTGCCCCGCGCGTCGCCAATAACTTCTTCAACGACTATCTCGAGTTCGGCGACGAGCAGACGGACTGGAAGGAGTTCAACCATCCACAGTTCGGCAAGGTCGAGATCGGCGGCGCGACCAAGAAGACGTTCGGCCGCGTGCCGCCGCGATTCATGAACGAAGAGCTGTGCCACCGCAACATGGCGTTCACGCTCTACCAGGCGGAAGAAATGCCCCAGATGAAGATGGGCGACGCCAAGGTCGAGAAGCTCGCCGATGGCGTGTTCAAGGTGTGGCTCGACATCCAGAATGACGGCATTACGCCGACCATCCTGGCCAAGGCGGCGGCCAACAACGTCGTGCGCCCGGACCTGATCACGGTTGACGGGAAGGGCGTCGAGATCGTGTCGGCGAGCTGGCTGCCGACCAAGTGGCGGCCGGCGATCGCGCAGATGATCGATCAGAAGGATCTGAAGCGGATCATGGTCCGCAACGGTCACCCGGGCCGAACCACCAAGACGATTCAGTACTTCGTCAAGGGCACCGGCAGCATCTCGGTGAAGTACGACAGCGTCAAGGGCGGCACGGTGCAGAAGACCATCGTGTTGCAGTAGCCGCGCAGTAGTGCTCAGTCGGGGCGGCCTTGGCCCGCCGAAGCCGGCGGCCAAGGCGGCGCCACTCTTGGTGCCGCCCCGTCTTCTCGTTGAGCGTGGCAGGAGTGGCGACATGCACGACCGACGCGTGAGGCGCTATTTGCCAGGCGGAACGCCGTTGGGCGCGATCTTCAGATCGGGGCCGGCGACGTCCTCCCATGCGTAGTAGTGAAACACTCCTCCGTTGGACATCGCGACGAACAGGCCCCGGGGGAACTTCGGCCCGAGGGCGAGGCTGGTGACCTCGCTGCCGTCGCTCTCGATGGCGGAGACGGGAACGGTCTTGACGAGCGTGTGCTCGTGCGGGCGGCCGGGTGCGCCTTCGCGCGGGTAGATCCGAAACTGGTTCGCCTGCTGGTCGGAGACGAGGATGTAGCCGGTGCCGTCGTTGATCTTGTAGATCGAGATGCCTTCGTGATCGCCAGCGAACCCGCTCGTGGCAAAGAGCGCGAGTTCCGTGTTCGCCCTGGGCGCGTCCGGATCGGCGGCGTACTTGCGGACGCCGACGGTTTCATCAGAGTAGTACACGTAGCCGAGCTCAGCATCGACGGCAATCGCCTCGATTTCCTTCGTGCCGCTGTAGGCGCCAAACTGGCGGACCAGCGCCATCTTCACGTGGCCTGTGCCGTCGTCGGCGAGCCGGTATTGGCCGATGTAGCCGGTGCGCGGGCCGGACTTGCCACCGACAAACGCGAAGATCGCGCCGTCGCGCGGACGCCGATAGAGCGCGATGCCCATTGGCGCGCGGTTTGTGTCGCCCTCGAATACGACGAGATCGCCGTTGTCGACCGGCTTCATGTCGGGCAGCGAGAAGACACGCAGCCGCTGCTTCTCGCGCTCAGTGGTGACGGCGATGTCGGTGGGTGTGCCGCCGAGCGGGAGGCCGTAGGCAATGTCGACGTTGTTCGGGCGCTTCAGGTCGCCGACGCGGTTCACGATCCTCCCGCCCAGATCGTACACGTAGAGCGCGCCGTCGGAATCCTTGTCGGTGCCGACGATGAGACTTCTCGATTTGTCGGCGGAATTGATCCAGATGGCGGGATCATCGGTGTCGTATGTCGTCGGCTCGGTGACGACGCGAGGCGTGAGCGCGTTCGCGGCTGGCGTGATCGATCCGGACGCGCACGAGGCTGCGAGCGGGGCGAAGAGAAGGATCCAGAGCAGAAACCTCATCCTGACACCAGGCGCCGCCGGACGTTCCCACCCCGACCTGAGGATCTGGCGGAGGTGGTGCGTCAAGTGATCGACGTAGTCACCCATCAGGTAGTCAAGGGTCGTGGGCTCTCCCGGCGCCACAGTGTGCCAGGCGATGTCGTCGAGATTGTGCCGGTGATGCACGCGGGTACGCACCGGCTCCGGTACGAGCGCCATCACGCGGGCGACATGCAGGTTGTACGTTCGCCACAGTGCAACCAGTTCTGCCCAGGGCGACTCCTGGTACGCCTGCGCGCTGACCCAGCCGTCCTGCTCGTAACCCTGGAACACCAGGTCGTCCTGGAAGCGCGCCCGGACGAAGCGCTGATGGTTGTGGGAGGCCGAATCGATGAGGTGGCCGAGCACCTCCCGAGGCGACCATTTTCCAGGCGCCGGATGGCGCGCACTGTCCGCTTCAGACAGGCCGAGAAGCACAGGGGTGCTGCGCTCAACGACTGACTGGAGTTGGTTGATGTAGTTTTGCTCGGCCATGATTCGTTCTCGCTTGTCGGCCTGGCGTTTGGCGTTCACCCGCGGCCGCTCGGGCTTCGCGCGACCGACGGCTACAAGCCACGGTGAGGCTCACAGCGGGCACGTTCGGCCAAGCGCACTCCTACCAGTGGAGCAAGAAGACGGGCGCCATCGCCGCCAGAGCCGCGCCGACTTGCAGGGCCAGGATGGGCACAGCCTGTCGTGGTGACTGCGGCACCCGCTTGATCGCGAAGTACAACACGATAGGTGCCTGGGCAGCCATGAGGAGCTGCCAGATGTGGGCCGCTGCACCCTCATCCGCTTGAGGCGCCGTACCGTGCACCGCGACGAACATCAACACGGCGGCGAGGGCACCGAGGGACATTGCCACGGGAAGGAAGGCGCTCGGGTGCTTCAGCATGGTTAATGGATTCATTTCGCCACCCGATGGTTTCGCTGTGAGCGACGGGACCCGACACTACGATAGAGAGCTCTGCGTCAAAGAGCAACCCGCGGAATCGCTCCCTCTTTCTCCGGGCTGGCGCGGCTTCCCGAGGGTGCGGGTCCGGGAGTTCTGCGATGTGCTGGTGGGTACCGCCTAACGATTTGTGCTTCTTCCGCGAGCCGATAGGCCTCGTCGGCAGCTAGCGCGTGTGAGACGGCAGTCAAAGCGAGTCTGGCCGGCGACTGCGCTCACGGGGCAGCAAGGCCGCCTGGACAGTATGACTTCCGTACCGTGCGAACAATGAGGCTGACCTCCGTCGGTTTCGCGGGTTAGCCTTCATCGGGCCAGCGCCGCCCGTTGAGTTCACGTTCAACGCACATTCACGGAGGTCAGCCATGGCAGGGCCTGTCAGCCTTTTCGCCGGTCTGGACGTCCACCAGGACACCATCGCTGTGGCCCACGCCAGCCCACCAACAAGGGAGTCTCGTGCATGGTCGTGGCCCCGTCCCTCATCCCCGAGAAGCCTGGCGAGACAGAAGACGGATCGGCGGGATCGAGACCGCGTAGGGGGGGGTGCCTTGCAGTTGACACAGGAAGTCCTATCAACGTGTGTGGCTTCGGCTGCAGCCGCCTGGCAGCTGTCTGCTGGAAGCCATTGTGTGCCGCTCCAACTCCGTGCAGTCGCTCATCGGTCGAACGCAACCGACACTACCCTGAGCGCCCTCGTCTGACCAGGCATCCGCGTCCCCTTCGGCCCGAGCAAGACGCCATAGGTAGCGGACACCAGCTCGTCCAGCTCCTCCGGCACTGAGGAGTACCCCGCGTTCGACAGGAGCCGGGAGAGCCCGTCTCCGCCCAGGGCCGGCCAAGCTCCCTCAAGTGAGGATTCCCCACCGAACTCCACTTGCCCGTGTCGCAAGGCGACTGAGGCGGTGATGGAAGGAGCGGCCTCTGCAGGTCCTGACGCGCTCCAGAACGTGAGGACCGCCGTCGATTGCTCGCTCATGTCCGCACCAGCGCGCACGACCCCAATTGACACCATTCGAACGGCGTAGCCGCTACGAGGTGCCTCGTACACGGCCACAGTGTGGAACTGCCGGTCGCTCTCGCAACCTGACAGTAGCAAGAGAGCCGCGAGAGCGGCGCAGCAGGCCATTCGTGAACTCATTCGCGCTCCCGAGATTGCCGGCCCAACGGCCAGGTTTCAGCCGCGGCAGGCTTATTGTCATGCCAGCCGCCGTCGGCTGCAAACCGTTAACCGACTTTTTGTCGCGGCTCAGCGCGACAAAAAGTCTTCTTCGTTTCGTTAGGCCTCGAGCGGGGAAGCGCAAGATGGAGGCTACCGTAGCGCCACCCAGCTCGCGAGGGTGCCAGTTGTCGTAAAGGTCTCCCCGTTACACGTAAGCGGATCGGCATCTCGCGCCGCGCGGGAAATGATCATGTCATCCCGCGCGACCACACCGGCGGCGCGGTACTCCTGGAACAAGGTGTCTGTGACCACGTCGAACCATGACACGAGGCGGTAACCCTGTGGCGTGTTGACACCCACGGCGACATCCGAATCGGTCTGGAGCCCGTAGTGGCTGCCGAGCAACTGGCCGACGCTGACATTGGTGCCTGCCGCGATCGGGATAGTCGGGATGACGTGAAAGATGATGACGCGGAAGGCTGGCTGGACCGTAGGCTGGATGTTGAGTTGGAATCCGAATCCCGAGGATTCCGGATCGAAAGCCCGCACTGTGCCATCCACGGGCGAGTAGATGAGGAGCGTCGCTGGATTCGTCGTGCCCTTCGGTGTGAAGTAGTGCTTCATGCTGCGGCACTGCTCGGCAGAATCGGTGTAGGAGTGGCCCACCGCTGACCGAAAGCGCGAGATGCGGTCGATGTTGACCAACGCAATGTGTCGCTGGCTAACGAACTGCGGGATTCCGCGGCCCACAATGTCATAGGTCGGCTCCGCGACCGACGGGCTAGCCGGGGATCCGACTCTGGAGTCTCCGCCGCAGGCAGCAACAGAGAACATCAACAACGCAAGCGTCACGCTCCGGATCAACGTCTCCCCCCACGCGCCAATGAACGGAAATCCCTCGCCGAGCAGGCCGATAGCAATAAGCGGCGCCGGCGCAGTCGCTCTTGGACATGGGCCGGCGCCGGCTTCATTGCGTTAGACGGCAACCTCTCGTTCGCGCTTCCCGAAGCCGATCAACGCGGCAAGAACCGCCGCCAGAATCAGCAGTCCCGCCGCCGGAACGTACGCATTGCCGATCGAGAAGCCGGTGACGAACGTGAACCCCGCGAAGAGAAGTGCGAACGCACCGACTCCGACTCCACTGCGCCGCCATGCAGCCCAAGTCGCGAGAATTGACAAGACCGTTGGAACGAGCACCGCACCCTGAACGACGCCTTGGTGCCAAAGTGGTGTGAAGGAGATCCAGACGTGCATCAAGACGCACCACACCCCACTGATTGCCGCCAGGACGAAGACCACCCAACCGTGCCGTTTCACGTTGTGCCTGCGCAGATCGGCAATGCTCGATTCAGAGAACTCGAGGCCGCGCGAGTACGTGGAGCACACAACTGGCTGCGCAACAGAAGCCGAAGGCAGACGCAACCACCAAGATCCCCAAACCCACTGTTGTCCCGAGGAGCACCGCCGCCAGCATCGCACAGAGCGTCGCAATGACGAAGGCGCCAGCCGAGAGCGCGACCCTCACTGTCAGTCCTCTGGTATACGCGTTTCCGACCACCATTACCATCGTTGCGCCAAGCAGTGATGCAAGCGCAACGCATAAGTACCGAACATCGTACCCGGTCTGGCCGAAGCGAATCAGCGCGAAAGCGAAGGGGACTGCGGCGAAAAGAATCGACAGCGCGTGGGTCCGCCGCTCCTGAGGTGACCATTTCATCGCAGTCGTGCCCCTGTCCGGCTAACGGCTCGCCGATATGCTGCGGGCGCCGAAGGCGACCGTCAGCTTCATCGGCTTGTTAGGCGGCTCGTTCGACGGCGCTCCGCTAGTACGGATACCGCCATGCCCGCGACCAGGATCGAGAGAATCACAGTCAGCAAGTACAAGTTGAAGTGCTTCCCGAGGGTGAGCTTCAGCCATTCGGCAAGCAACATCTTCACGCCCACTACCATCAAGACCAGTGCGAGTGAGACCTTCAGGTATCGGAACTTCTTCACCATCCCGGCCAGCGCGAAGTAGAGCGATCGCAGACCGAGCATCGCGAACACGTTGCTGGTGAACACCAAAAACGGGTCGCCCGTGATGGCGAAGATGGCTGGGATGGAGTCGACGGCGAAGATCAGATCTGTCGTTTCGACCATGACGAGCGCCAGCGCCAGAGGCGTGAGGAGCCAAGTTCCCGGCCGAGCCTTGTCCACGACCTCATCTGGAATCGTGGGCGCCCCGGGGACCTCACTCTCGTACGACGCGGGTGCACCGGCGCGAACGATGAAGTGCTCGCCGTGCAACCTGGCGGTCACCGGGAACAGGCGGCGCGTCCACCGGACCACGATGTTCTTGTTTGGATCGGTGTGCTCCGTCTTGAGGAAAAGCATCTTGATCGCCGTAAGGATCAGGAAGGCGGCAAACAGGTACAAAACCCAGTGGTACTCGGCGATCACCTTCGCCCCGAGACCTATCATCGCACCGCGCAGGAGCAGAGCACCGAGGACGCCCCAGAAAAGGACGCGGTGCTGATAGAGCTGCGGCACCGCGAAGGACCCAAAGATCATGGCGATAACGAAGATGTTGTCCACGCTGAGCGACTTCTCGACGACGTAGCCGGTCAGGTACTTCTCCGTCGCCGCTGCGCCGTCGTTCGTCAGCCCATCGACCGCGTCCACCAGGGTACCAAGGCCGAACCACCGGCCCTCGTAGGCGAAGTACACGAACGCGGAGAACGACAACCCCATGGCGAGCCACACGGCCGACCAAGCAAGGGCCTCCTTGACGCTGACGACGTGGGCCTTGCGGTGAAAGACGCCCAGGTCCAGTGCCAACATGAGCAGGACAAACGCAATGAACGCTATCCAGATCCACATCACTCGTCGTGTACCTCCGTCATGGCCTTGAGCCGCCTAACGATCAGCGCTCAGCCGCCGGTGCTCACGATGCCACCAGCGCCGGTCGGGTGCAGCGCGTGGTTCGGCATCAGGCTGGCACCTTGCGCCGCATCCCACGTTCGTTTGCGATGCGCTCTGCCAAGAAGACCTTGAGCAACGACTGATACGGCACATCCCGCTCGTTCGCCAGGGCTTTCAGTTCGTCAAGCATCGATGCAGGCAGGCGAAGGGAGATGTTGGCGGTCGACGGTCTGAGTTCCGGAAACGTCGCGCGGACCGCTTTGCTCCAGTCAAAGAAGTCAACCGTGTCGTGGCCGGTCCAGAACTGCCGTTCCTCGTCCTCGCCGGAGAACCTAGGGATCCGCTTTCTTGCCAGCTTGGCGCGCGCCTTCATACACCCTCCGTTCCCGCCGACTCATGTCTCTGGCCGAAATCACCCTGATGAGCGTGCCACGAATCGTGAAGACAATCGCCAACAGGCGCTCCGCGTTCGTCTGGCCGAGCGCCGCGTACCGCGCCTCCTCGCTCGAGTGCCGTTCGGCTGCAGTGACCAAGACGGGGCGGTTGAAGAATGGCTGTTCACTCTCCGTCCGGGTTACCCGGTGGAATTCCCAATTCTTCTCAGCATTCCCGGCGTCCCACTCGAAACCGCTGCAATGGGCCAGCGCGTCAGGAAACGCCGTCATGAATGTATATTATCCTTATATACACGCGTGTCAAGGTCGCCCGTCTGTGTTGCTGATGCCGAACGATCAGCGCTCAGCCGCGAGCGGCGTCCGCACTTCTCACACGGTCTCACAGATGCTCGCCGCTCGTCGGCTGCAGCGGCCTGTTAGCTGGCTCGTTGAAGAGCGAGGATCTTGTTTCTCACAGCTTGGGGGAAATCCACGAAGGCAAAATGACGCCTGTCGAAAAGGTAGTCCTCCCCACTCTCGTCGATGATTCGTACGAGATCGTCCTTGGCGGCGCGGGCGTCTGGCAAGATTCGATAGACCTTGCCGAGAATCAGCGAGGCTTCGTTCCCTGCGTTCTCGAGGCACAGGGCAAATCGCTTGGTTGGTTGCTTCATGGCGTGTCCAAGTACTTCTTGATCTTGATGTCGCGTTTGCCGATGCCGTGGGCTTCGTACCAATGTAACTCCACCCGACGGAGATTGCCATTGGATAGCCGAACAGTTGCGATTCCCTTCAGCTTTCGCCACCGACCTCGCCCGTAGACTTTTCGAAGCACCGAGCGAACCTTGACGCTCGGGCCCGCCGCGACCGTCTCAACCTGCTCTATCTTTCCGACGACCTCAAATGTCACCCGGTGATTCTCCCCGAGAACCTATGAGTCACCAAGACCAGCTAACGATCGTGCTGAGCCGCGGCGCGGTGCAGGCAGTTCCGCGCCGTCGGCTCCAGCACGAGGTTATGCGACACGCAGGGGCTTGATTCGTGCCATGTCATTGCCAATGGCCTGCGCCGCATCCCAGAGGTCGACCGCTCGCTGCGCGTTCAACCAGAACTCCGCAGAATTGCCGAAGAGGCAAGAGAGGCGGAGCGCCATCTCTGGACTGACTGCCCGCCGACCCCGCAGTAGCTCGTTGATCGACTGGCGAGACACGCCGACGGACTCCGCGAGGCCAACAACGGTCAATCCGTAGTCGGGCATGAAATCTTCGCGCAGCATCTCGCCAGGATGAGTTGGCCGACGCTTCATCTGTCCCGTGTTAGGTACGCTCACCGTTCCACCTCGCATCTAGTGATAGTCGCAGATCTCGACGTCATACGCGTCGCCATCGACAAAGCGAAAGCAAATACGCCATTGGGCGTTCACCGCGATCGCATGTTGGCCCCGACGGTCATCCTTGAGCGCATGGAGGCGATTGCCCGGCGGCACCTTCAGGTCATCCAAGTTGGTCGCCAAGTCGACGTATTCCAGTTTGCGAGCAGCTCGCCCGGCGACGTCGGGCGGAAAGCGCCTGGCTCCCCCGGTCGTGAACAAATCCCGGGTGCGCTTGTCCGCGAACGTCTTGATCATCGGTTAAGAGTAGCGTGTCACGTGACGCGTGTCAACACGCTGACCTGATAGTGTCGGGAATTGTTCGCATAACTTGTAACTAGCCTGCCGCGCGACGACGCCGCCCTCTCCCCATACGCTGCAGCGGTTCGCAGCGTACTGCCTTACGCACCGTTGTTGGCTCCGCGCAGTAACTCCTGCAGGGACGGCCACTTGTCCCAATAAGGCGCGTGCCGACGTCAGGGGCATACGCTGCAGCCGTCCCACGCGTAATGGGATGACGCACCATTCGAGGGGGCGCGGCGTGGGCACGACGAAACGTGGCCAGATTGTATCTCGTCACCGTCGCAAGAGTACGCAAGATCTGCCAACAGCAGAATCTGCCGAGCCCGCCCTCGCTACCCCTACCTCACGCACGGGCCGGACGGACAACGTCCGCACGCCGTCGGCTGCAAGCCGTTGTCATGCGGCCGGTGTTGGCAAATCACTCGCATCTTCGAGCAACTGGCTGAGACAGATGACGTAGCCATCCGGGTCTGTCATCTCGAACTCGGCCAGCCCGTAGAACATACGCTCCAGACGACGAGTCACGATGCCGCGGGCACTCAAGACCGCGAACAACTCACGGAACCGGCTGCCTTCAAGCCGCAGATAAACGTCCCAGTCATACTGCCGCAGTTCCGAGCGACGCGGTGGAGAGCCTCGGCGAAGCATCACTTCTGCCTGTCCGTGTCGAAGGATGGCAAACTCGTATGGCGGCATCGCGGGAAACGGGTCGCCCGCAAACCCCAGTGTGCCGTGATACCACTCGATTGAACGGGCGACATCCGCGACGCGCAACGCCGGAATCGCTCTTGTGACAGCCATACACGCGTTGGCTTCAAACACCATTTCGTAGCAGGCGACGTCCTGCGGCACGCCCGGTGCGAGGTTCGGGAACTCGACCTGGCGTGACCAGCCTCGATCGCGCACGAAGCCGCATTTCTCAAGCACGCGCCAGGAGGGGCGGTGGTCTGGATGGCAGAAAGCTCGCAACCGTCTGACACCGATGTGGCGGGCCGCGTCGACGATCGCCGTGAGCGCTTCGGTCGCGTACCCTTTCCCCCAGCCGTCCTTCGCCAGCACGTAGCCCGTGACAGCATCGGTCGGCGCCTCGAACCCGAAGCCCGTGCTTCCAAGCAACCGGCCGTCCTCGCGTGACCAGATCAGATAGGGGCCGGCGGGCCACCGTTCCCATTCCTCGGCACTGAACGCCAGGAACGCCTGCGTGTCAGCCACCGACCGGTGCCGAGGCCATCCCAGGAATCTGGTGACATCCGGATCGCCGGCGTAGCGCTCGAAGATCGTTTCGGTGTCGCTGCGTTCTGGCCGCGACAATACGAGCCGGGCTGTTTCTATCTTGGGCGGTGCCTTCATCTGCTGCCTCGATGGATCGCCACGTCCGCCAGCGCACCAACCTGTAACCCGCCTGCGGCGCTCTGAGGCGGCACTTTGTTCACACGCTGCGGCCGTCCCAAGCGTGTTGGGATTGCGCATCGCTCGCAGGTGAGCGGCTGGGGCACGGCGGATCGTGGCCGGATTGTATACCGCCAGGCCCCCCCGATCTACACTTGACCTGTCTAGTACTGACAGGTTCATTCTGGAGTTGGAAGCGATGATGACTGTCACGACGCTGGCCCGGCGCTTCGGTCTCAGCCGCAGCACGCTGCTGTACTACGAGTCGACCGGCCTGCTCCGGCGTCCGCCGCGGACGTCGGGTAACTACCGCGCGTACACGGAGCAGGACGTGCAGCGCCTGCAGCAGATCTGCGTGTATCGCAAGGTGGGCCTCAGCCTGGCTGCCATCCGCACGGTGCTCGATCGCCCGGGCGGAGGGGCCAGCGCCGTGCTGGAGCGCCGCCTCGTCGAGATCGACGCCGAGGTCGAGGCGCTCCGGGGTCATCAGCGCGATATCCTGCGCCTGCTCCAACGCTCGCGCAGCTTCAGGAGGAATCAGATGATCACGAAGGAGAAGTGGGTCTCAATCATGAAAGCTTCAGGATTCGCCGAAGCCGACATGCATCGCTGGCACGCCGCCTTTGAGCAGTCGGCACCGGCCGGACACCAGGAGTTCCTCGAATTCCTGCACATCCCGGCGGCCGAAATCACGAAGATCCGGGGGTGGAGCCGGACGACGAAGACAGCGTAATCCTGGCCTGCCCGCGCGTGGCGTCCAGGACAGCCGCGCGCAGTCCTGCGACGCCCGCGCCGGGCAGGCGCACTTCATACCGCACGTCGGTTTCGTACCGCTCGGCGACGACCTCGGCTTCGAACGCCGGAAAGATCTGCTGCATCGCCGAGACCGCCGCATACGGCACCACGATCTCGACCGTCGTCCGCTCCACGTGCTCGCCGCGCGGCATCGTGGCGAGCGCCTTCTGCACGCCGCCGCTGTACGCCCTCACCAGGCCGCCTGTGCCGAGCTTCGTGCCGCCGTAGTACCTCGTCACGACCGCCGCGACATCCCCCACCCCGCTGTGCAGCAGCATCGTGAGCATCGGCCGGCCCGCCGTGCCATGCGGTTCCCCATCGTCGCTCATCCCCACCCGGCCCGTGTCACCAGGAGGCCCGACCACGTACGCCCAGCAGCTGTGAGTCGCATCGTCGAATTCTCGCCGCACATCCCCGACGAACGCAGTGGCGGCATCGATCGATTCGACGCGCGCAACCGTCGTGACGAAGCGGCTGCGACTGATCTCCTCATGGACGCGGTGTCGTCCAGCCGGGACGGGGTAGCGTGCGGGCGTGGACATGAGGCTTACCCTTCGACTCAGGTGCGTTGAGCACCACATCAGCCCGGCGTGCCCGTCCATCGCCCTGGTCCTGAGCTGTCCGCGAGCCCGACACAAATGAGCTCAGGACTTACAGCAGGTCTGGCACGAACTGTCGCCGGATCCGGTAGTAGACGATGGCGATGGCCGCCACCGCGAGGATCGCCACGATCTCGACGAGCCGGGACTGGGCCAGCAGCCAGAGAACCGTGGCAATCCCAAGCAACGGAACGAGCGGACCGCCCGGCGCGCGGAACGCACCCGGCGGACGCGGTCTCGTCAGACGCAGCCTGAGCGCCGCCAGACAGACGACGAGGTAGACCAGCAGCAGCGACACGCTGGCGAATACGGCAAGGGGCTGGAACCCGCCGGTAAGCGCGAGGAGGCATGCCACGCCGGCATAGGTCCCAATCGCCACGTGCGGCGTGTGGAAACGCGGATGCACGCGCGCCAGCACACGCGGCAACACTCCTCGCTCGGCGATGGGCAATACCCCGCGCGGCGACGCGAGCATGTCGCCGGCCAGCGTGCCGAAGATCGCGAGCGCGGTGCACACGACAATCAGTTGCCAGCCGACGGGCCCGAACAGCCGGCCGGCGACCGCGCCGAGGGGCGCCTCCGGGTACCTCACCAATTCGCTGCCAAGCACCCCCTGGCTCACGGCCTGCACAGACACGTAGATCACCACGAGCGCGAGAGTGCCACCGAGGACTCCACGGGGAATCGTACGGGCCGGATCGCGAATCTCGCCGCTCGGCGTCAGCGTTGCCTCCGCACCGCTGAACGCAAAGAACAGCAACAGTGAGGCCTCACCGACCCGCCCAACAGACGGCCACTCGGTCCAGCGAAGGGCTGACCAGTTCATCGCCAACCATCCCGCGCCAATCACCACGAGCAGTGGCGCGAGCTTGGCGACCGTCGTGACCACGGCGACTCGGGCGCCCTGCCTCACACCAAGGACATTCACACCAGCCAGCCCGCCAAACAGGGCCACCAGCATGGCCACCCGGGCCATGCCATCGCCAAGGGCCGGAACGACCGACGCGATCGCATCCACGCACACCAGCGAGATCGCCGCATCGGCCACCACACAGAACAGCAGCGAGTACACCACCCACGCGACAAAGCCCGCTATCGGCCCGAAACTGTCTTCGATGTACGCGATGGCTCCGCCCGATCGCGTCACCTGGCTCCCGACCTCGACAAAGCACGTGAGCACGAGCGCGATGGCCAGACCGCAGACCAGGTATGCCAGGATGGCCGCCGGCCCGAGGATGGCCGCCACCGCGGCGGGCAGGGCGAAGATGCCTGCGCCGAGCGACAGATTGACGGCGTTGGCGCCGAGGGTCCACGGGCCGATCGCACGGTCGAGCGCGGAGCCAGGCGCGGCGTCCGGAGTGAGGCCGGCGTGGGGGATGAGCGTCGCCATCCGCCAAGCATACCTTCGGAGGGCCGTTATTTTTCGCGGCGCTTGTAGCTGATGAGCACGCCGCCCGGCGTGAGGCTGTTCTCCAGGTACGGCAGGCCCGTCATGAACTCGTAGTAGTCGCCGTTCGATCCCCGCCGGCCTCGGCCCCCGTACACGTTGTGGGTCGCCAGGCACCCGCCGACGCGCAACTTCGGCAGCACCGCCTTCGCATAGTTCGTGTACCAATCCTTGTCGGCGTCGCTGAACACGAAATCGAACGGGCCATCGAGCGTCGGCACGATCTCGTGCGCGTCGCCCAGCCGCGCGTCGACAAACGCGCTGACACCCGCGTCCTTGAAGTTCTGCACGGCCTGGCGATGGCGCACGTCGTCGATGTCAATCGTGATCAGCCGGCCGCCGTTCCTCGCGAGCGCCCATGCGATATAGATGCCCGAACGCCCTGTGGAGGTGCCGATCTCGAGCGCGCGCTTGTAGCCGTTCTTGATCACGAGGTCGTAAAGCTGCTGCCCGTCGGCCTCCGGCACATTCAGATCGTGCCAGTCGTTCCGGTGTTGCTGGAGGAATGCCGTGACGCGGGCGTCGAGGTCTTTCGGCGCCTCCAGGTTCTGGCGGCCCCCCGCGACAACCGAGATGCCAATCAGAAACGGGAGCAGCGCTTTCGCCAGCGCGTATCGCATGACATTCTCCAATCCCGGGGGTCTACCCCGGGATACGACGGTCCACGCTGCCTGTTTACGCGCCACAGCGTTCCGGCGAAGCAGATTTTCGCCGCCACCACGGTTTTCCCTCCCGCCGACGCCTGGTTTGGCGTCTAATACGGGAGAGGTGTCGCATGGATCCGCTAGATAACATCCACATCGATCCAGGACTCGAATCGCCGGAAGCCCCGGAGCCTCCGCCTTTGCGCAGAGACTCCTGGCAGATCGCGAGTCTGGTCGTGGCCATCGTCGTCGTCCTGGCCGCGATGTACTTCTGGTTCGGCAGGCCTGCGACAGACCAACCGGTTGCGTCGACTCAACAGGCGGCACAGCCCGCCGCCGACGTTCGCGGGCCGCTCGGTCCGCCGGTCGATGCCATCGAACTGCCGCCCCTGTTCCTCACGGACCCCCTGACCCGCGATCTGATCGGTCGCCTGTCCTCTCGTCCTGAAGTGATGGCGTGGCTGGCCACCAACGGCCTCATCCGCAATCTGGTTGCCTGCATCGACAACGTCGCGTCAGGGCAGTCCCCGGCCAGGCGTCTGGCGCGCCTGTCGCCGAAAGCGCCGTTTCGTGCTGTACGGAGCGGTGGAACGTTCGTTATCGATCAGGGCTCCTACGCGCGCTACACGGGGATTGCCGACGCGGTGGCATCGCTCGATCCGGCTGGACTCGCCAGCGTCTACTCGAAGGTCAAGCCGAGGATGGTCGATGCATTCCGCGAGTTGGGACACCCCGAGGGCGACATCGACGGCGCGACAGAGCGTGCCATCACAGTTCTGCTGCGTGTGCCTGTCATCGAGGGCGATATCGCGCTCATCGAGAAGGTCATCTCCTACAACTTCCAGAACGAGGAACTCGAGCAGCTCGAGCCAGCCCAGAAACACCTGCTCCGGATGGGACCGCGCAACCAGCGGGTCATTCAGGACCACCTGAGGGCAATTGCCCGGGAACTGGGCGTCCCCGACAAGCGTCTGCCAGCCCGTCCCGGGCCCGCCGTCGCCAGATAGCAGCAGCACGTGAATTCGTGACAAGTTCGTGACAGACCGGAACTTGGGAAACACCTGACCCCAACCGGGCGTATTTCCTGCTGAGAGATCTGAAGTCTGCCCTGGAGACGTGCTTCCGGACCCGTGATGCTGGGTTTCTGGCTCGAATACTGAGAGACGACGTGAAAAAGACCCATTCTTCCATCCTGATTGCGGCCGTGATGCTGACCAGCACGTACGCCGTCGTCGTGGCTCAAAGCCCGGGCGCGCCGCCTCAGATGGCTCCAACTCCCGCGTGCACCATCAGCGGGACGGTCAGCGCGGGCCAGGCGAAGCTGCCTGGCGTGGCCATTACGGTGGTGCCAAAGGATGGCGGCGACCCCCTTCTGACGTCGACCGGCCTTGACGGGTCGTTCCGGGTTCACCCTGGAAAACCGGGGGACTACGACGTGCTGGCTGAGTTGAGCGCGTTTGCAAGCGCCGCGAAAACCATCACGGTCGGTCCGGATTGCCAGGCGAAGATCGAATTGACGACGACGTTGACGTCGCGAGCGCCTGCGCCGGCGGCGACACCCGTGGCGACGGCTGCCAGCGCGGCACCGCCGCCGGTGACTCTCCAGCAAAGACCCCAGGCGGGCGGCCAGCAATTCCAACGCGTGGCTCCGGTCGCTGGAGCTCAGGCGGGTCAGCGGGGCCAGGCCGCCGGGGCTCGTGCCGCGACAGGGGCTGATGCCGCGGGGATTGGCGCCGCGGAAGACGCGCAAGCCGTGGCGCAACACTTGAGCCTGCCAGCCGGATTCACCGCGGAATCGGTGTCGGAGTCTGTGACGACATTTGGATCGACGACACAGATGAACGACGCGTTCCTGTTCGGCGGGCGAGGTGAAGGCGGTCGCGGCGGCCCAGGCGGCATGGGCGGCGAAGGCGGCGTGGGCGGAGAGGGTCAGCCTGGACAGGCTGGCCTGCCGGGCATGGGTCAGATGGGCGGCGGATTCGCGGCCGGGGCGTTCGGCCTTAGCGGAGGTCCTGGTGGTGGCGGAGGCGGTCGAGGTGGCGACGGCGGTGGCGGTGGTGGTGGCGGCCGCGGCGGCGGCGGTGGTGGCGGACGGCCCGGCATGGGCAACATCAGAAACAACCGGCCAAGCGGCCAGGCGTCGTACACGCTGGGCGGGTCGGCGCTCAACGCGAATCCCTACGCGCTCAACGGCCAGGCGCCTGCGCAGCCCGACTTCCTGAATCAGCGCTACAGTTTTGCCATCGGCGGCCCGGCGAAGATTCCCGGCCTGTTTGATCTCGGAACCCGCTCGTCCTTCTTCGTCAACTACTCGGGTAGCCACGGGTCCAATGCGTACGACTCTTACTCGCGGGTGCCGACGCTTGCTCTCCGGAACGGCGACTTCTCTTCGGTGTCCGCGCCGGTGATCGATCCGCTGACGAGGCTCCCGTTTCCGGACAACCAGATTCCCCGGGACCGGATCAGTCCCACTGCGGCGGCGCTGCTCCAGTACTACCCGGCGCCGAACCAGGAAGGCAGCACGCAGAATTACAACCTGTCTGGCACGACCGCCAGCAACGGCGACGACATCAACTTCCGGTTCACGCGGACGTTCGGCGCTCCGCCACAGGGCCGCGGGGGGCGCGGCGGCGCGATGGGCGGCGGGGGCGGGCGGGGTGGCGGCGGCGGCCGTGGCGCGATGATGAACAACGTCGTCAACCTGAATGTCGGCGCGAACTTCAGCCGATCGAACAGTTCGCAGTTGACGGGATTTCCCGGCCTGAAGGGCGCGAGCCACCGGAATGGCTGGAACGTGCCGCTCAATCTGTCGTTTGGCAAGTGGGGCCTGATGAACACGCTGTCGGTGCAGTTCAACCGCAGCGAGTCGAAGACCGCCAACCAGTTCACTGGCGTCACGGATGTCTCGGGAGCGGCAGGGATCGTCGGCGTGTCGACCGATCCGTTCGACTGGGGCGTGCCGACGCTGCAGTTCTCGAGCATCTCATCGCTGCGCGACGTCAATCCGTCAAGAAGCCTCAATCAGACGATCGCCATCAACGCCTCGATGATGAAGATGAAAGGCAAACATACGACGCGGTGGGGCGGTAACTTCCAGAGCCTGCGTTCGGAGACCCGCAGCAACACCAATGCGCGGGGCAATTTTTCGTTCACGGGTTTCTACACCGGTGGGGGCAGCGGGAACACGACGGGACTCGATTTTTCGGACTTCCTGCTGGGCGTGACCCAGGGAGCGACGCTGCAGTATGGTCCCGGGCTCGAGAGTTTCAATGCGCGGTCGTATTCGGCCTTCTTCCAGGACGACTGGCGGTTTTCGGGCAGCGTCACATTCAGTCTCGGCGTGAGGTACGAGTACCAATCGCCGTATACCGAAGCGGACAATCGCCTGGTGACCCTTGACGTCCCGCCGGACTTCTCCGCGGCGGTGCCGGTGCAGGCCGGCGAGATCGGACCGTATACCGGCGTCTTTCCGCTGAGCATCCTCCGCCCGGACCGGAACAACGTCGCGCCGCGCCTGGGCCTTGCCTGGCGGGCCAACCAGAAGACGACGGTGCGTGGCGGCTACGGCATCAACTACGCGTCGGTGCCGTACATGTCGGTCGTCCAGAAACTGGCCGGCCAGCCGCCGTTTGCGGTGACCAATACGGTGCAGGGGACGGCGACGGCGCCACTTCTTGTGGCGACCGTCTTCGCCACACCGCCGCCGGCAACGACGACGACCAACCAGTTTGGCGTTGATCCTGATTACGGCATCGGGTACGTGCAGATCTGGAACGTGGACGTGCAGCGCGAGATCAATCGGATCTGGTCGGCGGGCCTCACCTACACCGGCACGAAGGGCTCGTCGTTGGACCTGCTCCGGGCCCCGAATCGCGGGCCGGGCGGCCTGCGCATTCCGAACGTGCAGCCGTTCACGTGGGAGTCGTCGGGCAGCACGTCGATCATGAACGCGCTGTCGGTGCGGCTCCGGAAGCGTCTGTCGCAGGGCCTTTCCGGCGGCCTCACCTACACGCTGTCGAAGGCGATGGACGACGCCTCGTCTGTTGGCGGCGGCGGCGGAGGGGTCGTGGCGCAGAACGACCAGGACCTGGCGGCCGAATGGGGACGCTCGAGTTTTGACCAGCGCCACCGCGTGTCGGCCGACTTCGCCTACGAGCTGCCGTTTGGCGCCAACCGGAAATGGCTGTCGGGCGAAGGCGTGCTCAACAAGATCGTCGGCGACTGGATTGTGAACGGGACGATTTCGTACGCCACTGGGAATCCGTTCACCGCCCGGATTACCGGCTCGGCGGCCGACGTCAACCGCGGCACCAACGGGACGTCGCGGGCCGACTACAACGGCCAGGCCATCGATCTGTCGAATCCGACGATGGCGATGTTCTTCAACACGGCCGCCTTCTCGGTGCCGATGGTGGGCACGTTTGGCAACTCGTCCCGCAATCTGATCACCGGCCCCTCGAACACGATCTTCAACATGTCGATGTCGAAGAGCATGCGCTACGCGGGCAACCGGAGCATTTCGCTGCGTATCCAGGCGAACAACGTGCTGAACACGCCGCAGTGGGGCTCGGTCGATACCGTGGTCAATTCACCGACATTTGGCCACGTCGTCTCGATGCGACCCATGCGAAGCGTGCAGATCATTGCGCGCTTGAGCTTCTAACCCGGACGGAGTTACATCATGCGATCGCCACGTCACTCCCCGATCCGGTTGTTCCTGCTGCTCGTCGGCGCGGCTGTGTGCGCAACCACGATCGGGGCCGCTCCGGGTCAGGCTCCGCCGCCCCAGAGGGCGCCAGTCTTCCGCACCGGCGTCGACCTGGTCACCGTCAACGTCGTCGTGCGCGACAAGAACGGGAATGTGGTCAAGGGCCTGAAGCGCGGGGATTTCACGCTGGTCGAGGATGGCAAGCCGCAGACCATCGACACGTTTGGTTTCGAAGAAGTCGACGCCACGAATAATCCCCCGCCGCCATCGGAGATCCCGACGATTCTCGGCGGTGTCGGCAGGCCGGTTCCCGCGCCGCTTGTGGGGCGTCCGGTGGTCGACATGCACGACCGGCGGCTGATCGTGTTGATGTTCGACCTCAGCTCGATGCAGCTGGACGACACGCAGCGGGCGCTGGATGCCGCGCGGGAATATGTGACCAGGAAGGTCGGCCAGGCCGACACCGTGGCGATTGTCACGTACGCCTCTTCACTGGACGTCGCGCAGGACTTCACGTCGGACAAGATTCTGCTGCTCAACACCATCGACCGGTTGAACGGCATCGAGGGCCTGGGGTTCGAGGAGATGCTGACGGTCGATCCGGATGCGACCGCCGACGATACGAACGGCGCGTTCGTCGCCGACGACACCGAATTCAACATGTTCAATACCGACCGGCGCCTGCAGGCGCTGCGGTCGATGATTGATGCGCTCTCCGGCATCCAGCAGAAGAAGTCGTTGGTCTACTTCAGCAGCGGCATGAGCCAGACCGGCATGGATAACCGCGTCGCGATGCGCGGGGTGATTGATCGGGCCGTCCGCACGAACCTGTCGATCTACTCAGCCGACATGCGGGGCTTGCAGGCTGTCGTCCCAGGCGGCGATGCCAGCCGCGCCAGCACGCGGGGCGTGTCCGCGTTCAGCGGGCGGGGCGTGTCGAATGCGTTCAGTTCGATGAGCGCATCGCAGGATGCGTTGTCGTCGCTCGCGGAGGATACCGGCGGACGCGCCTTCTTCGATCGCAACGACTTCGGCGGCGTGTTCGATCGCGTGATCGCCGACACGTCGGTCTACTATGTGCTCGGCTACAGCAGCACCAATCTGTCGCGCGACGGGAAGTTCCGCCGCATGCGGATCCAGGCGAAGAACCCCGACCTGAAGCTCGAGTACCGCGTCGGATACTACGCGCCACGCGATTTCACGCATTCGAACAAGGACGACCGTGAGCAGTTGCTGATGGAGCAGTTCGCCGCGGATCTGTCGGTCACCGATCTCCCCGTCTACGCCTCGTCGGCCTACTTCCGGCTCACGGGAAATCACTACTACGTGCCGGTATGGCTCGTGGTCCCTGGCTCGCGCGTGCCATTCACCAGGGCAGGCGACAAGAGCAAGGCCACGCTCGACGTGCTGGGCGTGCTGGTCAACTCGCGACAGGTGCCGGTCGCCCGGATACGCGACACGGTCAACCTGACGCTGGGATCGACCGAGAAGGCCGAGCGCAAGGCGGTGCAGTACGCAACCAGCTTCGAGCTGCCGCCTGGCGCCTATCGGCTGAAGGTGGTGATCCGCGAGAACCAGGGCGGCACGATGGGGTCGTTCGAGACATCGCTCGTGGTGCCGAATCTGGACCGGAACCCGATGAAGATCAGTTCGGTGGTTCTCGGCACGAGCCTGGCGGCGGTCTCGAAGAAGGACGATCGGAACCCCCTGCTCCGCGACGGCCGGGCGCTGGTCGCCAACGTCGCACGGGTCATTCCGAGCGACCAGCATCTCTACTTCTACTACGAGATCTACGATCCGGCGCAGGTGCCGGCGGCCCCGGCACCGCCTGCCGGCGGACAGCCCGGATCGCGGCCGTCGACCGCACCGGCCGCCGCACCCCAGGCGGACCGTCCCATCAAGGTGCTGTCGAACGTCACCTTCTTCCGCGGCGGGCGCAAAGCTTACGAGACGCCGCTCATCGAGGTGCCGGTGCTGACGTTTGCCGACCGGAAGGCCGCCGCGTTCCAGCTCGACATCCCGGCGTCGGAACTGCAACCGGGCCTCTACACCTGCCAGGTGAACATCGTCGACGATATCGCCGGCACGTTTGCCTTCCCGCGCATGACGCTCTACATCCGAAAATGAGACTGACATGAGAAAAGGGGCCAGGCCCCTTTTCTCATTACGATCTCATTTTGGGGGGCGCTCGGGCCGGAATCCCCAGCCCGGTCAGCAGCGTCCTATTCACCGATGGCCCGTTGGCCGGACTCAGAACAGACATCCGAGCCCTGAGCTCGCCTGGCTGGCCGGCAGCGGCGGAACGCCGCCCCCATGCGTCGCGGCTGCCTTCAGGCCATGCGGGGCGCAACATGACTCGGGTCGAAGGTATGACACGACGGCAGCTGTTGACATCCGCCGCAGCAGGGCTGGTGCTTGCACCGGTCACCGGTCTGTTGCACGGGAGCGAACATTCCATGGCGAATCCGCCAGACGGCGTCTTCGAGATCGCCAAGACCGACGAGGACTGGAAGCAGACGCTGACACCCCTGCAGTACGCGGTGCTGCGCCAGCACGACACCGAATTCAGGGGGGCGAGCCCGTTGAACGCCGAAAAGCGACAAGGCGTGTTCTACTGCGCCGGATGCGGGCAGGCGCTGTTCTCGTCGGACACCAAGTACGACAGCGGCAGCGGGTGGCCGAGTTTCTGGGCCTCGGTCGAGCACGCGGTGGCGTTTACCGAGGACCGCAGCCATGGCATGTTCCGCATGGAAATGCACTGCCGCCGCTGCGGCGGCCACCTGGGTCATGTGTTCCCGGATGGCCCGCAGCCCACCGGTCGCCGGTTCTGCACGAATGGAGCCGCGCTGAACTTCAAACCAGCCGAATAGAAACGGCTGGACATCTTGTCGCCGCACCATAATGAGACTGACATGAGAAAAGGGGCCAGTCCCCTGTTCTCGGCCTGGCCCACGACGTGGCGCCTCTGGACTTCGGGCTGCGGTGAGCGGCCGTCCGTCAGTTCTCGAAAGACCGGCGCATTCTCTGCGCTTTCTTGTTGATCGGCTCGGCGTCAACCGCCCACATCCCCCGCCCGTGCGTGGCGATGACGATGATGTTGTCGCGCGGATGGATGATCAGATCATGCACGTAGGTGGCCGGCAGGTTCGCGCCGAGCGTGTCCCACTTCTTCCCGCCGTCGGTGGTCACGTAGACGCCGGTGTCGGTTCCCACGTAGAGGATGTTCTTGTCGACCGGGTCTTCGCGAATCACGTTGACGGGTCCAACCGGGATGTTGGCGACGATGCTCGTCCATGTCTTGCCGAAGTCTGTGGATTTCCACACGTAGGGCGTGAAGTCATCGTCGCGCTTGCCATTCTGCGCGACGTAGACGGTGCCGACATCAAATGCAGACGCAACGATGCGCGACACCCATTTCTGGTACGGCAGCCCCGCCGTCATCTCCGTCCATGTCCTGCCCCCGTCCTTCGTCACGTGCACCTTGCCATCGTCGGTGCCGACGTAGACCAGACCGAAGCGGCGGGGCGATTCGGCGATCGAGAAGATCGTGTGGTACGGGATGTCGCCCTTCTCCGACGCCGTATTGTACGTGAGGTCCGGACTGATGGTCTCCCACGTGTCCCCGCGGTCGCGCGACAGCATCAGCTGCTGCATGCCGTGGTACAGCGTGTTGCTGCTGTGCGGCGAGAGAATCGTCGGCGCCAGCCACTCTCCCCTGAAGGCGGCCTCGTCCGGATAGCGTGCCTGCAGCAGCTGCTTGGCGCGCTCGCGGCGTGGCTTGCTCAGGTCGGTGCGCGACAGGGTGCCGTAGAACCCCGACGAGTAGACGATGTCTGGATCGGTGGGATCGATCGCGTGCGTCGAGCCTTCCCCGCCAGGCGCGCCCTCGAACGCCACGACCGGAATCCTGTCGCGCCCCTGGCTGAGATCCACGACACCGCGGAAACTGCCGTGATCCTGGGACGACCCGTAGACCCGGAACGGTGTGGCCATGTCGAACGAGAGATTGAAGAACTGCGTCACCGGCAGTGTCAGATGCGAGTCCTTCCACGTCTTTCCGCGATCGTAGGAAATGGCAAACCCCTGATCGAAGACGTTGACGAGATAGTCGGAGTTGTCGGGATCGATCCACAAGCCGTGATGGTCGCCGCCGGGCGTGTCGAGATCCTTGAACGTCTTGCCCCCATCTGTCGACATATTGAGCGCCAGCCCCATGGTGTAGACCGTGTCGGGATCGCTCGGGTCCACGCGAATCTGCCCGAACACCCATCCATAGGTGTTGGACGTCCGCTCCATGAACGTCTTCTGTTCAGGGGTGACGAGGCCGCTGACCTGCGCCCAGTGTTCGCCCCTGTCGTCCGAGCGATAGACCGTCGCCCCCTTGATGTATCCGGCTGACGGCACTCCATACGGGTCGTTCTTCTCGTCCTCGGTGGGCAACCGCGAGAGTTCGTAGTTGTCCACGAGGGCGTAGAGGATATTCGGCTTCTTCAGGCACACGTCGATGCCGATGCGGCCGCGGAGTGTCGCCTCTGGCAATCCCGTGTTGATCGGAGTCCACGTCTTCCCGCCATCCGTCGTCTTGAAGATGCCGCTGCCGCCGTAGCCGGGGAAGTTGCGCGGGTCGTTCCACTTGTAGCGCACGCGCTGCCACATGGCCGCGTAGAGAGTGTCGGGCGCGGCCGGATCCATCGCCAGATCGATGGCTCCGGTCTTGTCGTTGACGAAGAGGACCTTCTGCCACGACGCGCCGCCGTCGATCGTCTTGTAGACGCCCCGGTCGGCGTTGCTCGTCCATTCATGGCCGGAAGCCGCGACGTACACGATGTCGGGATTGCCCGGGTGGATCACAATCCTGGGAATCGTGTAGGTGTCAGGCAGGCCCATGTGCTTCCATGTCTTGCCGGCGTCGACCGACTTGTAGACGCCGATCCCGGCCTGGGAACTCCTGAAGATATTCGCCTCGCCAGTGCCGATCCACACAACATTCGGGTTGGATGGGGCGAGGGTGACGTCGCCAATCGTGGTCGAAGGCCCCTGCTCGAAGACGGGCTCCCACGTCGTCGCCTCATTGGTGGTCTTCCACAGTCCGCCGCTCGCCGTCGCCACGTAGATCGTATGGTTCCTGCCCTTCGGCGCCACCACCGCGATGTCGATGGCGCGGCCGCTGACGTTGTTGGGACCGATAAACTGCCACTTCAGATCCTTGAACGGCGAGGTCTGCTTCATCGCGGCGTGCTGATCGAATCCCCTGAGCCGGAGGGCGGGATCGGTTGACGTGATCCGCTGAGGTAGTTGTGCGGCCGCCGCTGGTTTCTGCGGCAGTTTCGCCGTCTGGGCATTGAGCCAGAGCGGCATCGCGACGATGGCGGGCATGGCGACCGCGGCGACGAGAGGATGGAACGACCAACGACGAGGTCCAGACATCACACACGCTCCTTCAGGGCATTGGGGTCAGACCCCAAAACACAACATTCTCCAAATAGTCGTATGCATCGGCCAAGAGCCAGGGCTTTGCGCTCTGCCGTGAGGGCGAAGGCAATCCAAAATGCCGAAGAATGTTGTGTTTGGGGTCTGACCCCATTATCAGAACACCTCAAGATCGCGGCCCGAGACAACTTTGCCAGAATAGCCCTTCTTCACTTCGGCGACCAAGGCCTCGTCGGACGTGCCCCAGAACAACTGGTGCGTCAGAACCAGCAGGCCGGGATGAGCTCTTGTCGCGACGGCTGCCAGCTCCAACGAGGAGGTGTGATACGCGCGGTGATACCGCTGCCATTCGGGCGGGCGCGTCGCGAGCCCCGCTGTCGAGTAGACCTCGTGCACGAGGATGTCGCACGCGTTGCACGCGTCGGCCACACGGTCGTCCGGCCCGGTATCGCCGGATATGACGATCGACCGGTCGGGTGTGTCAAAGCGATAGCCATAGGCAATCGGCCACGCGCCATGGCGCACGCGAAACGCCCGCACGGTCACGCGCGCGTCCTTGAGGACGACTCCCGGCTCCGCAATCTCGTGAACCTCCACCTTGTAGCCTGCCGGTTTGGCGGGCTCGATATCCTTGAGGCGGATGTCGATGTCGGACGCCCACGCCTGGAGCACATGGTCGGTCATCGCCTGCAGTCCCGGTGGCCCGTACACGTGCAGCGTGGCATCGCGCTCGAGCACGGCAGGCGTGAAGATCAGATCCGGGTAGCCCGCGGTGTGATCCGAGTGGAGATGGGTCGCGAACGCCGTGCGCAGCAGCTTGACGTCGAGCCCCTTCACGCCTCGCTTGAAGGCTGCCGCCGCGCGCCGCACGACGCCTGGACCGAAGTCGACGAGGTACGGCACATCATCGACGACGATGGCCAGTGCGGGTCCGGACCTGTCGGGATCGGCGTTTGGCGTGCCGGTGCCGAGCAGGACAAGTTGCGTGCGCGAAGCGGCCGGCTTCGTGGCGACGGTGCCGCGACCTGCCGGCGGCAGGGTGATTCTTCCGCCAGAACGGTTGGTGAGACCGCCACCGGTCAAAACCGGCGGTCCTCCCTGAGGGGGACCGGCTGCCAGCGACAGGCTCGCAAGGAGCGCCGCGGCGCAGAGGACCACACAGTTTCGGGTGCGCATCGTCGGAGTTCTCAAACCGATATCAGCATACATCCGGGGGGTCGCGCCGTCCTATGCGGGTCAATCGTCAGGCATTGGGGTCAGACCCCAAAACACAACATTCTCCAAATAGTCGTATGCATCGGCCAAGAGCCAGGGCTTTGCGCTCTGCCATGAGGGCGAAGGCAATCCAAAATACCGAAGAATGTTGTGTTTTGGGGTCTGACCCCATTGTCACTGAGGAAATCGCCCGAGCGCCACCAGCAGGGCGAGCCGTGCCTGACGCACCTGGTCCTCTGCCACGGCGGCGGCTGTGTCGGCGTCACGTGCGACCCGCTGCGCGTCAATCACTTCGATGTTTGTGGACGCCCCAACCTTGAACGAGATGTTGACGATATCGACGACCTCGTGGGCCTGCTGCGCCGCCAGTTTTGCCGCAGCCCATGCCCGCTCAGTTCTGGCAAGGGTGTACTCCGCCGTGCGCTCGTCCGACTTCGCCTGACGGACCAGCCCTTCGAATGCGATCTGGCTTTCCTTCAGGAGCACGTCACGCTCGGCACGCTTCTCCCGGCGCGATCCCGCATCGAAGATCGGCGTGCTCGCCGCGATCTGCAGGCGCCAGCTCCAGGCCGACTGGAACGACGTGCCCGGGTAGACAACCTGGGGCTGGAACAGGCCCGACACCGAGGGCAGCCAATCCTTCCAACTGTCGGTGACGACGCGGGCCGCGGCTATCTCGCGGCTGGCCGCCAGGCGCAGGTCCGTGCGCGCATTCGACATCGCCGCGATCGCCGACCCAAGTGACGACGGCACGTCGAGCAACGGTTCGTCGTCGGCGGTCACCGGGCCACCGTCTGCCACGAACACACCAAGGGCCTCCTGGGCTCGGTACAGACCCGCGCGCGCCTCTTCGACCCGCACGTCATCGATCGACACCGATTGCTGTGCGCGCAACTCGTTGAGCCGGCTGCCGGCGCCGTTTTCACGGCGCTGGCGGGCAAACTCGTAGTGCGCCTGGGCCGTCTCCCGGGCGCGTTGGTTGGCATCGAGCACCCGCTGCCACGCGAGAACCGTCAAGTAGGCCTGGGCGGTCGCCACCGCGACCTGCCGGCGGACGTCGGCCGCCGCAAGCTCGGCGGTCTGCTTGTTGTCCATCAACTGCACGCGCAGCGCCCACTGCACCGGGGCATAGAGCGGAGCCAACACCGTCACCGCCGCCGCCAGCTGATTCTGCGGCGTCGCCACGGTTGTCCCAAACGACCGGGCCTCGTTGAGTGTGGCGTTCGTCACGCCGGCCGTCACCTGCGGCAGCGCCCCGGCGCGGACCTGTCCGAGCAGCGCATCGGCCCGCAGAATCTCGGCCGCCGCCGCCTGCGCGGAGGGATGACGCTCGATGGCGCTGGCGATGGCGTCCTTGAATGTCATCCGGGTCGGCGTCGCACCCTGGCCGCCTTCTGCGCGGAGGGTGGGTGCGACCAGACAAGCGCCAGCCAGCGCCACGGCCAGCAGTCGGCTACTCATGGACTGTCTCCGGCACGCCGCGCTTCCGAAGCCCGAGGCGCTCCTCTTTCGAAGCCCCGACGCTTCTCACGGCCACGTAGAGCACGGGAATGATGATCACGTTCAACAGTGTCGAGAACAGCATGCCGCCCGCGACCGAGGTGCCGACCGAATGTCTCGACGCCCTGCCAGCGCCCGTCGCGAACACCAGCGGCATGACGCCGAGGATGAACGCAAACGACGTCATCAGGATCGGCCGCAGGCGAATCCGTGCGGCTTCGACCGCCGCATCCATGATGCCCATTCCACGCCGGCGCAACTGCTCGGCGAATTCGACGATCAGGATGCCGTTCTTGGCCGACAGACCGATGAGCATCACGAGGCCGACCTGGCAGTAGACATCATTGATCAGGCCGCGCGCCCACTGGGCGCCCAGCGCGCCAAGCACCGCGAGCGGCACTGAGAGCAGAATGATGAAGGGCAGCACGACGCTTTCGTACTGGCCGGCCAGCGTCAGATAGACCAGCAGCAGGCCCAGACCAAAAATGGCCGCGGCCTGGCCGCCAGACTGGATTTCTTCGCGCGACAAGCCGGCCCACGCGTAGCTCATGCCAAGCGGCAGGGCACGCCCGGCCAGCGCGTCCATCGCCTGCAACGCCTGACCCGAGCTGAACCCGGGGGCGGCACGGCCGTTGATCTCGGTCGAGCGGAACAGGTTGAAGTGAGAGATGACCTGAGGCGCGGTCGTGTTGGTGACCGTCACGACCGAATCCATCCGGACCATTTTCCCGGTCGGCGTGCGCAGATAGTACCGGCCGATGTCTTCGGGCCGCCGGCGGAAGTCCTGGTCTGCCTGGACGTACACGCGATACGAGCGGCTGTTGTAGTCAAAATCGTTGACGTAGTTCGCGCCCATCAGCGTCTGCAGCGTGGAGGCCACGTCGCCGAACTTGAGCCCCAGCGCCTGCAGTGCCTCGCGATCGACCGTCACGACCAGTTGCGGGTCGTTGGCCGTAAAGCCGGAGAAGAGGCCCGTCAGGCCCGGCGTGCGGTTGCCCTGCGCGACCACATTACTGGTGGCGGCCGCGAGCCTCTCGATATCGCCACCACCTTGATCGAGCACCTCGAACTGGAACCCGCCGAATCGCCCAAGCCCCTGGATGGGTGGCGGGAGAAACGGCAGCACCACCGCGCCAGTGATCGCGCCGAACGGGCGGTACAGGCGCTGGATCACGGCCATGGCCGAATGCTCTTCACCCGGGCGCTCGTTAAATGGACGCAACCGGACGAACATCATGGCCTTGTTGGAGCCGCTGCCAAGAAAACTGAACCCGTTGACGATGAAGACCGCGCTGACTTCATCTTTCTGCTGAATCAGGATGCGGTAGGCCTGCTCCGTAATCGCGCCCGTGTAGCCGAGCGACGCGCCGCTGGGCCCTTGTACCGTGACGATAAAGCTGCCGGGATCCTCGTCTGGCACGAACCCCATCGGGATTCTCGTCCACGCAAACCAGGTCGCGACCAACCCCACGAGGAACACGGCGACCACCGGCGCTTTCCTTCTGACCAGAATATTGAGCACCGACACAAATGCCCGGGTGCCGCCATCAATCACCCAGTTGACCGGGCGCCAGAATCGACTGGGCCCTTTCTCGCCCCTCAGCAGAAGTGCCGAGAGCGCCGGGGTAAGCGTGAGCGCGTTGAACGCGGAGATCGAAACCGAGCAGGCGATCGTCAGCGCGAACTGCTGGTAGAGCCGGCCGGTCGTGCCGGGAAAGAGGGCAACCGGCACGAACACCGCGGCCAGCACGAGCGCCGTCGCGATCACGGGACCGACAACCTCAGCCATCGCCTCCGACGCCGCCTCGCGCGCTGTCTTGCCGTACTCGTGCAGATGCCGTTGCACGTTCTCCACGACGACGATCGCATCGTCGACCACGAGGCCTGTGGCCAGGGTGATGCCGAAGAGCGTCAGCGTGTTGATCGAGAACCCGAAGAGCCGCACGAAGGCGAACGTGCCGATCAAAGACACCGGAATGGTGAGCGCCGGAATCACGGTACTCCGCCAGTCCTGGAGGAACACGAACATCACCAGCACGACCAGGCCAATGGCCTGCAGCAGCGTGATGAGTACTTCCTTGATCGACTCGGATACGACGATGGTATTGTCGAAGGCGAGCTCGTGCTTCATGCCGGGCGGGAACCGCTTCGACAGTCGATCCAGTTCGGCGGTCGTCGCCTGATAGACCGCAAGGGCATTGGCTGTCGGCAGCTGGCTGACAGCAATCCCGACGGCTTCCCTGCCGTTGAAGCGGAGGTCGACGCTGTAGGATTCGGCCCCGAGTTCGGAGCGGCCGACGTCCTTCAGCCTGACGAGGTCGCCGCCTTCACCGCGTTTGAGAATGATGTTGTCGAACTCCGCCGGCTCCGACATGCGCCCCACGGCGCGCACGCTGATCTGGAAGCTCTGCTTGCCGACGACGGGCGGCTGACCGACCTGTCCGGCCGCCACCTGCAGGTTCTGATCCCGAAGGGCGCTGATGACATCCGGCGCGGTCAGGTTCCGGCTGGCCAGCCGATCCGGATCCAGCCACAGCCGCATCGAGTATTTCCGCTCGCCGAAGATGGTGACGTCGGCCACGCCGTCGATCCGTTTCAGGGCGTCGCGAACGTACACGTCCAGATAGTTGCTCAGGAAGAGCGGGTCGTACTCGCCATGCTCGGTATAGACCGCCGCGGCCCAGACAAATCCACTCGACGCCTTGCTCACCGTAATCCCGACGGCCTTGACCTCGTTGGGCAGGCGGCCCGCGGCCTGGTTGACGCGGTTCTGCACGTCGACCGCGGCGAGATCCGGATCGCGCGTCACGTCGAACGTCACCGTGATGGAGCTCGACCCGTCGTTGCCACTGTTCGAGGACATGTAGATCATGCCCTGCACGCCGTTGATGGCCTGCTCGAGCGGTTGCGTCACCGCCGTCTCGACGGTTGACGCGTTGGCGCCCGTGTAGAAGGTGCTGACAATCACCTGCGGCGCGGCCAACTGCGGGAACTGCGCGATCGGCAGCAGCGGGATGCAGATCGCCCCGGCGAGGACGATCACGGCGGCCATGACGCTCGCGAGAATCGGACGCTTGATGAACAGGTCGACAAACATGTCTTGGAGTCCCGGAAGTGGCCGGACGCCTCACTGAGGACCGCGGCGCTACGAGGTCCGGATGGGCACGCCGTTATCGAGCTTCTGCACGCCCGACACGACGATGCGTTCGCCCGACGTGAGGCCGCTCGTCACCACGACGTTGTTGTCCACGATCTGCGCGAGCCGCACCTGGCGCTGGTTCGCCACCAGGCGGCCGTCTTTCTCCTGCGCCACGAACACAAACGGCTGGCCATTGATGCGGACAACCGACAGCACGGGGATCGCCAGCGCATCGACCTTCCGCCAGACGATTCTGGCTCTCACGATCTGCGACGAACGCAGCCGCCCATCCCCGGCGAGCCGCGCCTTGACGAGGATGGACTGTGTCTGCTCGTCGACGCGCGGAGAGATGAACGTCACCTGCGCCGAGGCGAGCAGTGTGCCCTGACTGTCGAGAATCTGCACCGGCAGTCCCAGCTTGAGATCCCGACTCCGTTCGAGCGGAACGGGCACGTAGACTTCGAGTGCCTGGTTCAGATCGATGGTTGTCAACACCGTGTCCGACGTGACGTGCATGCCTACGCGAATCGGGACATCACCCACCGTGCCGGTGGCAGGCGCATCGACCTCGAAGTACTTGAGCGTGACGCGCTCCTGCTGCAACCGCGAGTTCAACGCCGCCAGCTGGGCCATCGCCGCGTCGTAGTTCGCCTGCGCCTGATCCAGCTCCTGCTGGCTCGACGCGCCCGCGACAAGCAAGGTCTTCGCGCGGTCGAGTTGCTGTCTCGCGAAGGTCGTAGCGGCGTCCTGCGCGGCGCGGGCTGCGTCCTGACTCGTCACGCTCGCCTGCTGCCGGCTCGGATCGATCTCGAACAACGGCGTGCCGATCTCGACCCGGTCGCCCGACCTGACGAGAATCCGGGTCAGTTCCCCGCTCACCTCAGGCTTGATGCTCGTCGACGACAGCGACTGGACCGTCGCCACGTAGGTCGAGGCCTCGTCTATTGAGGCACTCTGCACGGCGGCGATCTGCACAAGCGTGGCGGGCATCTGCTGCGGCGGGGGCGGCGTCCGGCTGGCGCCGCAGGCGGCGGCCGCCGTCACTGATGCGGCCAGCAAGACAGCCGAGAGCAGACGGGCGCCAGAGCGTGGCAGGGGACGGAGGGTCGTCACGAAGGTGCTGAAACGTCGCATCATTGAGCCCCGATTGTCGCCGGCACGGCCTCGCCGCCCCCGCCGGGCGCCGCATGAACATCTCACACCGGTCAACACACCTGGCGCAGGTCGTCCGGTCTCGCAGTCGCGAATGACGCCAATCATATCAAAAGGGGCCCGGCGATCAGGCCCGGCCCATGAACTCGTGGGTCTCGGTGTTGACCCTTACTTTCTCGCCTTCCTTGATGAAGAGCGGCACCCGGATCTCGATGCCGGTTTCCATTGTCGCGGGCTTGGTGACGTTGCCGCTGGCCGTATCGCCGCGGATCCCTGGTTCGGTGTAGGTGACGGTCAGCTCAACCTGCTGGGGCATCTGCACGCCGATCACGTCGCCGTTGAACATCAGCACCTGCACGACCAGGCCGTCGACCAGGAAGTCCTTCGCATCGCCCAGCATCCCGCCCCGCAAGGCGAGTGTCTCGAAGCTCTCCTGATCCATGAAGTACGACGCGTCGCCGTCACTGTAGAGATAGCTGGCGGGCACCTCGGTCAGGTCCGGCTCCTTGAACTTGTCGGACGCCTTGAACGTCTTGTCGAACACCGCCCGCGTCTTCAGGTTGCGCATCTTGACCCGGACCAGCGTCTGACCGCCTCGCGCGGTTGGCGTGGAGATCTCCACATCGAGACAGAGGTAGGGTGTGTCGTCGAGCTCGAAGAACGTCTTGCGCTTGATGTCGATTGCCTCAATCAGTGCAGCCATCCCTCTATTGTACCGGAGTGCCGGCCTCGTGCTAGATTAGGTGCTCGGCCGCTTGCGCCTGTCGCCCCCCCGCGCTGGAGTGCGCCCGCCATCGATTGAACACGTTCTTGCTCACGGAGCCCACGGGAGATTCCCGACGTTCCAAGGAGAGGCTATGAAGACCGACACGTCGACCATCATCTGGACGCAGATTGACGAGGCGCCCGCGCTGGCGACTCTTTCGCTTTTGCCCATTGTCCAGGCCTTCACGAAGGACACTGGCGTCTCTGTGGAGACGCGGGACATCTCGCTCGCGGGCCGCATCATCGCCAACTTCCCCGAGCGCCTCACCGAGGCGCAGCGGATCCCGGACTATCTCGCGCAGCTCGGCGAACTCACACAGAAGCCTCACGCCAACATCATCAAGCTGCCCAACATCTCCGCCTCGATCCCGCAGCTCAAGGAGGCCATCAAGGAGCTCCAGGCCCACGGGTACGCGATCCCGGATTACCCCGAGGCCCCGAAAGACGAAGCCGAGAAGGCCCTCCAGGCTCGCTTCGCGAAAGTCCTCGGCAGCGCGGTCAACCCGGTACTTCGCGAGGGCAACTCGGACCGCCGCTCGCCGCTGTCGGTGAAGGCGTTCTCGAAGAAGCATCCGCACAAGCTGGGCGCCTGGGCACCGGACTCGAAGGCCCACGTGGCGCACATGACCGGCGGCGACTTCTACGGCAGCGAGAACTCCATCACCATCCCGAAGGCGACCGAGGTCCGCTACGAGTTCGTGGCCGCCGACGGCGCGGTCGCGGTGCTCAAGAAGAAGATGGGCCTCCTGGAGGGTGAAATCCTCGACACCTCAGTGATGCACGTCAAGGCGCTGCGCAGCTTCTTCGAGAACCAGATCGAGGATGCGAAGAGCAGCGGCGTGCTCCTGTCCCTGCACCTCAAGGCCACGATGATGAAGGTGTCCGACCCGGTGATGTTCGGCCACGCCGTCACTGTCTTCTTCAAGGACGTCTTCGACAAGCACGCGGCCACCTTCGCGCAACTGGGCGTCAACGCCAGCTACGGCCTCGGAGACATCTATGCCAAGATCCAGGGCCTGCCGGCCGACAAGAGGGCGGACATTGAGGCCGACATCAAGGCCGTCTACGCGACCCGCCCGGCGCTGGCGATGGTCGACTCGGACAAGGGCATCACCAACCTCCACGCGCCGAACGACATCATCGTCGACGCCTCGATGCCGGTCGTGGTCCGCGAGTCGGGCCGGATGTGGGGCCCGGACGGCAAGCTCCACGACACCAAGGCGATGATCCCCGACCGCTGCTACGCCACGATCTACAAGACCATCATCGAGGACTGCCAGAAGAACGGCGCGTTCGATCCGGCGACGATGGGCAGCGTGCCGAACGTCGGCCTGATGGCGCAGAAGGCCGAGGAGTACGGATCGCACGACAAGACGTTTATCGCCTCCGGGGCCGGCACGATCCGGGTCGTCGTCGAGTCCTCGGGCGACACGTTGCTCGCGCAGAAGGTCGAGGCGGGCGACATCTTCCGCTCGTGCCAGACCAAGGACATTGCCGTCCGCGACTGGGTCAAGCTGGCCGTGAGGCGCGGCAGGGCGACGGGCGCACCGGCGGTGTTCTGGCTCGACCAGAACCGCAAGCACGATGCGCAGGTCGTCGCGAAGGTCGAGACCTATCTCAAGGATCACGACACGACGGGCCTGGAAATTCGCATCATGCACCCGGTGAACGCGATGAAGTACTCGCTCGAGCGGATCCGCAAGGGCCAGGACACCGTCTCGGTCACCGGCAACGCGCTGCGTGACTACCTGACGGACCTGTTCCCCATCCTCGAGATCGGCACGTCGGCCAAGATGCTCTCGATCGTCCCGCTCCTCGCGGGTGGCGGACTCTTCGAGACCGGCGCGGGCGGCTCAGCGCCCAAGCACGTGCAGCAGTTCCAGAAAGAGGGATACCTGCGGTGGGATTCGCTCGGTGAGTTCTCGGCGCTGTCGGCGTCGCTGGAGCACATCGGCGCGACGTTCGGGAACGAGCGGGCGGCGCTGCTGGCCGAGACGCTCGACCAGGCGATCGGCAAGTTCCTCGACAACAACAAGTCACCGGCCCGCAAGGTGGGCCAGATCGACAACCGCGGCAGCCATTTCTACCTGGCGATGTACTGGGCCGAGGCGCTGGCCGCCCAGTCGAAGGACACGGAGCTGCAGGTGCGCTTCGCTGTCGTGGCGAAGCAGCTCGCCGAGAATGAGGCGAAGATCAACGGAGAGCTGATCGCCGCCCAGGGCAAGCCCGTCGACATGGGCGGCTACTACCAGCCGGACCTGGCGAAGACGACCAGGGCCATGCGGCCCAGCCCCACGCTGAACGCCGTCATCGACGCGCTGGCGCCGGTGAGCCGTTTCTGATGTAGCCCGGGGTCTTCAGACCCCGGGTTGCCCGTCGAGACACGTGAGCTCCAGTGCAGGGCTGGGCGCTATCGGTCTCTGGCCGACCGTTCTGGTTCACGCGACCATGACCGTTTGGTGCGTCGCACGTCTCCGGAAGAGGTAGCGTCCATCGCACCGGTCGCCAATGCGCTGGCGAGGCGCGGTGAGCCCGTCGGCACGTTCGACACGTTCATCGCGGCTCATGCGTTGTCGCTCGGCGTGACCCTGGTCACCAACAACGCCAAGCACTTCCAACCAGTCGTGGGGCTCAAGACGGCGAACTGGGTCTGAATGCGGAGGAAGCCGCCACGTTGACATAAGGTCTCTCGACGCCCGATCCTCACGCCCGGCGATCAGGCGTCCTTGCCGCTTCGCCCCGATCGTCGTGGTTCGCGTCTCGCGCCGGCGGTGTCCAGCCCACCAGGACACCGTGCGAGTATGCGGGGTCGAAGGCGTTGGTTTCCTGCGCCAGATCGAACCACAGATCCCAGGCGGCGTCGAGCTCCTCGTCCGACATCGACCGGATGTTCAGGTCGTCGTCACTGAGCATCTGCATCGTCGTGCTCCAGGCCGGCCGGTACGGCCGGCAGCCACTGTTCCGCCAGGGCGCACGCCATCTGGTGGGCGTCGGACAATGCCATCTGGTCGATCCGCGCCCGCCGGAATTCATCGAGATAGGAGGCAGACGCCGCCAGGTACCGCTCGACCCGCACATGGTCGCGCCGCTGCATTTGGTCGATCTCGCGCGCCAACTCGACGACCACGCGCGCGCGTCCGGCGGCCTCCCGTGCCGCCCGTACGCTGGGTCGATCGACCGCAGCCGTAACCGAGAACGCCAGAGCCAGGATGCGATCCGGATCGGTGGTGTAGATCAGCTCGCGGCCGTCTGGCAACAGGCGCGCGATCTCCCCGATCGCGGGATAGTCCTTCGCGCGCTGCGTCTGCTTCATGCGCGCGAGCGTCTCGGGATCGACCACAAGCAGGCGATCCCAAGGGGCGCTGACGCCGAACATCTCCTCCACACGGGCCAACGCCACCCGCGGTGGCCGGCTGAAGAAATCGCACCGAATGCGCCGGGCCCGTTCGTCCGTGAACTCAAAGTGGCTGGACCAGCCGCCGGCCAGCCATCGCACGTCGAGTGGCGGCGATGGCCGGTGCCTGGCCCCGCGGGCCGCGAGAACGGCTCGCACTCGATCGCAGGCCTCGGGGCTCTCCCGGATGACCCAGTCGCCGTCCTTGCTCATGATTGCGATGCGGTAGAAGACGACCGCCTGGCCGGACGCCAGCACCGCCACGGGTTCGTCCCGGTTGAACTCCCGCGTCAGCTCGAAGTAGACGTTGGCCACGTATGCATTCTACAGCGCGACGCCGCTGGTCGAACGGACGACCCAATCGGGCGGCGGCTCAAGTACTGGATGAGCCCAAGAGAAGAATCCGAGTACTCACGGTTGCCTGGGGTGGTGGACGATGCGTTGAACGGAGACGCAGGGACCTGTCGGCCGAACGCGGTGTCGCGGTCGGTCGAATTGGTCAGGGTGATCACTCTCTCCCCGGCATCGAGCATCCGCCGGGTGATGTACTTGCCCGAGTCACCAAACGCGCCGGTCACCGCGTGAAGCGCATTGGCTTGCATCAGCTTGCTATCCCCACCTTGCGTTTCCGGCGGGTCACCGCCCCATCATTGATCGGTTGGTACCGCCCTTTGCGTACGCATGTCCGAAAGTCAGAGGTCCGGCCACCCGGCCCTACGCCAGCGCGGTCAACATGGCGGCGGCCGAATCGGCCCCGAGGAGCCGATCAAACACCGGGTGTTCGCGGCCGAACTGGTGGCGCGCCACGTCGAGCACAAAACCGGCGCGCCACGTCCCGCTGCGTTCGGCCTCCGCGATCAGCCGGCGCAGGAATTCGCGCAACTCCACCTCTGTTCGCACCGGAACGTCGTCTCCGCGGCAGGCCGCCTCAATATCCCGCAGCAGCCACGGGTTGGCGACCAGGCCACGGGCCGGCGTCACCCCGTCCACCGCGGCGACGGCATACATGCGAGCGGCCGCCTCCACGGTATACAGGTCGCCGCTCCCGAACAGCGGCAGGCCGGGCAGCAGTTCACGAGCCCGCGCCAGTCGCCGGAGTCCGTCGGGAACGGCCTGGTACCGCTCTTCCACCGTCCGGTAGTGCAACATGACGAAGTCCGGCTGACCCTCCCGGACCGCCTCACAAATCCCGGGCAGTTCTTTCTCCGACGCGATGCCCACCCGGACTTTCACACTGATCCCTGTCGTCGGGCACGCCTGACGCAACGCCAGCAGCGCGTCGCGAATCCACCTCGGCTGCCGCAATCGTCCCCCGCCGGCACCATTGGCCACGACGATGGGACTGGGACAGGCGCAGTTCAGGTCGATTCCGATCACCCCCGGCTCGGCCGCCAGACGAGCCGCCGTTGCGGCCAGCATGGGGATGTCGGTTCCCATCACCTGCACGACCACGGGCAAGGGAGAGAACGCGCGCAACCGAACGCGCAATCGGGCCGGCCGCCGGATCCCTTCCGATACGCGAATGAACGGCGTCACCCAGGCAGATACCAGATCAAGCCGGTTCATGACCGCACAGAAAGAGCCGGCCGTGATCCCTTCCATCGGTCCTGGAAGGACACGGCTGGGCAGCTGATGCCCTCCGGCAAGCGGGAGCGGCTCGAGCCAGAGCGACGGACAACATGGACTCACGCGGGTCTCTTCGTCCTCTTTGAACGTGCGGACCCCATCATGTCACGACCCGTCGTCGGTCCGCAGAGGCAGCGAGGCGCGCGAAGGACGGGATCCGGTATGCTACCGGGCACGATCGGCGCAGTTCACGTACCCGGGAGGCGAAGCTCCCGGGGCCAGAGGAGGACGGCAATGTCACAGCACGTGATGTCGCGGCGGCGCTTCACGGGACTCGTCGGCCTGGGCGTGGCAGGATCGTTGGCGGGCCGCGCCGATGCGTTCACGCGAGACCAGACGCCAGCGCCCGCTGTGGCGCCGCACCCGCCCAACCAAGTCCCTCCCGCGCCGCTGGCGCGTCTCGACTCGAACGAGAACCCGTACGGCCCGTCGCCTGCCGCCCGCGAGGCGATCAGCCGATCGCTGGACACGTATGGCAGATATCCGGACGCCGCTGAAGACCGGATGCGGGAGGCGATCGCGTTGCATCACGGTGTCGGGGTGGCGCAGGTGGTTCTTGGCTGCGGCTCGGGCGAGATCCTGCGGATGGCGGACCTGGCATTCCTGCCGGCGGGCAAGGGTGTTGTCGCCGCCGAGCCAACCTTCGAGGCTGTCCTCCGCTATGCGAAGGTCATGCAGGCCGACGCGATCACGGTCCCGTTGACGCCGGACTTCCGCCACGATCTGGCGAAGATGGCCGGCTCGTGCACCGAGCAAACGGGCCTCGTGTATGTCTGCAACCCCAACAACCCGACGGGCACCATCGTACGGGGCGACGAGCTCGAGCCGTTCCTGAGGCGGCTGGGGCCGTGGACCATCAGTGTTGTCGACGAGGCCTATCATCACTTCGTCGAAGACCCGCGCTACCGGAGCGCCATGGACCTGGTCCCGCGATTCGCGAACCTGGTGGTCGTGAGGACCTTCTCGAAGATCTACGGCATGGCCGGCATGCGCCTCGGGTACGCCGTCGCCTCCGAGCCGGTGATTGCCGCCATGGCCCGGCACGCGCTGCCAAGCAACTCCAACGCCGCCGTGCTCGAGGCCGCACTCGCCAGCCTGGCGGCCCCCGATCACGCCACGCGGCAGCGAGCCATCTTCACCGACACGAGACGCCGGCTCTGCGCCGAGTTCGAGAAGGACGGCCGCCGGTACATCCCATCCGAAACGAACTTCGTGATGGTGCACATCGGGGCGGACGTGGAGCCGCTCATCCGGCGGTTCGGGGATCGCCGCATCTGGGTGGGCAGGCGCTTCGCCTCGATGCCCGAGTGGCTGCGGGTCTCGCTGGGCACGCCGCAGGAGATGCAGGTGTTTGTCGCGGCGCTCCGCGAACTGGCGCCGGTCAGAGCGGCGGCCTGATTCCGGTGTCTGTCTGGCGCGCGGCAGAACACCACCCGTCCGTGCCGCCGCCCTCCGGAGTATCGTCCCCGGATGCTGGCCACCGAACTCGCAGAACACGCGCCACCAGGGCGCCGCGAGAATTCCCGGGGCGAGCCACTCGACCCGGTCCCCTGTGTGCAGGACCAGCGTGAGGAAGTTGCGACAGGCCGGCCGGCGCCTGCCGGCTGGGGGGGAGGCACGATCGACGAACTGACTTGCGCCCTCATCCCGTGCATCTTCTGTGGGAAGCATGGTGCGCCGAACCCTGACGATTGTCGCTTCTGCGCGGCGTGCCGCGCCGAGAACGACGGCAGGATCGGTCTCGGGGAACGAGCGACTTCTACGAGCCCGGTGTCTAATGCAGCAGTCCCCAGGAGGCCGCCATGCTGGAAGCCCGCGCGCTCGTGAAGCAGTTCGGCGGTCTTCGCGCCGTTGACCAGGTGACGTTCTCGGTGGGCCCGTCCGAAGTGCTGGGGTACCTCGGCCCCAACGGGTCCGGCAAGACGACCACCGTGAACATGCTGGTCGGCCTCATCCAGCCCACGGCGGGGCAGGTGCACTTCGGCGGCCAGGACATCTGGCAGGACATCGTGGCCTACCGGCGCCGCGTCGGCTACGTGCCCGAGGAACCCAATCTCTACCCGTATCTCACGGGGCGCGAGTACCTGCAACTGGTGGGCCGGTTGCGCGGCCTTCCGGAGGCGGCGCTCGACAAGAAGATCACGGCGCTGCTTGGTCTGTTCTCGCTCGAACCCGACAGCCACTCGCCCCTCTCCTCGTACTCGAAGGGCATGCGGCAGAAGGTGCTCATCAGCGCGGCGCTCATGCACAATCCCGACCTGCTGGTGTTCGACGAACCGATGTCCGGCCTCGACGCGGCTTCCGCGGTCGTGTTCCGGCACCTGATCAAGGGGCTGGCTCGCGCGGGCAAGATGGTGCTCTACAGCTCTCATGAGCTCGAAACGGTCGAGCGCGTGGCCGGTCGCGTGATTGTCCTGCACCAGGGACGGATGGTCGCCCACGACTCGGTCGAGCGGCTGCGCGAACTGATGCAGCTCGAGTCGCTCGAGCAGATCTTCTCGGAGCTCGTCTTCACTGAGGATCCGCAGGCCGTGGCCGGGCGCATCGTGGACGCCGTGATCTCCTGAGACTCAGCCGTGAGTGACAATCGGCAGCAATTCCGCCTGCTCACCCGCCACTTCTTCCGCGGGTTTCTCGATAACGACTTGATCTCGCCCTCGAGCGACCTGCACGGCCTGCTGGCCAAAGTGGCTGCCGTGCTGGTGATACCCGGGTTGATGTATCCCTTCAGGCTGCTGTTCACCTACGGCCGCCCGTTCTGGGAGTACCGTGAACTCGACCTGCTCTCGTGGGCGGACAAGAGCACGTTCGTGACGCTGTCGCTGGTCGTGATGGGACTGATGACCGCGCTGGAGTGGGACGCGCTGCAGCTGGATCGGCGCGACTCACTGGCGCTCGGGGCGCTGCCGATCCGATCGCGGACCATCCTGTGGGCCAAGCTCGCCGCCCTGGGGAAGTTCGTACTCGTGCTGTCGGTGCCGCTGACCGCTCTCGGGGCGTTGACGTTTCCGATCGTGATGCACGCCGGCTGGTCGTCGGGCGTGTCGGCGCTGCTATGGACCATCGTCGGACACGCCGTGGCCACGCTGGCCGCCGCGAGCTTCGCCTTCTTCGGGTTGCTGGCGCTGCACGGCGTGATGCACGCTGCGCTCGGCCAGCGGGCCCTTCGCCGATTGTCGGCCGTGGTGCAACTGGTGACCACGCTGGTGCTGG
>Ga0315278_10000238_pt1 | contig 49589 bp, 49 predicted proteins | sample YL17G06_0_MG_FD_203880 | JGI IMG/M metagenome (GOLD analysis project Ga0315278, IMG submission 203880) | Sediment microbial communities from Yellowstone Lake, YNP, Wyoming, USA - YL17G06_0 | ecosystem: Environmental > Aquatic > Freshwater > Lake > Sediment | place: USA: Wyoming | collected... | reverse complement strand
TCGTTGGTTTCGGGCAGATGGGCTCCGGGATCGGCCAGGTGGCGGCGGGCAAGGGGTACGAAGTGATCGCCCGCGAAGTCACCGATGAATTGTTCAAGAAGGGGATTGGGTACATCACCAAGAACCTCGACAAGGCGATCGAGAAAGGCAAGACCGACGCCAAGCACAAGGCGGACGTTTTGTCGCGCATCAAGGGGACGACCAATCTCAAAGACCTCGCTGACTGCGATATCATCTGCGAGGCGGTGATCGAGAATCTCGATATCAAGAAACAGGTCTACAAAGAGCTCGACACTATTTGTAAAGTGGAGACGATTTTCGCTTCCAATACTTCCTCGCTTTCGATCTCTGATATGGCGGCGGCAACAAAACGACCGGCGAAGTTCTGCGGGCTGCATTTCTTCAACCCGGTGCCAATCATGAAGCTGTGTGAGGTGGTCAAGACAATTGATACCAGCGACGACACCTTCAAGTCAGCCTTTGGATTCGCCGAATCACTTGGCAAGGCGTGCGTAACGGCTAAAGATTCGCCGGGTTTTATTGTCAACGTGCTGCTGATTCCGTACCTGCTGGACGCTATCCGTCAGTTGGAACGCGGCCTGGCTACACGCGAGGATATCGACAACGGCATGATCCACGGCTGCGGGCATCCGATGGGGCCACTGAGTTTGACCGACTTTATCGGGCTGGACACTACTCTGTATATAGCGGATATCATGTTTGCAGAATTCAAGGACGGTCATTATGCCGCGCCGCCGCTTCTGCGTCGGATGGTCAACGCCGGGTACATGGGCAAGAAATCCGGCCGCGGGTTTTATGACTACGGAAAGAAGTGACCGCGGTCTCCTTGAACGTGCCCGGCAGATGTCCTCATCTGCCGGGTTTGGATGTTGAAGCTTGTGTCGGGTTTCTCGTCTCCCGCCTTCGGCGTGCTACTCGTGAACCCGACCTACGGTCATCTGAAATAGTTGCTTAGGAGATTCCACAATGTCTGATTACAAGAATCTACTCATCGAGAAAAAGGGGTCCGCGATCGTGCTCACGATCAATCGCGAGAAGGCGATGAATGCGCTCAACCGCGAGACGATCAAGGAACTGGTCGATTTCGTAGGGGTCCACTGGTATGATCCTTCGTTTAGCGTGCTAATTATCACTGGCGCGGGCAAGGCGTTTGTCGCCGGAGCTGATATCAGCGAGTTGAAGGACCTTGACACCCAGGGCGGGATCGATCTCTCCTCTCGTGGTAACTGGCTGTTCAAGGGGATTCAGGATTTCCCCAAGCCGGTGATTGCGGCGGTCAACGGTTTCGCACTCGGAGGCGGGTGCGAACTTGCTCTGGCGTGCGACATTCGATTAGCTTCGGAGAAAGCGAAATTTGGACAACCCGAAGTCAATCTCGGCATTATCCCCGGCTATGGCGGCACCCAGCGACTGGCGCGGCTGGTCGGACGGGGGAAGGCGATGCAGTTGATTCTCACTGGTGACATGATCACTGCCGCCGAGGCGTATCGGATCGGGCTGGTCGACGAAGTCTACCCGGCCGAGGAACTCCTGAGCAAAGCGCTTGAGATGGCCAATACTATCTCGTCGAAAGGTCCGCTGGCGATCCGGATGGCGAAAGAATGCATCAACCGAGGTCTGGATATGTCTCTGTCGAGCGGTCTCGCTTTCGAAAAAGTCAATTTCGGAGCGACCTGCGGCAGCGCCGACGGCACCGAGGGGTGTGCGGCGTTTCTCGAGAAGCGCAAGGCGGAGTTCAAGGGGAAGTAGATGATTTGCGGGGTGGGTTTGGCCTCAAACCCGCCATTCTCTTGCTGTATTGGATAACGGCGGGTTCGAGGACGGACCCGCCCTGCGGTTACTGTGATATGTCAGGAGCGCAAGACTCCTGACCTACTTTAGCTACGCGATCCAGATCGTCTTGATGTTGACGAATTCTTTTATACCGTAGTGTGACAGTTCGCGGCCGTAGCCGGATTTCTTCACGCCTCCAAACGGCAGGCGCGGGTCGGATTTGGTCAGTCCATTGATAAACATCGCGCCGGTTTCGATTCGCCGCGCTACCATTTCTGCTTTCTTGAGATCGCGCGACCAGACCGCTCCGCCCAAGCCGAACGGGGAATCATTGGCTACGGCTATAGCGTCCTCGGTATCCTTCACCGGAATGATCGCCGAGACCGGACCGAACGTCTCTTCCTCGTATACTGACATGCCCTTCTTCACACCTGCAAGCACAGTCGGCAGATAGAACGCGCCGGGACCGTCGGCCTTCCGTCCGCCGCACAGCAGTCGAGCGCCGGCTTTGATCGAGCGCTGCACCTGATCGTCAAGCTCCTTCAGCAGGTCCATCCGAGCCATCGGGCCGACTTTGGTGTCGGGCAACATGGGATCACCCATTTTCATTGACTGCATAATAGCTGTCTGTTGCTTCTCAAACTCTTTCACCAGCGGCTCGACAACAATGAATCGCTTGGCCGCGATACAACTCTGCCCCTGGTTGATCATTCGCGACGTAACCGACATCGCCACACACTTAGACAGGTCGGCGTCTTCAAGTACGATGTATGGATCGGAGCCACCCAGTTCGAGGACGGTTTTCTTAAGTTCGCTGCCTGCGATTGACGCCACCTGCATACCGGCCGGTTCGCTGCCGGTGAGAGTGACCGCCTTCACGAGCGGGTGGCGGATAATTTTCTCAACCTGACGGGAGCCGATCATCAGTGTGCGAAAGATGTTCTCGGGAAATCCGGCCCTGCGGAATACCTGTTCGAGCGCCAGTGCGCAGCCGGGAACGTTGGAGGCATGCTTAAGCATACCGGCGTTGCCCGCCATGAGCGCCGGCGCGGCGAAACGCATCACCTGCCAGAACGGGAAATTCCAGGGCATCACTGCAAGCACCACGCCGATCGGTTCGAAAGCCACAAAACTGCGACTGGCGTCAGTCTGAATCGGTTCATCGGCGAGAAACTTCGCCGCGTTCTCCGCATAGTAATCACACACCCAGGCGCACTTCTCGACTTCGGCCAGCGATTCCGTTATTGTCTTCCCCATTTCCTGAGTGATTATCTCAGCATACTCCTGTTTGTTCTTGCGCTGTTCCTCTGCGGCGGCGTGCATCAGTCCGGCGCGATACTCGAACGACGTTTCGCGCCAACTGCGAAACGCCTCGTGCACTTGTTCGACAATGTGCGCCGCTTCGGCGTCGTTGTGTTCGGCATGATCCTTTATCAATTCTCCCGTAGCCGGATTGATCGCTTTCATACTGTTCTCACTTATCTCCAAATTCAAAACGTTCGCAGAGGTTCCGTTCCAGCTTCTCGCTCAGTTCGTAATTGACCGACGTTTCAATGGGAATCTCGATCAGACTGAGCCGCTGAGTCAAGATGGCTTCGTTCAGATTGTTGTTTAGTTCGCGCAGGTTCGACGGCCGATACCCCGGGATGCCGAAACTCTCCGCGTATTTCTTGAAATCCGGGTTGGTTAGCGTGGTGCCGAAAGTGCGCCGGGCATGACTATGTTGTTTCCACGATATGAGACCGTAATCGTTGTCGTTGAAGACGATGATCGGGAAACCAATTCCGATCCTTCGCGCGGTCTCGATTTCCTGCGAATTCATCATGAAACCACCGTCGCCCATCATTGCCACCACCTGTCTGTGCGGCAACGCCAGTTTGGCGGCGATTCCGCCGGGAAGCGCAATGCCCATACTGGCCATACCGTTTGAGATAATAACCGAGTTTGGCTCGTAGACCGGGTAGTTCCGTCCGATCCACATTTTGTGGCTGCCGACGTCGGATAGCACGATATCGCCGGAATTCATCAGTTCGCGCACAATGTGCAGTACACCCGGCACCGTGAACGCGTCGCCGTCTTTCAGTTGATACGAGTCGATATCGCGCAGTATCTGGTCGCGAAGCGGCTGATACCACTTGGAGTCGAAACTGATCCGCTCTTTCTCGACCTGCGCGTTGAGTTCCCACAGCGCGCCGGAAACGTCACATACGATTTCGACCTCCGGCTGATAGTATTCGTACACTTCGGCCGGAGTGAAATCGACATGCACGATTTTCTTGTCCCTGCCGACATTCCAGAAGCGCGGATCATACTCGGCGATATCATAGCCGACGGTAATAATCAAATCGGCCACGTCAATGCCACACATCACGTAATCCCGCCCGTGCAAGCCCATCGCCAGCAGCGAATGTTCATCCTTGTCCGATATCGCCCCTTTGCCCATGAATGTGGAGACTACGGGTATATGGGTCTGTGACACAAATTGACGCAGGTGTTTCGACGCCATCTTGCGGATCGCGCCGTTGCCGGCAATAATCAGCGGCCTTTTCGCTTCTCGGAGCAGGTCGACCGCCTGGCCGATCGCTTTGAAATCAGGCGAGGCCCGCCTCAGACGGTGCGGAGTGATCGGCTGATGGTCGCACTCCATCCTGGCGACATCTTCAGGCAGCTCCAGATGAGTCGCCCCCGGCTTTTCCATCTCGGCCAGTTTGAACGCCTTGCGGACTACTTCAGGGACAATCTGCGGATTTTGAATCGAGGCGTTCCATTTGGTTATCGGCCGAAACATGCCGACCACGTCGATATTCTGATGGCTCTCCTTATGAATCCGGTCCGATGATCCCTGTCCGGTAATCGCCACTATTGGCGCTTTGTCAAGATGCGCATCGGCTACACCAGTGAGCAGGTTGGTGGCGCCGGGCCCGAGGGTTGACATACAGACTCCCGCCTTGCCGGTGAGCCGACCGTAGACATTGGCCATGAACGCCGCACCGGCCTCGTGACGCGTGGGAATGAAGCGTATCGGGGAGTTCTCTAACGAAAACAACAGGTCTTCGTTCTCTTCGCCCGGCACGCCGAAGACATACTTGACCCCTTCGCGTTCGAGGCACTTGATAATGAGATCAGAGACTTTCACATCGCGCCTTCCTTTATACATGCCCGGTCCGCCGCGGCGGGACAAGATCTGCCGGCTTGTGATGCATTCAACCTAATCAAAACCGAGTTCGCAAGCAATGGTTCCGTGCTACCAACGGTACCATCACAAGGTGAATATTGTAGTTGAAAGAAGCACGGCAAACAGCTATGCTCTTTCTCAGATATCCATTTGGCGGGATTCGTTTGCGACGGCGAGGCGACTATTAGATGTATCCAGTCGAAAAATACTTGACCGACATCAGGGAAATCCGCTCCACTGGCGGAGCATCGCCGGAAACATCGTACTACGGCGCCCTTGAGACCCTTCTAAACGAAATAGGTAAACAGCTAAAGCCACGGGTGCGCTGTGTGACCACGGTTGCCGACCAGGGCGCTGGACATCCCGACGGTGGCCTGTACACCGCCGTTCAGTTCCAGCGTACCAAAGGGACCGAACCGACACCCGGCGACCTACCCGAACGCGGGGTCCTGGAAATAAAATCGTTGAAGGACGATACCTGGCTGACAGCCAGGGGAAAGCAGGTCAGTAAGTATTGGGGGCTGTACAACCAGGTGCTGGTCACAAATTATCGGCAGTTTGTACTGGTGGGACGGGACGAAAACGGCAAGCCCAGAGTTTTGGAGTCTTTTTCTCTCGCCGATACCGAACAAGAGTTCTGGGGAAAAGCGACCCATGCGCGCAAGACCGCGGCTGAGCTTGGCGACCGAATGATCGAGTACCTGCGTCGCGTGATGTTGCACTCGGCCCCTCTAACTGAGCCGGAGCACGTCGCCTGGTATCTCGCATCGTACGCTCGCGAGGCGCGATTCAGAATCGAGGCCGCTGCTGATCTGCCGGGCCTCAAGGTTCTACGGGAAGCTCTTGAAGAATGTCTGGGAATGAAATTCTCCGGCCGCGACGGCGAGCATTTCTTTCGCGCGACACTTGTGCAGACTTTGTTTTACGGGGTGTTCTCCTCGTGGGTGCTATGGGCGAGAAATGCCAACGGCCGGAATGGCTCATCGTTCAAATGGCGAGTAGAGGCGTGGAATCTGCATGTGCCGATGATCGCCGGCCTATTCGAGCAGATTGCCACTCCTCAAAGACTCAAGCCGTTGGGCATTGACGAGGTTCTGGACTGGGCTGAGGCCGTTTTGAATCGCGTCGTGCGCGAAGAATTCTTCAAGCGCTTCGAGGAAGAACACGCCGTACTCTATTTCTATGAGCCGTTCCTGAAAGCCTACGACCCTGACTTACGCAAGAAGCTTGGTGTCTGGTACACGCCGCCGGAGATTGTCAAGTACCAGGTGGCGCGGGTAGATATGGTTCTGCGGGAAGAGTTGAAAATTGAGGACGGCCTCGCCGACCCAAACGTCTATGTGCTCGACCCCTGCTGCGGCACTGGCGCATATCTTGTCGAAGTGCTGCGCACCATACATGAAACGCTTTCGACTAAAGGCGGCGATGCACTCACTGGCCAGCACCTCAAGAAAGCAGCCATTGGCCGGGTTTTCGGCTTCGAGATTCTGCCGGCGCCGTTTGTAATCGCACATCTTCAAATTGGGTTACTTCTGCGTCAATACGGAGCGCCACTCGCGGCCGACACCGATGAACGCGCAGGCGTGTACCTAACAAACGCCCTCACTGGCTGGGAGCCACCCAAAAGCCCCAAAGACCAGATTCCCATTCAGATTCCAGAGTTCGACCTGGAGCGCGTGTCGGCGCAACGTGTCAAACGCGAAGCTCCGGTGATTGTCGTTCTCGGTAATCCTCCATACAATGCCTATGCCGGAACCAGCCCGGCCGAGGAAGATGGTTTGGTAGAGCCATACAAGGAGGGTTTGACAAAATCAATCAAGGATGGCGGCTGGGGGATCAAGAAGTTCAATCTGGATGACCTTTATGTCAGGTTTTTCCGGATTGCCGAACGGCGCATTGTCAAAAGCGGACGGGGGGTCGTTAGTTTCATTAGCAATCACTCCTGGATCAGTGAGCCTTCGTTTGTTGTGCTCAGAAAGATGTTGTTGAACTCTTTTGACGCCTTCTGGATTGAAAATCTCCACGGCAACAGGAAGATATCCGAGTACGCACCGGATGGCCGAACGAGTGAAACGATTTTCGCCATAACTGGATCTTCGCCGGGGATTCAGCAGGGAGTAGCAACTTCATTGTGGGTTAAGACAGGAGAGGCACACAGAAGAAACCCCGTCGTAAGATTCCGAGACGACATAGATGACGCCAAAGCCAATGAACGTCGTGGTCAATTGTTGCAGAGTCTCAAAGTTGAGCCATTTGGCGAGACTTATGTTGACGCCCGCCCTTCCCCGGCCAACCGATACTCTTTCCATCCAGAGACCGTGTCGCGCGAATACCGTAGCTGGCCAAACCTGATCGATCTGGCCACCGTCCCGCCAAGCAACGGCCTCATGGAGAAACGCGGTGGTGCTCTAATAGATATTGATCCCGACAGGCTAACGTCGAGAATGAGTGAGTATTTTGACAAGAGCGTGAGTTGGGAACAGTTGAGCCTGTCAGGACTTGGGTACTGCCGAGACGCTGCAAGATTCGACGCAGGAGCTACTCGAAATCGCCTGCTTGACACGGAGTCCTTCGACCAACGGTTGTTGACTCGATACGTCGTCCGCCCGTTTGATGTACGTTGGTGCTATTACTGCGCAGTTCGTCCACTTTGGAACGAGCCCCGTCCTTCCTACTGGCAACAGTGCTGGGAGGGGAACTCGTTTCTGGTATGTAGACCGGCAGGCGTCGCCAAACCCGAAGGTATCCCGTTTTTCTTTACGAGTACGTGCGGTGACAATGATGCTGTTCGCGGCCATGCCTACTACTTCCCAGCTTCAATTCGGCAGATGGGCAGTACTAGGCAGCAGAAGAACAAGACCATAGATCTCGAATTAGGTGTCGTTGAAACGAAGTCAGTAAGACCAAACCTATCTAGAATGGCTGACCGTTACCTTGAATCGTTGGGTGCTCAGGCTTGTTCATCTCTTGGGACACTTTGGCTTCACACCCTCGCTATCGGCTATTCTCCGCTATATCTATCACAAAACGCTGACGGCATCCGTCAGGATTGGCCACGCATACCCCTACCCAACGACAAAACGATGCTTGAACAATCGGCCAGACTCGGCGAAGAAATCGCCGTGCTCCTGGATACCGAGAAGCCAGTCAAGGGAGTGACCACCGCAAAGGTCCGCGATGAAATAGCGATTCTTGGGGCGATGAAGCGTGGCGGCGGCGGTACCCTCGATCCAAATCATGGCGATCTTGATCTGACCGCCGGATGGGGCCACGCGGGCAAGGGCAACGCCACCATGCCCGGCCGTGGTAAGATCATTGAGCGCGCCTATTCTGCAGAAGAGAAAGCGGCGGTGATTTGTGGGGCTGCCAAGCTTAGTTTGTCAGAGAAGCAAGTGTTCCAGGTACTCGGCAAGCGAACACTCGATGTTTACCTGAACGATGTTGCATGCTGGTCCAATGTTCCGACCGGCGTTTGGGAGTACTATATCGGCGGTTATCAAGTTGTGAAAAAATGGCTGAGTTACCGCGAAAAGACCCTGCTTGGTCGGGGTCTTACTCTCGATGAGGCTACTTACGTGACGGAAATGGTCAGACGGCTGGCGGCTATCATCTTGCTTCAGCCGGCCTTAGACGAAAACTACAAGCAAATCAAGAATAACACATACACGTGGCCACGCCCCTAAAGGCGGGCTGTCTAATCGCTAATGCGTCTGCCGGTGAATCCTGATCCGGTTCTGGGCGCGTTCCAGCGCAGCACGAGCGCGGGGAACATCGATATTGTGATCGCCGGCAGCGTGCGCTTTCAGCATCTGCCAGGCCCGATCGCGCGCCGCCTCGGCTCGTTGCACGTCGATCTCTTCAGTTTCTTCGACAGCGTCCGCCAACAATGTCGCCACGTTGCCGGAGACTTCAAGAAAGCCCGATGTCACCGCCAGAAAATGCGGTTTATCATCGATATCGCGGAACTCGATCTTGCCCGGATGCAGAGCCGTAATCAACGGGGCATGGTTCGACAATACACCCAGATACCCTTCGGTACCCGGCACGATCAGCGACCTGATGTCGGCCTCAAAGAACACTTTCTCAGGTGTGACTATGCTCAGGCGGAACATCGTCATCAGCCTTTCGCCTGATCGTAGCGCTGCAAGACTTCGTCCAGACCGGCAGCCAGGTAGAAGTGTTGCTCCGGAATATGATCGACCTTACCAGCGATCAACTCGGCGAACCCCTTTACGGTGTCTTCGACTTTTACGTAGACACCGGGGCGGCCCGTGAACGCTTCCGCCACGAACATAGGTTGTGACAGGAACCGCTGAATCTTGCGCGCCCGATGCACCGTCTGCTTGTCATCGTCGGACAGTTCATCGATACCGAGAATGGCAATGATATCCTGCAGGTCTCGGTAGCGCTGGAGAATCCTCTGGGTTTCTCGCGCCACGCGGTAGTGTTCCTCGCCGACCACTTGCGGATCGAGAATGCGCGAGGTGGAGTCAAGCGGATCGACCGCCGGGTAAATGCCCAGTTCGGCGATCTGGCGCGACAACACGGTAGTGGCATCGAGGTGTGAGAACGTTGTCGCCGGAGCCGGATCGGTCAAATCGTCAGCGGGTACGTAGATGGCCTGTACTGACGTAATCGATCCCGCCCGCGTGGAGCAGATGCGTTCCTGCAGACCGCCCATTTCGGTGCCCAGAGTTGGCTGGTAACCGACTGCCGAGGGCATACGACCCAACAGCGCGGACACCTCGGAGCCGGCCTGCACGAATCGGAAGATGTTATCGACGAACAACAGCACATCCTGATGCTGTACGTCGCGGAAGTACTCGGCCATGGTCAATGCCGACAAACCGACCCGCAGGCGGGCTCCCGGCGGCTCGTTCATCTGGCCGAACACCAGCGCGGTCTTTTTGATCACGCCGGACTCAGTCATTTCCAGCCAGAGATCGTTGCCCTCGCGGGTGCGTTCGCCCACGCCGGAGAAAATCGAATAGCCGCCATGCTCGGTGGCGATGTTATGAATCAACTCCTGAATAATCACGGTCTTGCCGACACCGGCGCCGCCGAACAACCCGACCTTGCCGCCTTTCGGGTACGGCTCAAGCAGGTCGATCACCTTTATGCCGGTTTCGAACATCTCAACTTGCGTGACCTGGTCCTCAAACGGCGGGGCGAGGCGGTGAATCGGCAAGCGCGGGCAGTCCGCCGGAATCGGCGCACCCGGATCGAGCGGCTCACCCATCAGGTTGAACAAGCGACCCAGTGTCAGTTCGCCGACCGGAACGGTAATCGGGCCGCCGGTGTCAGCCGCGGTCATGCCGCGCACCAGACCGTCGGTCGACGCCAGCCCGACACAACGAACGAGGTTGTCGCCGATGTGACTGGCGACCTCGACAACCAGTGTGCGGTTTTGATGCGGCACCGGGATCTTGATTGCGTTGAGAATATCCGGCAGGCAATCGGCGGCGAACTCACAGTCAACGGTGTTGCCGATCACCTGTACCACTTTGCCGATTTTTTCAGCCATCTGTCAAACTCCGATATATCTAAGCACTCACTTTTCCAAAACCGTGGTCGCGCCGTTATCCGGCCAGCGCTTCAGCGCCGCTGACCACCTCAAGCAATTCTTTTGTAATCTGTGCCTGACGCGCCTTGTTGTACTCGAGCGTCAGAGAATTTGTCATCTCGCCGGCGTTCCTGGTGGCGTTCCCCATGGCAATCATCCGGCTGCCATGTTCCGAGGCAAACGACTCCAGCAGCGCCGTTATCATCTTGGTATTGGCGTAGCTGGGCATCAACTGAGAGTAAATCTGCTCCGAAGTCGGCTCAAAAATGTAGTCGCTGACATGAGCTTCGCTACCGCCGTGTCCGGGGCGCGGTACGGGCAGGTACTTTTCAACCCCCGGACGATACTTCACCAAAGATATGAATCTTGTGAAAGCCAGATTAATCTCGTCGGTCTCGCCCTTGACGAAGCGTCCGGTGAACCATGAGGCGATTTCCCGCGCCCGGCCGTAGTCGATCACACCGCCCCAGTCGCCGTAGTACTGGATGATATTTCCATTGCGGCGGCGATAGTAATCCCGCGCCCGCTTACCGACCACGACCAGTTCCAAAGGCACGTCCTGATGTTCCTTGATCCAGCGGTCGGTCATGCGGAGCATGTTCGAATTGAACGACCCGCACAGACCGCGATCGGACGCAATCACCACTAGTGTCCGATTTCTGACCGGCCGTTCTTCGAAATAGGGATGGGCGATTTCCGTTGTCGAGCCGGCAGCAAGATGGCTGAGCATCTCATCGAGCTTCAGCGCGTACGGCTTGGCCTGTTCCACGCGTTGCTGCGCGCGGCGCAGTTTGGCCGCAGCCACCATCTCCATCGCCTTGGTGATGCGACGGGTCGATATGACCGTCCGGATTCTCTTTTTTACTTCACGCAGCGTTGCCATCGATACCTGTAAAGTCTTCTCACATCAGAACTGATAACCCACCATGAGGCGTATATCGTTATTCTTGAAATCCAGCGCATTGCCGGCGTCATCGATCATGTACGCTTTATTTTCATCAATACTAGCTTGGTCAACGTCGTCGTACACGTTGGTCAGACCGGTTGTGTAACGGAGATCGAACGTCAGCTTGCCCGACGACCCCATGGCCAGACCGAGACCGGCACCGATGGTCAGTCCGAGATCAAGGCTCTTGGCGTTCTCAATATCAAAATCACCAAGATCGGCACGGTCCGAGGGCGGATCCGCCACTTGGAGTTTGGAAGCGATATTGAAACCTGCCACCGGGCCTACGAACATGAACGGCGACGTACTGCCGGTGGAAGTGAAGTTGTACTTGATCAACACCGGTATTTCGAGGTAGTCGTTCTTGTATTTCACTGTGTAAGTATCACCGGCATCAGTGGTCTCGCCTTTGGCACCCTTCATTACGTACAGGAATTCCGGCTGCAGGCTGACTCCGCTCGTCCCAAGAGGGAATTCGACGAACAAGCCGCCAGCCATACCCATCAGGGACTTATTGTCCATAGTTACGCCATTCATATCCTCGATAGTGTTCCAGCCGTCGCCGGACATGTTGGCCATTACGACTCCGGCCTTGATGCCGAATTTTGTCTGCGACTCAGCCGCAACCGTCGCCACTAACAGCAGCGACACCAACAGTATCACAGTAATCTGACGCATTTCGATGCCTCCTGTTAAGGTTACGTACGTTTACGCCTTGAACTGCTCCTTGAACTTCTTCACTGCATCCTTCAGCTTAGCTTCGCTTGCTTCGGTGATAATCTTCTCCTTGGCCAGCGTTTGCTCAATATCAGGGTATTTCTCTTCGCAGAACTTGAAGAACTCCGACTCGAACCGCTGGATATCTCCGGTCGGCACATCGTCAAGATGAGCATTCGAGCCGCACCATATGATCATGCACTGTCGGGCCACGGGCATCGGGGCGTACTGCCCCTGCTTGAGTAGTTCAACCATCTTCTCACCACGGTTGAGCTGCCGGCGTGTGCCCTCATCGAGATCCGAAGCAAACATGGTGAACGCCGCCAGTTCGCGATACTGGGCGAGGTCGAGCTTCAACTTGCCTGCCACCTGACGCATCATCTTCACCTGAGCGTTGCCGCCCACTCGCGAGACGGAAATACCAACGTTGATAGCCGGACGCACCCCGGCGAAGAACAATTCGCTTTCGAGAAAAATCTGGCCATCGGTGATGGAAATCACGTTGGTCGGGATGTAGGCGGACACGTCGCCGGCCTGAGTCTCGATTATCGGCAGGGCGGTAAGAGAGCCGCCGCCCTTGGCGTCGGACAGCTTGGCCGCGCGCTCCAGCAGACGGGAGTGGCAGTAGAAGATGTCACCGGGGTAAGCCTCGCGTCCCGGCGGACGGCGCAGCAACAGCGACAATTGACGATACGCCTGAGCCTGCTTGGAGAGATCATCATAAACACACAGCACATGCTTGCCCTTGTACATGAACTCTTCACCCATAGCGCATCCGGCGTACGGCGCGATATACTGCAGCGGCGCCGGATCGACTGCGGTGGCGCAGACCACGATAGTGTACTCCATGGCGCCGTGGCGTCTCAGTGATTCGACCACCTGCGCGACCGTGGACTGTTTTTGCCCGACCGCTACATAGATGCAAATGACACCCGTGCCTTTTTGGTTTATGATGGTGTCAATCGCCAGCGCCGTTTTGCCGGTCTGGCGGTCGCCGATAATCAACTCGCGCTGACCGCGCCCGATCGGGATCATCGAGTCAATGGCCTTCAGTCCCGTCTGCAACGATTCCTTTACCGGCTGGCGTTCCACGACGTTCGGCGCGATCCCTTCAATCACGCGAAACTTATCCGTGGCAATTGGCCCTTTGCCATCAATCGGAATACCCAGCGGGTTGACTACGCGCCCGATCATGGCCTCGCCCACCGGCACCGACGCCACCCGGCCGGTCCGTTTGACCGTGTCACCCTCGTGGATCAGACTGGACTCGCCGAAAATGGCCGCGCCGACGTTATCTTCTTCGAGGTTGAGAACTAACCCCACCACGTCGTTGGGGAATTGAATCAGCTCGGACATCTGTACGTCCTGCAGGCCCCAGATGCGCGCGATTCCGTCGCCGACCTGAAGCACCGTACCGACCGACTCCATCTCGAGTTTGGTGTCGTACTTCTCAAGCTCTTTTCGAATTATTGACGATACTTCTTCCGGATTGAGTCCCATTACTCAACTCCTGTATAACTACATATCACATTTCTTCAAACCAATGTCACCCGCGGCCCGATACTCCGGGGCCCACTCGGGCGTAGAAAATCTGCTATGTCACCTTCCGGCCGAAGCCGCGCCACCTAATGCACCTTGATATGGCTAAGCTGCTCTTCCAGCTTGACCAGACCGTACTTCACTGAACCGTCGATGATCTCATCACCCACAAGGACGACCATGCCGCCGATCAGGCGCGGATCGATTTTTCTCTCAAGCTCGATCTTCTTGCCGGTCTTAGTCGACAGCCGGTCCACCAGTCGTTCTTCTTCGTCGCCGGATAGCGGCACGGCGGTCGTAGCGGTCGCCCGCACGATACCTTTGTGCCTTTCGACCATCAGATCGAACGCGTCGATAACGTGGACGAGATACATGGCGCGCCGCTTCCGCACCAGCACGATAAGGAACTCAAGAAACAGTCGCTGCATCCGTTCGCCGAAAACTCGACGCAGAAAATCGAGCTTCTGTTCCTCCGCGATCTTGGGCGAACTCAGGAACTTGACCAGTGCCGGGTCCGTCCTCAGAACCGTTTTCAAATCGGTAAACTGGGTATAAGCCTCATCAAGCAGGCCGCGACGGCCGGCTGAAAGAAACAGCGCCGTCGAGTACTTCTTGGCGACTTGCTGGGCAATCATTCAGCCTACGCCCTTCCCAGTTCGTCGATATACTGCCCGATCAGTTCGCGATGCTTGCGATCATCCATTTTTTCGCGGATCACTTTCTCGGCCGCCGTCATAGTCATGGCGATCATCTCATCGCGAAGCTGCACCTTGGCCTGGGCGATGTCACGCTGCAGGTCAGACTTGGCCTTCTCATGCAGCGCCCGCACTTCCGCCATCGCCTGGTTTTTGATATCCGCCGCCAGGCCCTTGCCCTCTTTGACCGCCTCGACCAGTTTCGCCCGGCGTTCGTTTTCGATCTCTTTCATCCGGGCCTCGTAATCGGCCGTCACTTTGGCGACCTCGGCCTTCTGGTTGTCGATCTCAGCGAACTCACCGACGATCTTGTTGCGGCGCTCTTCCATCAGAGCCAGCAGGGGGCCCCAGGCGAAACGCTTGAGGATCCAGACAAAAATCAGGAATCCAAGCGCATGCGTGAGGATTTGTTGTAGTTCAAAATTCATGGCACTACCTGTTACGGGTAAGAGTTGCTCTCCTCGGAAAACCTACCGGGAGATGCACTCAGTGAGTGCCGATCTTGCCGCTGGCCAAAATGTAAACGATAAACACGTAGATCGTCAGGGCCTCGATGAACGCAGCACCGATGATCATGGCGGTCTGGATCTTGCCGGCAGCTTCTGGCTGACGACCAATCGCTTCCATCGCCGAACCTACCGCCCGACCGATACCAAGACCGGAGCCAATCGCAGCCAGTCCAACAGCGAGCGGAGCCGACAATCCCAACATTGCCTGATAATCCATCACAACCTCCTAATGAACCTCTGACAGAACGTTACTATTGATACTTCTCATATTTCCAAACTCAGTGCGCATGCTCCTCATGCGGCAGCATCAGTAATATGTAAATGGTCGACAATAGTGTGAATACCAGCGCCTGAATAGTCGACAACAGCAGTCCCAGGAAATAGAACGGCAACTGCAGCGGCACACCGACCGGTGAAAACGCCAAGATGGCGATACCGAGTCCGACAAACACGGCGACGAGAGTATCTTCACCGGTAATATTGCCGAATAGACGAAGCGCCAGCGAGAACGGTTTGGCCAGCTCTCCGATAATGTGAAGAGGGAACAGTAGCGGTACCATGCACCAACTGATCACGTCTCTCGGGCTGCCGGCCATGTGGTGCAGATAGCCAAGAGCGCCCAAACGTGTGATACCGGTCCACTGTGCGTACAGAAACGTGAGAATCGCCAGGGACGCCGTGATATTCAGACTGGTTGACGGCGAGTGCCCCAGTGGGATCATCCCGATCCAGTTCATCAGCAGAATGTAGAAGAACAGCGAGCCGAGATACGGCACGTATCTCTTGGCTTCGTGGCCGAGAATCGACTCAATGAAGTTGTACATCCCCTCGACCATCATCTCCACGGCATTCTGGAGCTTGCCGGGGATCATCTGCCGTTTGGCGTAGACTCTCATACAAACAAGCGAGAGAAATATGCCGACCGCAAAAGCATATATGACGTTAACCCAATGTTCAGCTATACTGTCGGGACCGAAAAGAAGCTCGACCAGACTGGGGAGCTTGGGTGCACCGCCTTCGGCTGCTTGGGCGTCGCCGGATGCCACCGCCAGCAGCGGGCCGATCCAGGTGGGTGCAATCAACGCGATCCTATCCAGAATCAGTAATATCATGCGACACCCTGGGCTTTTTCGCCTTCAGTGGGATGGTCGCTAACCCGCCAGATGGAACCCCCAATGGCTTTGAGAATGATGATCAACATTAAACTGGAGAAACCATAGAGCAGGAAAAGCGGATGAAACTGCGGCACTCTTGCCAGCGCATATCCGGACAAATAGAGCAGTGGGAACTTGAAGATCGCTATGCCGAGAACTTTTCGCTTGTCGACTTTCTCCGGCCGGATAGCGGCCCGCACCAGCGCCGAGATGAAAATCAGGTTGACCATTCCCCACACGCCGCCGGAAAAGACTGCCAACGACGGCCAGACGCCGAGATAGTAGACCCCGAAGGGAAGAAAAATCAGCAGGACTATTCCCGTAGTCTTCAGAGTGCGATCTATGAATTCCAGTCCCACTTACCGGCTATCCTCTTTCTCTTCCTCTTCAAGCGCCTGTGCCTTCTTCACGAGGCGGTACATTTCACGTCCGGCCGCAGCCATGCCCAAAACCAAACCGACTATCATCAGGAACGGTTCAGTTCCGAATCTGGAGTCGGCCCATTGTCCCAAGAAGAATCCGACCAGAATCGAGGCGGCCAACAACGTTGGTACTGCCAGGTACAAACTGGCGGCTCCATACCGGCCGCTCTTCTTTTCTTTTGGCGACGGACTCTCCAGGGACATGCCTAACCCTATGGGGCGTCAGCCAATCAGGCAACTAAATAACCTGGTGTGCGGTTGTGTCAACTTTAATCTCGTACGGTCTCCCGCAGACTCCAAGACTCCAAACCCAAGAGGATAGTAAGCTCATTCTTAACGACAGCCGACAATCGTAAACGTCGTGTTCCCGTACTTGCGCTGCTGGACAACACACCACTCACCCCAGTCGATCTTGTCCGTCTCCGACGTGTCGTGCTGGCAGATGATCTGTCCGTTCGACCGGACGTTCTTGTAGGTCGAAACCCCCGCGGTTTCGACATTTGATTGCATGGGAGAGTCAAAACCACAGGGGTTTTGACCTACGCTCGTAAGCAGATAGTTTTCGGCCAGAAGGCTCAGCGTCCGGTTAATGATCCCCTGATACTGCGGCGGCGCCATCATGATGATATCGTAGCGCAAATCCTGTCCTTTGAGATTCGGAATAGTCGTAAAAACATCCCCGGTCAAACAGCGCAGCCTGTCTTCCATCCCGAACTGAGCGGCCTGAGCGTTGATGGCATCGGCCAGACGCGGCTCAAGTTCGATTCCGGTGCCGCTGTGGGCGCCCCGCGAGACCGCCTCGAACAGATATGATCCGGTGCCGCTGAAGAGGTCGAGGTAGTCGGCGCCATCGAGGTACGGCGTCAGGTAGTCGAAAATCGCCTTGCGGAGTCGGGTCAGGGGTGGCCGGGTGATGCCCAGGTCCGGCGAGATGATCTGCTTACCCTTCAATTCGCCGGCGATAATCTTGAAGTCGAATTGCTTTTCTTTGGCCATACACTCCACTAAGCAACGCGTCCGGCAGATGTGGGCATCTGCCGGGCACAGCATTCCGTAGGTCGAAACCCCTGCGGTTTCGACATCAAATGTCAGGACCACAAGGGTCCTGACCTACTTTCCCAAGATAGACACCACAATTAGCTCATAAAAGAGTTTTGACAAGCCGACATTCTGATTATAGTGAAAACAAAGCGTGCTGACCGTGCACCGCATATTCGGAGAACTGTGTGTCATTGAAATCGGCCATTTCCGATTCGTCGTTCGAGGCCTTCCTGGGGGATCTCGAACCGATGCTCCATAGTCGCGGCCTGAAGCGCATCTGCGGCGTAGACGAGGCCGGGCGCGGGCCGCTGGCCGGACCGGTCGTAGCAGCAGCGGTGGTGCTCTCTCCGGAAATTGAAATCGAAGGACTGGCTGATTCCAAGAAGCTCTCTCCGGCGCGACGCGACGAAGTATTCCGGCGGATCATCGATCTGGGTCTCCCGTGCGCGGTAGGCATAATCGATCATAAGACTATCGATACTATTAATATCCTTCAGGCCTCTCTGCGCGCCATGCGCAAAGCCGTGATGGACCTGGACCCGAAGCCGGACGTGGTCCTGGTCGACGGCAACATCCTGATACCCAACCTGGCCCAGCCGCAGTATGCCGTGGTTGGCGGCGACCGACGCTGCCGGGCCATTTCCGCCGCCAGTGTGATCGCCAAAGTCACCCGCGACCGTATCATGAATCGCTACCAGGAGCTGTATCCCCGCTTCTCTTTCGCCACCCACAAGGGTTATCCTACCGCCGAACATCTCGAAGAACTTCGCCGGCACGGACCGTGCGATATCCACCGGCTCACTTTCCGGCCGGTTGCCGAACTCGTCAATCAGTATGCCCTCTTCTAAAAGCATCCCACCCAAAGACCGTCGCCTGGAAACAGGTCATGAGTACGAGCGGTTAGCGGCACGGTTCTACGTTGACAAAGGGTTCGACGTTCTGGAACGCAACTGGCGGGCGGGGCGCAAGGAAATCGATCTGATTGTGCGCAAACGCGATCTGGTCGTGTTTGTTGAGGTCAAATCGTCGGCGTCAAAACGGTTCGGGCATCCGGCCGAGCGGGTCGACCGCCGGAAAAGGGAGAACCTGGCCAACTGCGCGCGCCAGTATATCATCGCCCGGGATTTGAGCGGAGTCGACTTGCGGTTCGATGTCGTAACGTTCGTAGATGGTCGAATCGAGCACTTCCCCGACGCCTTTGAAGTCGAGTAGACCACCTGCCTGTCAGGCTATTTCACGATCTTTTCGTACTCACGATCCCCGTGTAGACCATTCAGATCACTGTCTACTTTCGCCTGGGCAGTCAGTTTTGGGTTAAGCTGGATTGCTTTGTTCAGTGCCTCCAGGGCGCCCGCTTTGTCTCCATTGGCAAGACGAATCACCGCCAGGTCGTAGAAGACTTCACCATAGTTGGGGGCCAACTGGGCACAGCGTTCCATCGGCGGCAAAGCATCGCCGAAGCGCTTCTCGGTGAAAGCCGTCCAGGCGATGTTCCATGAGTAGTTCATCTGCGCGATCTTTAGAATACGGCCCAGTTCTGCGAACGGCTCCGGGTGGTCATCGACTCTGATATCAATAGCCCGGTCGGTGTAACCCCCGTAGCCTGCTCCCTGATTGACTACTAATAGTGCCGCAGACTGCCTGCCGCGCGAGTCACCCCCGGCTGCATCGCCAGCCAAAAGCGCAGCATAGAGGCGATCAGCCAGGTTGCCTTTGGTTTCGAGAAACGCCTTCTCCAACGCTGCAACCACGGCTTCTCCCACCAGGATATTCCCCTGCACGGCGTAGTTCGGGCCTGAACGTCCCCCCGCCCAGGCCGAACATCCTTCGCCCGTGTAAGTGACCGAGCGGCCATCCGCCGCCACAATACCGAACTGGCGACGCGCGGGATTGTCATCTCCGCGCAGCAAAACGACGCGGGTTTCTTCGGGGGTGAGGCCCTTCTCCAGAAGATCAAGTCCCCGCCATCCAAAACTCGTGTTACAATATGCCTGCGTGGCAAGCGCCCCGACTCCGGCTTTCGCCCACGGGACCACGTTGCCAACGGTAAAGAACTTCGATGCCACCGCTACACCCAGTTCGCCGGTGACGGAATCGCGCGCCACAATCGAGAAGGTCGCTATCGGCTGATCGTTGTTCTTGGCGGCGCCTTCGCTCGCCCCAATAGAAGCTAAGACCAGCACGACCGCTAATAGAGTTAGTTTGTTCATAAGTACTGACCTCATTCTATAGTTGGGTTCTCGCTACGAGACCCTCTGATTATTCGACCTGAATTATGGTGGCTTTCGATGAATCCTGTGTCCGGCGTTCCGCTTCCTTCAACACAGAATCTTCAATTCGGTACAGAGAATCCACGAGCCATTGGACTCTTCGCGCAAACGGGAGAAGCTCCTCCGGCGGATCGCCCGTGCGTTCCAGGAACCCGAAGACTTCCTCACGTGTTACCCCATTCGCTTCGAGCAGCGAATCGCGATATTGAATGAATCGCTTGGGATCATTACGGTATTTCGCGGTGGCGATCCACGCCTGTGCCGTAACCAGCGCCACACGATTCTGTTCCTGCAACTGTCTCTGAGCGCTCCACTTGCCCCAGAGAAGATAGACCCCCACTGCGGCGGCAAGAACAATGACGGGAAGCAGACGTTTGAGCCAAATCAAAGGAAACCAACTTTCATTTGCGCTGTTTCGTACAACGGGTAAATTATGACTCGTAGCGGAGAGAATCAAGAAACGTTATGAATCTTAATTATCCTATTGTCAGGCGAAAAAGTCGCGCGGTCAAGGCCGGAAGCGTAATTATCGGCGGCGGTTTCCCAATTGCCATTCAGTCGATGACCAACGCCGACACCCGCGATGTCGAAGCCACCGTGCGTCAGGCCAACCAGTTATTCGATGCCGGCGCCGATATTGTGCGCGTTTCCGTGTTAGACGCCGACGCCGCCGACAAGCTGCCTGATATCCGCGCGCGAATCACCAAACCGTTAGTCGCCGATATCCACTTCCAGTACAAACACGCGCTCAAAGCGATTGAAGCCGGATTCGACAAGGTTCGTATCAATCCGGGCAATATCGGCGAGGACTGGAAAGTCCGTGAAGTCACCAAAGCGGCCAAAGACAAGGGCATTCCCATCCGCATCGGCGTTAACTCCGGCTCGCTGCCCAAAGACCTCCTCGCACAGTTCGGTCACGACGATCCTCGTGCCTTTGTGGAAGCCGCTTTGCGCGAGGCGGCGGTGCTGGAAGAGTTGGATTTCCACGATATTGTCATCTCGGTCAAATCGACCGATACGACTACCGCCTTCTGGGCGTATCATATGCTCGCCGAGAAGTGCGACTATCCCTTGCACGTGGGCATCACCGAAGCTGGCACGCTGGAGACCGGTACGATCAAATCGTCGGTTGGGATTGGCGCGATCCTGCTGACCGGTATCGGTGACACCATCCGGGTCTCCCTGGCGGCTGATCCGATTCATGAAGTTCGCGTGGCGAAGCAGATTCTCAAGTCGTGCGCGCTACGCAAGGAAGGCGTGGAGATAATCGCCTGCCCGACCTGCGGGCGGTGCCAGATCGATCTGATTCCGCTGGCGGAATCAATCGAGAAGAAAACCCGTCATATCAAGGCATCGTTGAAAGTCGCGGTGATGGGCTGTCCGGTGAACGGTCCGGGTGAGGCCGCCGCCGCCGATGTCGGCATCACTGGCGGCAAGGGGAAAGCGATTCTGATGAAGAAGGGGGAGATCATCAAGACCGCGCCCGAATCGGAGCTTGAGCAGATGCTGCTGGACGAAATCGAGGCGATGACGGGGGAGAAGGTGGAGCACGCCATCGACGACAATACTGACACGCAAAGAATCTAAATGTGATTGTCTGGAGATTTATGCCGCTGTATTTTGAGGACAAAGGGAAACTCAGAATGAGTTGGGCGGTTGCCGGTAAGACCTTCTTGTGCAAGTGCCAGTACCCTCGCGAACCGGGTGGAGTAAGCCCGCTGACAAGGTGAGATTGTGTTTTGAAACAGAATCACGAAATCAAAGATCCAATTCACGCCTTTGTGAAGCACGATTCCGTTGAAAGACAGGTTATCAACAGTAGACCATTCCAGCGGCTTCGCCACATCCACCAGTTATCAATGGCATATCTGGTTTACCCCGGAGCTACGCATCGGCGCTTCGAGCATTCACTTGGCGTAATGGAATTGGCCAGCCGCGTATTCGACGTAGTTACGGACAAAAACAAGTTGAATGATCGCCTTAGAAACTCTCTGGAGCAAGTCAACAGCGTAGATCAGCTTGCCTACTGGCGACGGGTTCTTCGTATGGCGGCCTTATGTCACGATCTTGGCCACTTGCCGTTTTCACACGGAATCGAGGGTCTCTTGCCCGAAGGCTGGGACCATGAGCGGATGACACGCATTTTGATCTGCTCTGACGAGATGAAACCTCTCTGGCAGAGCATGCGACCGCCTCTCGACCCAATCGATATAGTGAAGCTGGCCGTCGGTCCACAGAAAGCCACTGATCTTACATTCAGTGACTGGGAGGCCATTCTCGCCGAAATAGTGACTGGTGACGCCTTCGGGGTGGATCGCATGGATTACCTTCTGCGCGATTCGCTTCACACCGGTGTCCCCTACGGTGAATTTGATCATTACCGTTTGATAGATACTTTGAGAATACTCACTCCTCCGTCCGAATCTGGAGTGGGTGACACCTCCCTTGAGCCGTCATTAGGTATCGAAAAAGGAGGACTTGCGGCTGCTGAGGCGATGTTGTTGGCAAGGTATTACATGTTTCGAACCGTCTATTTTCACCCTGTAGTCAGGATTTATGGCATCCACCTGATGGATTTTCTCTTTGCATGGCTTGATGGCAGTCCGCTACCAATTGACCCGGTGAATTACCTTTTGTTGACAGACAATGAGGTAATGACTGACCTTCTGAAGGCAGCGAGGGATAGAGACCGTAAGGGACATGACCCGGCTCGCAGGATTGTTGAAAGAGCACATTACAAAGTGCTGTACGAATGGAATCAAAAGGATGCTAGCCAGAACCCCCGCATAGGTAGAGACGTTTTTGATGCTGCAGAGAAAGAATTCGGCAAGGATGCTGTGAGGTATGACAAGTTACCTCCCAAAAGTGGAAAAATCGATTTCTTGGTGCTTCTGAGAACTGGTGAACCCTCCTTTGCGTCGACGGAGTCAAGTATTTTGGATCAGATTCCCCCTCAAAAGGGTGAATATGTGTTCATTGACCCCAACAGGTTGAAAGATGCGCAGAAATGGCTTAAGACCAATTTTGACAGGATTGTCAAGAATCCAGGGAGTGTAAACAATGAGGAGTCTTGAGAGAATTTCGATCTTGCTTAGCTTGATCAATAAAATGAGGGAGCAAGGGTCATGGTGTGGAGAAACTCACATTCAAAAGGCTGCCTACATTTTGCAGGTCCTTACTGGAGTACCTACAGAATATGAGTTCGTTCTATACAAGCACGGCCCCTACTCTTTTGAACTTCACGGCGAGCTGGGTTCCATTTTGGCCGATGGTCTTGTAAAGCTTGAGGTTCAACCTGCACCGTATGGTCCTAGCTGGACCTTGACGGAAGCTGGGCAAACCCTGAGGGCTCGATTTGTCAGCCAGATTCAAGGTTACGCAGAAGCCGTGTCTTTCCTCGCAGAGGAACTTCGCAATAAGGGTGTGGCCGAACTTGAGCGTCTCGGCACTGCTTTCTGGGTGAAGGAGCATAATGGGCGTGAAAGCCGTGAGGACACGGCCAGGGCTATCGTGAGCCTGAAACCCCATGTTGACCCCAATGATGCTCTTGTCGCCGTGTACGGCGTCGAGGAACTCGTGCGAAATTGGCAAGAGGTTGCTCCGTCCAGCCAGATATAAGAATACGAATCAGAGGTTTCGTCAGCTCTTCAGCCCCCGCACGTAGATCGGGACGTTGTTGTTGACGATTGACTCGGGATCATAGACGGCCCCCTGCAGTGCAAAGGCCCTGGAAGCGGGGCCTTTTTCGTTAATGTCTGCGCAGCAGCAAGTACCCGTTGAGTGAACGGACATTCAGGCTGTTTCCGACTCTCGACACGCTTCTTAACACTACTTTGACGGATGTGTCGGCACCCACCGAATTGAAACTCAGTTCCTGTGGAGACACTTCACCGGTCGTTGATTTCTCAACAAGCGCGAGGAGACGTTCCTTGAGAGCGATGACCGTTACGGCGCTGGTGTCACACAACGCGCCTCTGAATTGCAGCGTCAATCTGACATTAGCAGTGTCGTATGCCAGCCGACAAGTGTCCTGCTCAAGAGGGTAGTCTCTGGTCGAGTTAGATGCCGACAAATCCTCGAATGGAAGCATCAGGTCGTAGCCTCTTATGTCTATCGGCTGCTGATGGCCGATCGTAAGCCGACCGAACCTGCCCCCGGCGATTGTTGCCGCCGGACTGATATAAGCAAAACCAAGCTTCTCGGTAATCCGTTCGGGGCGGCTGTCCCGGGGCAGAGTGTCCAGCACCCGCAGGGTGCTGTCGGACAACCAGACTGAAAACGGATCGATCCCATGCATCTCGATGAGATAAGTTGCCATGCTGCTCATCCCCTGCCGATCCTCCAGCGACGGTTCCGCTGCCGGTTTCTGTAGTGCGCCGTCGACCAGCAAGCCGCAATTGGTCATCAGCGCTTGCAGACGCTCCTCCTGACTGCTACGCGATACCGCAAACGCGCTCCAGGGACCGTAGGTGGAAAAGAACGCTAACAGGCAAATAAGGATCGGGATCAGGCGGATATCCTTGCGTTTGCTCATGATCATGTAAAGCATGACAACCGTCAGTCCGATCGCCATTCCCAGCACGAGGTAGCGATTTTCGGTGACGCCGTACTCGGAGATGCGGCGCAAGATCGCAAGGAAAAGCATTGCCACGAGCGGAATCAGACCGCGATAAAACCATTTCGAAGTCGCCTGAATCCAGCGGCTTTCGAGTCGATCTCGAAGCGGATGCAACAACAACAGCGAGAGTATCCCGACTATTGAGTACCAAAGCACCAGTTCCGAAACCCACCCCTTAGGCCAGTTCCAATCGACAATTATTTTCGCTTCATACGTGATCAGGATGGCGAAGTATAAAACTACCAGCGGCAGCAGAATGAACTGGGTGAACACCTTCAGACCGTTCGGATACTCGCCGCCCCGGTTGAGCGCCTCCAGGTCTTTCGGCACACCGGCCAGGAAGACCCAGGTATTGAAAAGGCCTGCAATCAGAATCCAGAGTTGGAAGTACCGCTCATCTTTCACCTCCGCGCCGAATAGCTGGTCGGCCGCCAGCAGAGCAAGCGCCAGCCCCACATAGAGCACCGCTGAGAACAAGCCCGTGGTGAGAAAGCGCAGGAAGAGCGTCTTATTGTACTGCCAGAAACCGACCAGTTGGTCTTTCCCGGTCCAAGGCAGCCAGGCGACCAAAAAGTGCAGGCCGATATTGAGCAGTGCGAACCGCACCAGATGATGCGCCGGTTCGTTGATCTTGACCGGGAGTGAGAAATAGTACCCGACGAGCAGCGCCAGACCGACACCCTGTATGAGCATTTTTCGCGTTTCATTCCAGCTGCGCTTCTCAGCAAACGTCACCAGAGCCGTGAAGAACGGGATGCCGAGCGCGGCGCAGGCTATCACTTTCTCCAATGCCGGAAAATCGGTAGAATGATCATGCCCGACCACGTAGATCGCCACCACCGTCCCGACCGCTGCGCTCAGAAGAGCAAATGGAAACCGCTTCACAGTTGCAGCTGCGCCGCGGGCGATTTGATCATACGAAGGGAATCGTTTGAATACAGTCATGGACTCACCGCCTGTCTGCGTTTTCCGAATCAAGCCGACCGCGAGGCAACGGCTTCATGCTCACGCTCATCGTCGAGTGCCATAACTACTCGAATACGTTGAACAGGGTCAACAAACGGTTTTCTGGAGATTTCGGCCGGCTATTCCGTCGTGTTCGATCCTGCCTCGAGGCAGGGGATGGTTCCGCTCTGGATCTTGTGATGGGTTCTACTACGCTTTCAACCCCCGCACGTAAATCGGGACGTTGTTGCTGACGATTGACTCGGGATCGTAGGTGGTCCCCTGCAGTCCCTTCCAGAGTGAGTTCCCCATCGCACAGTCGAACACCATTCCCACGAAACATCGGGACGTGATTTCATTGTGCTTTTGCACGATCGTTCCCTGTGATTGCAGGCGGTCGAACTGCGCCTGGAGAAACTTGACATATGGGCTGCGGATCAGTTCGAAAATCTGCTTGGCTCGATCATGGCCGCGAAGCGCCGCGTACAAAAGCAGACGATATATGTCGGAGTTCTCAGTATAGAAGGCTATTATGTGCTTCGCCACACTTTTGAGTATCAGGTCGAGGTCGTTCTCTTGTTCCAGCCGGTTAAACAGTTCCTGATACTGCAGCCGTTCGGGCAGTGACTCCAGCACAGCCACGTAAATCGCGTCCTTGGATGCAAAATGGCGGTAGACGGCCGGCTCGGTAATGCCGCACTGGTCCGCCAATTGCTTAACTGTGACCCTGTCGTAACCGTCGCGGCTGAACGCCGCTGTAGCGAATTGGAGAATCTGTTCTTTTCGATTGACCTTCGGTTTCATTGAATCCTCGCATTTGTTAGTCCTAATTAACAAAAAGGACTCCAAGTGTCAATCTCTATGTCCGGCATATTGTTGGAGAGTTCTGTTCCGGCGAGTTTAATACCTACAATGGCTGCGTGCTGGTCAGGGGGGACTATTAGTAATGTTCCTTGACTTTGGAGGGAGATTTCGATAATCTTGAAGGTTATGATATTGGACCTGCGGGTGTTCGATGAGTACCCTGCGGAGACTACGGTATACGCCAACCCAGGAGAACTTGGCCGTTTTGATGACAGCGTGGTTAGAATCGATGCGGCCAAAGTGGACTTGGCGATACAGAAGTCAGCCGAGGAGTACTATTGCCAGGGCGAGGTTGAAGCTCAGGTTGTTCTGGAGTGTTCCCGTTGCCTGGTGGAATTCGCCTCTAACGTCTTGGGTGACACCGACTTCGTGGTTTGTTCGAGTGAGTTTGGCGCCCGACGCCGCGGGACCGATGATGAAGACTATGTCTGTTTTGAGGGGAACGACCTAAGGGTTGACATTGTTGAGCCAGTTCGGCAGACGCTGGTGTTCGCATTGTCCATGAAGCCGCTGTGTTCTGAAGATTGCCGTGGCCTCTGCCCAACCTGTGGTACGAACCTGAACGAACAGACTTGCAATTGCACCGACGAAACCATAGATCCGCGCTGGGACGGACTGAAAAGGCTGTTCCCGGAGCGCAAAGACTGAAACGAGGCAAGCTGAATGCCGCTACCAAAAAGAAGACACTCTCATACCCGTGGCCGGAAGCGTCGCACCCACTGGAAGCTTGAAACTCCCAATGTCGTCAAATGTGAACACTGTGGTTCCGGCAGGCTGTCGCACCACATCTGTCCCAGTTGTGGCTATTACGACGGCCGTCAGGTAATCGAGAAGAAGGAAGCGTAAAGAGCACGCATCGTCCTCTTAGGGCGAGAATCAGGGAGTGATGACCGAATACTCCAAGCAGACGGTTGTTCTGGACGTCATGGGAGCCGATGACGGCCCGGAAGCGATCATTCGAGGTGGTCTGGCTGCGGCAGAGCATCTGGGTGATTCCATGCGCCTGATTGTGGTCGGGCACAAGGAAAAGATCGATCCGATCATGGCCGGTATCGGTGATATTCCCCCCAACGTGACAGTCGAGCATGCGGCCTCGGAAGTGACGATGGCCATGACGGCCACGGACGGTGTCCGAGTGAAGGATTCGTCAATCGCAGTCGGGCTTAATATTGTGCGTCGTAAACAGGCCGATGCCTTTGTATCGCCGGGCCACACCGGCGCCGTGATGGCCAGCTCTCTGCTTATTCTCGGACGCATCCACGGTGTCCAGCGTCCCGCGATTGCCACCGCTTTTCCTACAAGTACGGGACGTCCGTGTGTTGTGCTCGACGTCGGAGCCAACTCCGACTGCAAACCCCAGCACTTGTCTCAGTTTGCGGTCATGGGTTCCGTCTATACTCAAATAGTGTTCAATACCCAGAACCCGCGTGTGGGCTTGCTGTCAATCGGCGAAGAGCGTATCAAAGGGAACGAGCTTATCCTCGGTGCGCGCAAACTCATGAGCGAGTCGCGGATCAACTTTGTCGGCAACATCGAAGGCCGTGATATTCTGGCCGGCACGGTTGATGTGGGCGTGACTGACGGTTTCACCGGAAATATCCTGCTCAAGTTTGGCGAATCGGTTCTCCCGTTTCTTCGCAAAGCAGTCAAACACCAAGTACAGACGAATATCTTCTCCCGAATCGGAGCTACTCTGATGGGGCCGTTTCTGCGGCGAATAAATAGGGCCTTCGACTACGCCCAGGTCGGCGGAGCGCCGTTACTGGGCGTGAACGGGGTGGTCGTTATTTGTCACGGTTCTTCAAACGCCATGGCCATTACCAATGCCGTTCAGGTAGCACATGACATGGCCAAGAAACGCATAAATGAATGTATCCATCGTGAGTTGACGGCCAACCATTTCGGAAAGAAACATGAGCCAGCAGATAAGAGCCAGAATCTCCGGGACGGGGTCATACGCCCCACCGGCAGTGATAACTAACGCCGATCTCGAGAAAATGGTTGAAACCTCGGACGAGTGGATTGTCACTCGTACGGGGATTCGAGAACGGCATGTCGCTTCCGCCGACATGTCCTGTGCGGACATGGCGGCCGAGGCTTCCCGCCGCGCTCTTGACATGGCCGGCTGCACGCACGAAGATGTCGACCTGATCATTTGCGGCACGATTTCAGCCGATTACCGTCTCCCTTCGAATGCCTGCGTGCTACAGGAGATGATGGGCTTCCCCAATGCGGTAGCCTTTGACGTGGCTTCGGCTTGTACGGGTTTTATCAATGCGCTTTCGATCGCCAATGCGTATATCGCCATTGGACAGCACAAACGGGCGCTCGTGATCGGCGCGGAGAAACTGTCCTCCATGACTAACTACAACGACCGCAATACGTGTGTCTTGTTTGGTGATGCGGCCGGCGCAGTGGTGGTGGAAGCGTGTGACGACGGCCGCGGTGTGCTGTCCTCGTACTTGCGGTCCGACGGAAATCTGCGTTCCTGGCTCTGGATCGAGACCGGTGGTTCGCGGCACCCCTATTCGCCGGAGTTCGCTTTTGATAGCAGCGACAAGATCCGGATGAACGGTTCTGACATTTTCAAAGTCGCGGTAAAGAACATGGGCATGGCGGCTATGAAAGTAATTGAAGATGCCGGTCTGACCGTTGACGACATCGCCCTGTGTGTGCCTCATCAGGCTAACATCCGCATTATCGACGCCGTGACCAAACGGCTCGGCCTGCCACCGGAAAAAGTGTTCATAAATATCGAGAAGTATGGCAACACGTCCTCGGCATCAGTGCCTTTGGCGCTGGACGAAGTCAATCGCCAGGGGCGGATAAAGCCCGGCGATCATGTAGTAATGGTGGCTTTTGGTGGCGGCCTTATCTGGGGCGCAACTGTGGTTAAGTGGTGAATATGAGCAGGACGGTCTTATTTTTCCCCGGTCAGGCCTCGCAGTATGTGGGCATGGCCAAAGATTTGTACGAGAACTCCGTCGAAGTCCGTCACCTCTACGAACTGGCCTCGGACGAAATATCTGTGGACATCGCCAGGCTGTCTTTCGAGGGACCGGCCGACGAACTGAAGCGCACCCGATTCACCCAACCAGCGATTCTCCTCCATTCACTGGCGGTACTGAAAATCCTCGGCGATGATGTGCCGGACTTCGATTACGCTGCGGGACACTCGCTGGGCGAGTATGGCGCCCTGGCCGTGACCGGCGCGCTCAGTTTTGAAGACGCTATCCGCGCGGTTGTGAAGCGCGCCGCTCTTATGGAAGAAGCCTGCCAAAAAAATCCGGGCACCATGGCGGCCGTGATGGGCCTTACACCTGAACAGGTACAGAAAACCTGTGATGACGCTTTGTCGGCTGGAGTGGTGGTTCCGGCCAATTACAATTCGGAAGGGCAGATTGTTATTTCCGGCGATATCGCCGCGGTTGAAAAAGCGGCAGAACTCGCCAAAGCGGCCGGGGCCAAGCGCGCCATGATGCTTCAAGTCGGCGGGGCTTTTCATTCGCCGCTTATGGAGCCGGCGCGGCAGGGGCTGGAAGAGTTTCTCCGAAGCATTACCATCAATCGGCCAAGCCGACCCGTGATTGCCAATGTAACCGCCGAGCCGGTCACAGAACGAGAACAGATCAGAGCGCTTCTGGTGAAACAGGTGACTTCACCAGTGCGTTGGGCGCAGACGATGGCATATCTCAGACAAGCCGGTGTGACGCGGATCTACGAAATCGGCCCCGGCAAGGTGTTGACGGGTCTGGCCAAACGGGAAATGCAGCCGCAGGAGTCTGTAAATCTGGATACTCTGACGGATATTGCCGCTATGGCTCCGACAAAGTAGGCGAATCGGGATAGAAGGGTAGGAAATGGATTTCACCGGTAAAGTAGCAGTAGTCACCGGTTCAGCGCGGGGCATCGGACTGACGATTGCCCGTCGGTTTGCGGAGGCCGGTGCGTCAGTTGTGCTGTGCGACGTTAGCGAAACGCAGGTACGCGAATCAGCCTCACAAATACCGGGAAAGGCGCTGGGCCTCAAGACAGACGTGACTAGTTCTGACGACATCGCCGCTTTGTTCGATTCCACGATAAAAGCGTTTGGGCGGGTTGACATTGTCGTCAACAATGCCGGTATTACCCGCGATACGCTGATGCTCCGCATGGACGAGAAGGACTGGGACCTGGTGCTTGACATCAACCTCAAAGGTGCCTTTCTTGTCACCAGGGCGGCCAGCCGTATTATGATGAAGCAGCGTTCCGGACGCATTGTTAACATCAGTTCGGTGGTCGGACTGACCGGAAACGCCGGACAGGCTAATTACTCGGCGTCCAAAGCAGGCCTGATCGGGTTGACGAAGTCGTCAGCCAAGGAACTGGCCGGCCGTGGAATAACTGTGAATGCGGTCGCCCCGGGCTTTATCGAGACCGAGATGACCAGGAGTATGCCCGAAGCGGCCAGAGAAGAATTTTTGAAGCGTGTGTTGATTAGTCGCGCAGGCTCACCGGACGACGTCGCGTCGGCGGTGTTGTTTCTGGCTTCGGACGAAGCCTCATACATCACCGGCCAGGTGCTGACCGTCGACGGTGGCCTTACCGTATAGAAAACAATTGAAGTCAGTAAGATCATAGAAGGAGCAAGGAATGTCTGTTGAGCAGAAAGTCAGGGAAATCATCGTCGAGCAACTCGGAGTGGAAGAAAGTCAGGTAACCGACGGAGCCAAGTTTGTGGATGACCTCGGTGCCGATTCCCTTGACACCGTAGAGCTCGTGATGGCGCTTGAAGAGGCGTTTGGTCTGGAGATTCCGGATGAAGACGCCGAAAAGATCACTTCCGTAGGCGATGCCATCAATTATATCAACAGCAAGGCGGGAAAGTAGGGATAACAGGGGTTCTTCGGGACCCAGGCGATCTCTACGGGTGGTGTAATATGGGCATCAGGATTGTGGTTACCGGAATGGGGGCAGTCACTCCTCTGGGCAACAACACTGACGAGTTATGGCAGGCGCTACTTCGCGGTGAATCAGGCGCGGGACCGGTTACCCGATTTGATGCCTCTGCCTATACCACCCGCATCGCCGCTGAAGTTAAGAACTTCGATCCGCTCAAGTACTTTGATAAGAAAGAACTTAAGCGGACCGACATGTCGCAACAGTTCGCCATTGCCGCATCGCAGCAGGCGGTCGACGATTCCGGTCTGAAGCTGGACAGCGTCGATCCGGACCGGGTCGGTGTGATTATTGGTGCGGGCGTGGGCGGAATCGAGACGTTCGAAGAGCAGGTCGGCAGACTTCTCAGTTCCGGCCCCGGGCGGGTGTCACCGTTCTTCATTCCCATGATGATCATTGACATGTGCGCCGGACTGGTCTCGATGCGCTTCAACTTCCGCGGACCCAATTATGCCGTTGTTTCGGCGTGTGCGTCTTCGTCGCACGCTGTGCTTGACGCCTACTACGTGATCCAGCGGGGCGAAGCGGACATTATGGTCGCGGGCGGCGCCGAAGCGGCCATCACGCCATCTTCCATGGCTGGTTTCTGTCAGGCCAAAGCGATGTCAACCCGCAACGACGAACCGAAGGAGGCCTCGCGGCCATTCGATAAGGGGCGCGATGGGTTTGTCATGGGCGAGGGTTCTGCTATCTTTGTGCTCGAATCATACGATCATGCCGTCAAACGTGGCGCCCGCATTTACGGTGAGATCGTGGGCGCGGGCATGACCTGCGACGCGTATCATATTACCGCCCCACATCCCGATGGTCTCGGCGCCAAGCAGGCCATGCGCATGGCACTGCAACACGCCGGGCTGCAACCCACACAAATTGACCACATCAACACTCACGGTACTGCGACCGGTCTGGGCGACATTGCCGAGACCAGGGCAATCAAAGCCGTGTTTGGCGACCATGCTTACAAGATTCCGTGTAACTCGACCAAGTCAATGATCGGCCACCTGCTCGGGGCCGCCGGTGCTACCGAACTGGTCACGGTATTCAAGGCGATGGAAAACGGGATTGTCCATCCGACCATTAACCTGGATGACCCCGACCCGGAATGCGACCTGGACTATGTCCCGAATCGTGCGCGCGAGTGCCGGATAAACTACGCGTTGTCCAACTCGTTTGGTTTCGGCGGACACAACGTGTCGCTTGCAGTCGGACGAATCAATAGTGCGCAATAGATGAGTTTCCGGGACAAACTTAGACGTCTTTTCGGCAGATCATCTTCGATCTCTGAGGCCTCTGATCTCACGCAACTTCAGAATATTCTCGGTTATCATTTTCGCCGTCACGCCCTGCTTCAGCAGAGCCTGACTCACCGCTCAATAGTCCGGGCGAGAAACGGACTCATCCCCTCCAATGAGCGCCTTGAGTTCCTTGGTGATTCGGTGCTTGGCCTGGTGATTGTCGATCAGTTGTGTCATGACCATCCGGAATGGCTTGAGGGTGATCTCACGAAGCTCAAGGCCATGCTGGTCAATGAAGCGGCGCTTTCGCGGGTGGGCATGGAAATTGGTCTTAACAAGTACATCCTGCTTTCTTCTGACGAAGAAAAGAGCGGCGGCCGGGAGCGACCGTCGATTGTGTCGGACGCTTTTGAGGCGGTCATCGGCGCCATTTATCTCGATGGCGGTCTCGAAGCGGCGCGGCAGACGATTCTTGAGTGTCTCTACTCCCGCCGGGACGCCATCATCAGCGACATTTCCCAGCGCAATTTCAAAGGTGAGCTGCTCGAACTGGTGCAGGGACAAGGCGGGGGATCACCTCAGTACGAAGTTATCAGCGAGTCCGGACCTGATCACGACAAGATATTCTGTGTGGCTGTCCGTGTCGGTGAAAATCGTCTCGGCGAAGGCAGCGGCCCGTCGAAGAAAGAAGCCGAGCAGCGAGCCGCCTGCGTTGCGCTCGACCGCCTGCAGCACATTCCTCAGAAGAACTGATAGCGTCGCGCTTGTCTCCGCATCCCCGACATCCATATCACTACTGTGTGGGGTCGTCAGTTGTTTCATAAGCATAATTGAGGGATTGTCATCAAGATGCATATGTGTTACGAACGCCCCTTTTCGAAAATGATGAGTTAGTTTCATCGTCACGTAATCATCACTTATTTCTTGACATCGTGATGCAGTCGCTTAGATTGGCATATAATTTGAGGATGGCGAAGTCGATATCTTGTCAGCATGTTGATAATTGAACTTCGTCAGGTTATAATGCAACTCGTTAAAGGAGTCAGATTCAATGCGCAAGACGAAGAAGATCGTCGTGAGAAAGAAAGTAGTCGCGAAAGCCGTGCGTAAGGTCCGCAAGGGCTTCAAGCTCTGGACGACCAAAGATGTCTCCACGCTTCGCAAGATGTACAAGACCACACCGGCCTCGAAGATCGCCAAAGTCCTCAAGCGGACCCGGGCATCGGTACAGACCAAAGTGCGTGGTCTCGGCCTGAAGAAGAAAGTCGCGAAAGCTCGCACGAAGCCAGTGCGAAAGGCCGCTTCCCGGCGGACAACTCGCGGCAGGAAATAAACCGGCCACGCCCGGTCACGAGTCTTGTCGGCCCGCTCTTCGGCGGGCCGACGTCTTTTTCGACAACTTGACACCATTCACTTAAATCCTGATATTTCCCGTTAATTGATATCTAACTAACGCAAGCGATGGATTTGACATGAATGTAGTAGTTCTGGTAAAACAGGTTCCGGAAATCGCCTTGATTAAGGTCGATTCGGCAGCGAACAAAGTTGTTTATCCCGAAGGTCCCGGGATAGTGAATCCGCAGGATGAATACGCCATCGAGGAAGGCCTGCGCATCAAGGAAAAGCTCGGCGGCAAGTGCGTAGTCGTCTCTGTCGGCGGCGAGCGCACCGAATCAGCTCTGCGCAATTGTCTCGCCCTAGGTGTCGATGATGCCTCGTTGCTGTGCGATCCCCTGTTTGAAGGTTCCGACCAGCAGGCTATCGCGAAGATCCTCGCCGCCGGTATCAAAAAGATGGGTGGGGTTGATCTTGTTCTGGCCGGTCGCCAGGCAATTGACTCCGACGCTTCGCAGGTGCCCGGCGCGGTGGCGGCCAATCTGGGTTTCCCGCAGGCGATGTTTGTGAAGAAGTTTGAATCGATCGGCGACGGCAAGGCGACAGTGTATCGCACGACCGAAGATGGTTACGACGTTGTTGAGCTTACCCTGCCGGCCGTGGTTTCAGTCGTGAAAGAGATCAACGAACCGCGTTTGCCGTCGTTGAAGGGCAAGATGGCGGCCAAGAAGAAGGAAATCACGAGGTGGTCGGCGACTGATCTCGGTCTGGACGGCAGTGACCTCGGCGCCAATTCCAGGACCACGCAGGTGAGTGTGGCGCCGCCGCCGCCTCGCCCCAAAGGTGAGATGATTACCGGAGAAACTCCCGAGGAAATCGCCGATAAGCTCTTCAAGAAGCTGCGCGAGAATCAGGTAATATAGACCGATCACTAACTGGTCATTGCCCGCTGCCTGGAGTTTCTGTACATCGGGTTGGCCGCGTTCATGGCTGGAGCGGCTAATCCAAAATCATGCTGTAACAAAACGGTACCTTGTGCGCTTACGCCGTTTGACTAACTGTCCCGATATCGTCGCCGGTGATCTCACCCTCCTGCGCGAGTTGCTTCATCCTGACCGCGACTACCCCTTCTTTGGGCGCTATTCGCTCGCTCATGCCACTGTCGCTGTTGGGCAAGCCAGCGCCAGACACAAGCTCAAGACCGATGAGGTCTACTACATCTTATCCGGACAGGGGATCATGCACGTAGACGAAGATTCCGCCCCAGTGGGTCCAGGAGACGTGGTCGAGATTCCGCCGAATTCAGTTCAATGGATAGAGAACACCGGCCCGGATGATCTGGTGTTCTTATGTCTTGTCGATCCGGCCTGGCGCACAGAAGATGAAGAAATACTGGGATCCCCTGCGTCTCGGCCCCGAAAGACCTGAAGCCGGCAACATTTCAACTTTGACATCGCTTTTTACTCGCCGGTATATTTGAGCATGCCAGGGAAACATACTTGTTATTCAAGATTCTTCAGGCCGTTGTTCCTCTTGTTAGCATCCCTGCTCGTCTTTGCCGGCGCTATCAACGGCTCGAATTTGATTGACCAGACTCTGACCGATCTGCAGGTCCTGTATGTCTTTGAAGATCCGCAGGCGATTGACTGGCCGACCCTGTACTACCTTAGCGAGACTTCAGCCTGTCGCATAGACCTGCTCACGATCTCGTCCGGGCGGGGATTCTATTATCAGACCAGCGAAATCCCTGACCACGCGATCTTCCTGCATCACTACTCCGTCAATCCTGATGATCCGGAGCTTTTGGATTCCGTGCTGGCCGTACAGTTCAGAGTGCGCCCGCCTGATATCGCCATAATCGCGGCCACCGAACCGTCAACGGCAATCAGCAAGCTGGCCGAGAAGCTCCAGTCTTTATCGCAACCCGTCGGCTCGATCTACGGTTTGCGCAAGGTCTACCTCGAGGAGCGAAACGGTTCAGACACCACGATCTCGGGTCGCATAGTGACTATCGGCCGTCTGGAGATGTACGAGCGCTACCGTGACCGCATGGAGTTGGAAATACCGATTCTGTATCCGTGGTTCCGAGCGGAGCCGTTACGCGACGTTCACCTAATGAGGTATCAATTGGTCTGGTCACAGGGGCTTGCAGGGGAGTCGGATCCCGATTTCCTCACCGGTCTGGAACCACTCCGTTTGATGCCGCTGCTTAACGTGCAGTTGACTGACGGCGCCGTCAAGGAATCATTCATAAGCCGGGCGCGACTTTTCATAATGTCTTTCGATGCCGCCCGTCGGACTGTTGGAGCCAGACGGGTCGACAATGCTATCGCCGGCTACAAGGCTCTCCTGGCTTTGAAGGACCAGGTGAAGTCTGAACCGAGCCTGAGCGGATTGCCTGATTTTGGGCCTTATCTGGAAAATCTGGCCACGAGGGCGCAGAAAGCGGTGTTGGACGAAATCGGCATGGACTGGAATGGGGAGATTGCTCTGCGCGATTCGCCGCACGGCCCCAAACTGAAGTTCCGCGCTTCGCTGTCAGTCAATGGTCCGCAGACCGTCGAACTGGCCTATGTCCGCTTCCGCCCATATTGGGACTCCACCGAGATCATGCTGGATTCGATTTCACGCAAAGTTCCCCCGCACCAGTCATTTGTCCGCGAGTATCTGGTGGATATAGATCGCACCCGTCTCGAGGCCACCATGCCTGAGTCGCTGGTTTTTGCCGCCGATATCGTCTACGGCACGGTGCCGATGACAGTCACATCCTCGATACCTATATGGGAGCGACCGGACCTGAAAATCGAATTCCATCCCGATTTCTTTTTTATCCCTCCAACAGCGCAGGTTGAAGTCGACAAGATTGTTTCAGCCATGAACTGGAAGGCGATCATCACCAAACCCAGATATTATCATGGCACCGTAACGCTGAGCCTGGAGACGCCACGCGGCGTGTTCGCCGGCGCATACAAGCAAAGCTGGCAACTTGATCGTGATCGTGTCACGGAGACTGTGAGGATACCATTTTCGGTGTCCAATCTTCTTGAAATGGGTGTTCAGAATCAGACTATCACGCTGGCAGTCGATGGCCGGGAAGTGGCTGCCGACACCGGCATCTTGCGCATAGCCGCGTGCAAGATCGACGACAAGGTCACGATCGGCCTCATGCCCGATACAACTGGCCTGCTGGAGGACATCCTGCGCATGGCCGGGGCTAACTACCGTCCGCTGACCGATCGCACCTTGCAAACCGGAGACCTCGAAGCATACACGGTCATCCTGATCGGTTCCGGGGCGTTGCGCGACTACCCCTCGTTCGACCTGATAACGGGCCGTCTGGAGGACTACCTTCGAAATGGCGGTTCACTGGTGCTGTTGGGACAACCGAGTGACTGGCCACAGGGAGCCCTGCCAGTGGCGTTTACACCTTCGATTGAGAACGTGACCGCCGTGGAGCTTCTTAATCGTATGCCTCAGGCAGAGATACTTAGTCGGCCGTATTCGATCTCGGAAGACAGCCTTCTTTCCTGGCTGCAAATGCGCCGCCGGGTCAGCGCCGCCGAACTGTCGCCGGCGGAGAAAATCTACGTTACGCCCACCGGCGCAGCCCTTCTGTCGGTGACCAGGTTGGGCGAGGGTCAAATCATCTTCTGTGGTTTCCCTCTGGTTGAGATGATCTCCGAGTTGAATATCGAAGCCATTCATTTTCTCTCCAATATCTTGAACTACTGACCTTTCGGCGCGTTATAATAGCTCTATGCTCTGTTCCGGAGTTGTCATAACGAGGTGAAAGCCGATTCTCCCATAGCCGAGGCTCAACAGGGCCGCTTTGCCACGGTCGCAAAATACCTGGGCCGATACCGCTGGTATCTGGTAGTCGGAGCGCTGGCTGTTATCGGCAGCAACGGCCTCATGCTGGTCAACCCGTACCTGACCAAGCTGATCATTGACCTGCTCAAAAACCAGGCCCCGATGTCCAAGGTCGGTCTGCTGGTTTTGGCGATGCTCGGTCTGGCGGTTGCTTCCGGGGTTTGCCGGTTTACCATACGACGGACGCTGATCTGGATGTCACGCCATCTCGAATACGACCTTCGGAGTGAACTGGTCGTTCACCTGCTGAAGTTGTCACCGTCGTTCTACGACCGGACTCGGGTCGGCGATATCATGGCCCGAGCCACCAACGATCTTGAAGCCGTACGTATGATGATCGGCCCCGCCGTGATGCACATCGCCAACACGATTGTCGTAGGTATCGGGGCGTTAATTATGATGGCCTGTTTGTCTCCCCGGTTAACGCTGTATGCCCTTGTTCCGGCGCTGTTCCTGCCGATCGTCATGAACAAAGTCGGGAATATGATCCACCGCAGGTTCGTGAAGATACAGGAACATTTCTCACACATGACCGCCGTGGTACAGGAGAATCTGGCGGGCGTGCGGGTGGTCCGGGCCTATCGTCAGGAAGAGAAGGAGAACGATAATTTTGACAAGCTCTCGCAGAAGTACCTGGTGCTGAATCTCGATCTGGGTCGGGTGCACGCCTTGTTCTATCCTCTCTTTCAATTGATCGCCACTGCCCTGATGCTGGTCGTACTCTATTTCGGCGGTCGCGCTGTCATCAGCGGCGAACTGGAACTGTCGACCGTTGTGGCGTTCTTCCTTTACCTGGGCATGCTGACCTGGCCGCTGATCGCGATCGGATGGGTGGTGTCGCTGTATCAGCGGGGAACGGTTTCACTGGACCGCATCAACAGCATCCTGAATACTGAACCCGAGATTCGCAGCGCCAGTAACAAGCTTCACACGGCGCGTCTGCGCGGAAAGCTGGAGTTCAGGCGCCTGACGTTCGCCTATGACGGCAAACCGGTACTGCAGGATATTGAACTGATAGTTGAACCTGGCCAGACGCTGGGCATTGTTGGAATGACAGGCTCCGGCAAGACCACGCTCGTTTCACTGCTGGCTCGCCTATATCAGGTTGAGCGCGGGCAGTTGTTCATCGATGACGTCGACATCAATGACTGGGATACGGCTGCTTTGCGGCAACAGATCGGGTTTGCGTCGCAGGAACCGTTCCTCTTTTCCGCCACGATTGACGAAAATATTCGTTTCGGCAGTGATACTGCTGACCGCCCGGCTGTTGAGCGGATGGCGCAACTGTCGGCGCTGGCCAAAGACGTGGCCGAATTTCCGCTCGGATATGACACCATGGTTGGCGAACGCGGCATCACGCTTTCCGGCGGACAGAAACAACGCGCGGCAATTGCGCGAGCGGTGATGATCGACCCTGCGATCCTGATCCTCGACGACGTAACCTCTTCTGTCGATACCGAAACTGAGCATGAGATTAACGTCCGTATTCATTCTCACACCAGTCGACTGACAACGCTGGTCGTGTCGCACCGGGTTTCATCGGTGAAGGACGCCGACCTGATCTTGTTCATGGAAAACGGGCGGATTGTCGAACGCGGCAATCATGAACACCTTATAACTCTGGGTGGGCGCTACGCCGACCTGTATCATTCCCAGGTGCTGGCCGAGGAGTTGGAGAGTCTTTAGTGGCGACCGCGACCTATCACGAAGAAGAAGCTCTCGGCAAGGCGTACGACGCCCGCCTGATGAAGCGGCTGCTGGGGTATCTCCGCCCATACAGGTCGACTGTCGTAATAGCGGCAATCCTCCTGTTGCTGGGGTCACTTCTTCAGATCGCCGTGCCTTACTTGATTCAAATTGCCATCGATGACTATGTGGCGGTCAAAGATATCAAAGGTCTCAACTACATCGCCCTGGTCTTCGTTCTGGTTCTTCTGGCGGGCAGTGCTATCCGCTACGCTCAAACGTACCTGACTATTGCGCTCGGCCAGAAAGTACTACATGATCTCCGCCGGCAGGTCTTCGGCCACTTACAGAAACTGCACCTGTCTTTCTTCGACAAGAACCCGGTCGGACGGCTGGTAACCCGCGTTACTTCCGATGTCAACACCCTTGACGAGATGTTCTCCGCGGGTGTGGTTACAATCATAGGTGACATCTTCACGCTCGTGCTCATTGTCGGGGCGCTGCTTTACTACAACTGGCAGGTGGCTCTGATCACCTTCGCAGTCGTCCCGTTGCTGGTGGCTGCTACGTTCATCTTCAAGGCGAAAGTCAGAAACGTCTACCGCGAAGTGCGCGTCAGAGTCGCTCGGATCAACGCCTTTCTACAGGAGCACATCACTGGCATCAAGGTTGTCCAGCTCTTCAACCGGGGAGCGAGCACTTACAAGAAGTTTGACGAAATCAACCTCGGTCTTCGCTCGGCCCATTTCAGATCGATCTACTATTACGCGGTGTTTTTCCCAACCGTGGAAATAATCGGTGCGCTGGCTATCGCCCTGGTGCTCTATTTCGGTGGTTTTCGCATCCAGTCAGGGGACCTGACTTTCGGCGAACTGGTGGCGTTTCTCACGCTGGTAGAGATGTTCTATCGACCTATTCGCGACCTCTCGGATCAGTACAACACTCTGCAGGCGTCGATGGCTTCGTCCGAAAGAATCTTCAACCTGATCGATACTCCGCCTGAATTGACTTCGCCTCCAGTGGTGAAAGAGTCGGGCCGTTTCGAAGGACGAATCGACATCGAGCACCTCTGGTTTGCCTACAATGAGAATGAATGGGTGCTCAAGGATGTTTCGTTCTCGGTGGAGCCGGGCCAAAAGATCGCCATTGTCGGCGCTACGGGCGCGGGAAAGAGTTCGCTGGTTTCGCTGTTGTACCGTTTCTATGACTATCAGCGCGGTGCTATCCGTTTGGATGGAGTGGAGCTTCGAGATTTGAGCGTAGACAAACTCCGCAGCCATCTGGGCCTGGTGCTTCAGGATGTGTTCATCTTCAGCGGCGATATTGCCGGCAACGTACGGCTGCGAACCGACCGCATCAGCGACGAATCGGTGCGAGAAGCGCTGAATCGGGTTGGCTTTGAACGTTTCATGCGCCGATTTGACGACAACCTTCACGCCGAGATTCGTGAGCGCGGCGCTACCTTGTCCACCGGCCAGAAGCAACTGCTGTCGTTCGCGCGGGCATTGGCCCACAACCCGGATATTCTTATTCTGGACGAGGCGACCAGCTCGGTGGACACCGAGACGGAGAAGATGATTCAAGCCGCTATCGATGAGCTTCTAAGAGGACGGACCTCGATCATCGTCGCTCACCGGCTGTCAACTATCGAGAAGGCCGATCGGATTCTTGTGCTTCATCACGGCGAATTGCGAGAATCCGGTACCCACGCCGAACTCATGCAGAAACAGGGTATTTATCATAAGCTATATCAGTTACAGTACCACCGACAGATGCTGAAACCCGCCGACGTTCCGACCGACTGATTTATGAAGAGACATGAATTGAGCACCGCCACCCGCTTCGTATGCCAACTGGCCCAGGACGCAGCCAGGGTTCTGAAAGACGGTTTCAAGAAGACCAGCCACGTGACCTACAAGGGTCGGATCGATCCGGTCACCGAATACGATCTCAAGGCAGAGCGTCTGATTACAAAACAAATCGCGCGCCGTTTCCCCGATCACGAAATCCTGACCGAGGAAGGGAGCGCAACCGGCGTTAAATCAGAGTATCGCTGGGTGATCGATCCGCTCGATGGCACGGTCAACTTTGCTCACGGTTTCCCAATATATTGTGTATCAATTGCCCTTCAGTATCGCGGCGAAACAATAACCGGTGCGGTGTGTGATCCCGAGCGTGACGAATTATTCTGGAGTTCGCAGGGGTCGCCGTCGTACCTGAACCGACGAACTATCTCTGTCAGTCGGGAAAAACGTCTGGGGCGGGCGCTTCTGGCGACCGGTTTTGCGTATGACATCGGCACGGCGCGACGCAACAACCTGGGACTGTTTGCACGCATGGCGCGGAAGGCTCAGGGCATACGTCGTCCCGGCTCCGCAGCGCTTGACCTCTGTTGGCTGGCGTGCGGTCGGATCGATGGTTTCTGGGAGCTCAAGCTGCACCCTTGGGACACCGCGGCGGCATCGCTGATAGTCAAGAACGCCGGTGGCAAGCTGTCCAGAATTGACGGTTGGCCCTATTCGGTGTTTGACAAAGATCTGCTTGCCTCTAACGCTTTGATTCATGGCGCGATGCGGAAAGTGCTTACCCGTCGCTGATTCTAGTGTCCTGTCTCTAACGCTTCTTTACAGTAGGTCGGGACCTTTACGGTCCCGACACTCTGATGTCAGGATCACAAGGGTCCTGACTTACGCGTTATTCATAGGACAGGGCACTAGCACGAGGATTTCTTTCTTTACGGTCTGACACGGACTCATATATTCAAGTTACTATGAAGAAGCCTCAACTCATCAAATCGATTTCTGGTGTCCGTGGCGTTATAGGTAACGGTCTTGATCCGATTACCGTCGCCACTTACGGCGCTGCTTTCGGAACCTATCTCAAGAAGGGCACGGTCGTGGTCGGAAGTGATACGCGTCCCTCGGGCGAGATGGTTCGTCGCGCCGTGGTTTCCGGACTGATGTCGGTTGGTATCGACGTGATCGACGTCGGCATTGTGCCCACGCCGACGGTCGAGATTGCCGTCAGGGAATTAAAGGCGTCGGGTGGAATCTGCGTGACGGCCTCGCACAATCCGTCTTCGTGGAACGCGCTGAAGTTTTTCAATTCTCACGGCGAATTCCTCACGTCCGCACAGTATCGGCGGATGAACCACGTCTTTGAATCCGGAAAGTTCGCCTGGCAGCCGGTAGAAAAGCTGGGGGAAATCGCTCACGCCGTCGGCTGGATCGATACCCACATTAAGAAGACTCTGGCGGTCAAGACGATTGACCGCAATGCTATCAAGAAACGCCGGTTCAAGGTTGTGGTCGATGCTATCAACGGCGCCGGGTCCGAGGCTCTTCCGCGCCTGCTTGAACAATTGGGCGCCCGGGTTCACCGCATCAACTGTCTTGGAGACGGCAATTTTGTACACGAGGCCGAGCCGCTGCCCAGAAACCTCGGCCAGCTCTGCCGGGCGGTCAGGAAACACCACGCCGATCTCGGTATGGCGTGTGACCCCGATGCAGACCGTCTGGTCCTTGTCGATGAACAGGGTCGACCGGTCCATGAGGAACTGACCCTGACTGTTGGCGTCTTCCAGGTCCTGAAGCGACGCCGCGGTCCGACGGTGATCAACCTGTCGACTTCGAGCACCACCGCCGACACTGCCCGAGCTATGGGTTCGCGTGTCTACTACTCGAAGGTAGGCGAAGCCAACGTAGTTGAGATGATGCACAAGGTGGAAGGGGTAATCGGCGGCGAAGGCAACGGCGGCGTAATTTACCCGGAATTCCACGCCGGGCGCGATTCATTAATTGGCGCGGCGCTGGTCCTTTCGGCTCTGGCAGAGTCCGGCAAGAACCTGTCGGAACTGGTGGGAACTTTTCCGCGTTACCATAATAAGAAGGCCAAGGCTGCTCTTCCGGATGATTTCGAGCAACGTCTGAGGCGATTTGAAAGACTGGCTGCCGAGTTTGTGGGTGGAGTCCGGATTGACCGGCGCGATGGCCTTCGCTTTGATTTCAAAGACGGCTGGTTTCAGTTACGAAAGTCAAATACTGAACCGATATTCAGGCTGATAGTGGAAACGTCGAGTGCGGCGCTAACCGAGGACCTGCAACGCAAGGTGACCAGGTTCTTCAAATAGCATAGGGTACGCTAATGTGTGGTATCGTTGGATATGTAGGGTCGAAAAGAGCGCAGCCGATTCTCATGGGCGGCCTCAAACGGCTGGAATACCGTGGATATGATTCCGCCGGTATTGCACTGCTGACGGATACCGGGTTGATGATTTCTCGCTCGGTCGGCAAGATCAAGAAACTCGAAGAAGTACTCGGTGATCAGGAGTACAGTTCGACTCACGGCATAGCCCATACCCGCTGGGCCACTCACGGCGAACCAAATGAGACCAACGCCCACCCGCATTCGGACAACAACTACGAAATCGCCCTTGTTCACAACGGTATTATCGAGAACTACCGCACCATCCGCGAGTTCCTCACCCGAAAGGGGGTGTTCTTCCGTACCCAAACCGACACCGAAGCTCTCGTTCAACTGATAGCCTACAGCTACCAGGGTGATCTGACCGAGGCGGTCCGCAATGCCCTGTTGCAGGTTGAGGGCACCTACGGCATCGCCGTGATCTCCGCTCGTCACCCGGGGTTGATTGTAGCCGCCCGAATGGGGTCACCGCTGGTCATCGGACATGGTGACGACGAAAACCTGTTGGCTTCCGATGTCTCGGCGATGCTGGAACACACCAACAAAGTGGTGTACCTCGAGGACGGGGAGATTGCCACGATTACGGCTCATGACTACAAGATTACGACAATTCAGAATGTTAAGATCGCACACACGGTCGAGGAGATAAGTTGGACGCTGGACGAGATCGAGAAGAGCGGCTACGACCATTTCATGCTCAAGGAGATTCACGAGCAGCCGGATACGCTTCGCAACGCCATCCGCGGCCGCCTCAACCACGAAGAAGGAATCGCCCGTCTCAACGGTCTGAACCTCCAGCAGGATGAACTCCGCCGTATCAAACGCGTGATTATCACCGCCTGCGGGACATCGTTCCATGCCGGTCTGATCGGCGAATACTTGATCGAAGAAGTAGCCCGAGTCCAGGTCGAAGTGGAGTACGCCTCAGAGTTCCGCTATCGTTCACCGATTGTTACTGATGACACCGTCTTAATTGCCATCAGCCAGTCGGGCGAAACGGCTGACACGCTGGCCGCGATGCGCGAGGCCAAACAGCTCGGTGCGACCGTTCTCGGGCTGGTGAACGTAGTCGGTTCAACAATTGCGCGTGAATCCGACGGCGGTGTCTATCTGCATGCCGGACCGGAGATTGGAGTGGCCTCAACCAAAGCGTTTACGGCGCAGGTTACTGTCCTCGCGATGATCGCAAACCTGCTCGGACGGATGCGTACTTACTCGGTTCAACAGGGACACGAGATGATCGATGCCCTCGAAAAGATTCCTGAACAGATTGAACACATTCTGAGCCACACTGACCTGATCAGGGAGATCGCGCGGCTCTATTACAAGGCCGACAACTTCCTGTATCTCGGACGGGGTATCAACTATCCCGTGGCGATGGAAGGAGCTTTGAAGCTCAAGGAAATCTCCTACGTGCATGCGGAGGGGTATCCCGCTGCCGAGATGAAACACGGGCCGATCGCCCTGATCGACCAGAACATGCCAGTGGTAGTGATCGCGCTGCGCGATCCCATTTACGATAAGGTTATGTCAACCATCGCCGAAATCAAGGCGCGCAACGGTCGGATTATCGCGATCGCTACCGAAGGTGACTACGAGATTCAGGAAAAAGCTGACCACGTCATCTATGTGCCGCCGACCAACCGACTGCTTACGCCGCTGCTCAGCGTCGTTCCGCTGCAGTTGCTGGCGTATCATATCGCGGTTTTGCGCGGTTGCGACGTCGACCAGCCTCGCAACCTGGCCAAGTCAGTGACCGTGGAATAGTCGTGGCATCGGTTCACCGGTACGCACGACAATCAGTCTTGTAGGTCAGGAGGCTTGCCCTCCTGACACAAGAGAAGATGTCAGGACAACAAGGGTCCTGACCTACCGGATTACATGGTCCCGGCCAAACCGGAGTACATGAATCGGCCGCCGAGATACAGCAGGAACGCCGCACAGCACAGGATGAGCACCCGCAGGCCCGCACCCATGAAAAGTCTGCGGCCCTTCCACAAAAGCGTCGATACCACCGTGTACCAGACGAAATCTGAGAGGATGTGTCCAAAGTAGAACACTACCGGGCCGATCCAGCCGAATTCCTGAGCTTGCACCAGCAGCGCCAGCCCGATAGTGACCCACCAGATAAACCAGTACGGGTTGGATAGCGACGCGGTAATCCCTTTACCCGCCAGCTTGTACCCGGACTGTTTAGTAGGCGCGGTGACATCATAGCTGATTCGCTTCTTCAGGGTGTCGAAGACCATCATGCCGCCCATCAGCAGCAGGGCCAGTCCACCCACCACGCCAATTGTGCGGACAACCACCGGATGAGAGGCCACCGCCGCCACTCCAAGAGCCAGCACCACTACCACGCCGATCTCGGCGATGGCGTGCCCTATGGAAATAACCGGCCCGGTGCGCCAACCGTGACGGGGCGTTTCGGCGATATCGACCGCCAGCAGCGGCCCGGGCATCATGGCGCCGGAGAAACCGATTATGAATGAGTTCAAGAACAGTGCAGCGAGTTCCATATCAGACAATAATAGCTTGATCTGTAGGCCAGTTCCAGCTTTTGTTGTGTCATAACGCAATGAACAAGATGCGCCGCCGGGACGTCTAACTAATTGGGCGCGCTGGAGGTTGAACTGTGCCAAGGCGATTTCTTATCCTGATTCTGTTTGGCAACATTCTTTTTCTCGCAGGAGGTTGTCGCGACTGCCCGGAGTGCCCCCCGGATAATCTCCCGTCTGTAAACGGCCTGTATTGGGGCAGCTATGAGTATACAGAAATCCACTCAGGCACCGATACAGTCCGGTCGCTGAGCCAACCTGTCAGCGTCAAGTTCAGGAATAGAGCCTTCAGCATCCAGATGACTCCCGGTGTGCCCGAGTCCTTGCGAATAGTGTGCGATATGTTTGGCGATTACAGCCTCAGCCAGGGACTCACGCTCAATTGCTGGTCGGTAGATTCGACCGACGATTGCGCCGATCCTCTCCTGTTTCCGTGCGGTTACTTCGCCCTTAACCAGACGACCGACACCTTACGACTGACCCGAGATACGACCACGGCGGACACGATCCGCTATATCAAGAAACTAGCCCTTCTACAGATTCAGTAGGGACGATCTACGATCTCGGCCTTCCCGCCTTCTCCCACGCCTCGACATTGCGTCGTATCTGCGCCGCATGTTTGTCGGCGTGAACCGCGTAAATCTCCAGCCAATGATCTAAGGTTACCTTACCGCGCTCGGGATGCATAATGTAGTTGTTCGCCCAGACTGACTCTTCGACCGTGCGAAGCAGATCGAGTGTAGTCAGTCGCATGAGTCGGAAGAGCTCCAGAGCGTGGGTGATATCCCGAGAGCGGTATTTCAATTTGTCGGTCCAGATGTCCTGATCATACACATCGACTGCGACACCGCTCTCGGCGACGATCTTCCGGCAGCGCACAAAGCCGGTGGCCTCGCTGTCAGGCATATGGTGAATGATCTCGCGAATCGTCCAAGCGCCGGGTGACGGCCTGAAGTCCATGGCCCCTTCGGGTGCCTGCTCAAGGGCAGTCTTCAAACTCTCATAGCCTTGAGCGAAAGCAGTCAGAAGTTCGTTTCGAGTCATGGCGTTTTCTCCTCGGGCGGAAGGGGAAGTTGTATGTCAAGGGCCACCTTCCAGATACCCTCGATGTTGCGATGCCAAATGCGCATGAAGGTGAACTGGGCAGTGCCTTCTGATGCGGTAAGCGTAGTGAGGCCGTAGGTGTAACCGAGATCGGAGTTCTTTGAGACGTCAGCGTGCTCAACCTCCCAGGTACAAGTTCCGACTGCCATCGTCAGAATCTCACATACGCTGTCGATGCCTTGAATCGGACGCATACCCAGGCGATAATAACGAGCGTCCGGCGTCAGGTAAGATCGAAAGGCAGACACCAGTCCTTCTGCAACTGAAGCGGCCCGGAAAGCATATTCCGCTTCAAGCATCTCTTCGCGGCCCCTGCCAGGCTCAACGCGTTCCCGTTTGTTGGGTTGGTCCAGCACTCGCAACGCAGGGGTCGACGACTCCGTCATCGGCGCGCGGTGAGCGATCCCTATGTCGAGAACGAACTTCCAAGTGGAGTCGGCCTGCTTTTTCCAGATCGTGATATAGTGACCGACTCCCAGTGGGTCTTTGTTGGATGGATTCTCCCGCCACTCCCACGGGCCGGTGGTCCAGCCCAGATCGCCGCTTGACGAGATCTCGGCGTAAACCGGGAACCACGATAGCAGGTCGGGGCGCTTGGCGCTGACCCCATAGTGGTTTTTCACCCGGACCGCGCCCGGAACAAACATCACCGCGTCATAGTCTGAGAATTCCAGAAAGGCGTCGCGAAGGCCTTTTTCGGCCGCGCCAGCGGCGAAGGCGCGTTCGCTGTTGACCAAAACCATCGGATCGGCAGGCGGCTGCGAGTTGCAGCCGGCAAGGGTACTAACTATCAAGACCAACGATATTTTCCGCGCACCACTCATCCTGACCTCATTTCTATTCCAGCAGAATCAAAACCAAAGACGTTCGACCTGCAAGGTTCGTCGCCAATTCTCTGATCCAAGATAGCATTTTGCCTTGCCGCATGTCACGTAGATTGTTCTGGCGTTTCAAGGGAAGAAGGCGCGTTGCAAACCGGATTGTGCCATCCCGTCCCGATTCCCTCTGCTCGGCGCCAGCTCCCTATCCCCACGGCTCGGTTGACATCAATCCTCTCACAAGCTAATTTGCAGGCCAATGAACGTGCCAAACTTCCTCACTCTCTTGCGGATCGCCCTGGCGCCAGTCTTCATGTTCTTCTTTCTGATTGATAACTATTACATGAAGATGATCGCCCTGGGTCTGTTTTTGGTGGCCGCCCTGACGGACCTGGCTGACGGCTACTATGCCCGCAAGATGGGTGTGGTTACCGGCTTCGGCAAGTTCATGGACCCGCTCGCTGACAAGATTCTGGTTTCGTCGGCGCTGATCTCGTTTATCGCTTTAAGATATGTCAGCCCCCTGCCGGTAGTCCTGATAGTCGGGCGGGAGTTCTCCGTCACCGGCCTGAGACTACTGACCGCTTACAAGGGGGTGGTAATTCCGCCCACCTGGACGGCCAAGGTCAAGACGTTCCTCCAGATGACCGTGGTCGGTCTGGTTATGGGCTACATTTGTCTTATTAACACAATGGAACATTTCCAGCATCCTGCGCGGCAGTATCTCCAGTTCGACTACCAATACTATTTCGACTGGCTGATTTGGATCACGGCGGCGGTCACCATATGGACCGGGATTGACTACGTGGTCAAGTACTTCCATCTGATAAAATCAGTGCTTAGATAGGATTTTCTTATGAAAGACTTTCTCGTCAAGCTGTTCGCCACCGGCCTCTTCACCGGCTATCTGAAGCCGTTCCCCGGCACCTGGGGAACCATCCCGGCCTGGCTGATTGCCTGGTTTCTCTTGAAGGGCGACCCAACTCTCACCTGGGGCACGGCTATTCTTACGACGCTTCTGGCGATCGCCGTTTCGTCACTGGCGGAACCGATGCTCGGCCATGATTCGCGCAAGATCGTCATTGACGAATGGGCAGGGATGTTCGTGGCGCTGCTATATGTCCCCTATTCAATTGAAATGTATGCCGCCGCGTTTGTGGCTTTTCGCGTCTTCGATGTCCTCAAACTCTGGCCGGCGCGGCAACTTGAGAAACTCCCCAGCGGACTGGGAATCACCGCCGACGATATTGCAGCCGGAATTCACACGATCATCTTCGTACAGATTGTCATTTACGTGACGCAGCGGTTCGTGTAGCTTGGCTCAGGAGACAGTTGAGGCTGAACCATGGAAGTTGAGATAATAGCAGTCGGCGACGAGGTTCTGCTCGGCCACATTGTGAACAGCAATTCGTCGTTCATCGCGCGGCAATTGTCCGATCTCGGATTCTCGGTGAGGCTTCACACCGTAGTCGGCGACAATGTCGAAGCTATGGAGGAGGCTTTCCGCCTCGCGCTCAAGCGTTCGAAAGTCGTGGTAGTCACCGGAGGCCTGGGACCTACCGACGATGACCTAACCAAGCGGGCCATTGTGAA
>Ga0315278_10000237_pt1 | contig 49655 bp, 41 predicted proteins | sample YL17G06_0_MG_FD_203880 | JGI IMG/M metagenome (GOLD analysis project Ga0315278, IMG submission 203880) | Sediment microbial communities from Yellowstone Lake, YNP, Wyoming, USA - YL17G06_0 | ecosystem: Environmental > Aquatic > Freshwater > Lake > Sediment | place: USA: Wyoming | collected... | reverse complement strand
CTTGCCGACTCGGCGCATAATGCTGCCGAAATCAATCCCTACTCGGAAAAACCCGCGACCGTGATGCCTCTGCTGCGCGACTATGAGAGCTTGACGCAGCTTGCGCACCGTTTTGACCCTCTGCCAGGGTCGCCCGCCCTAAATCGGCCGGCTCTGCTTTTTGTTGGTCGCATTGCACCAAACAAGTGCCAACAAGACCTGTTAATCTTGCTGTCTTTGGCCCAAAAATTCATCGCCAAGGACCTTCGACTAATTTTAGTGGGAGGCTTCTTCTCTACTGATTTCCACCGCCAATTTTGCGATCTCGCGGCCCACCTTGGCCTGCGCATCGGCGCTGATTTACAATCTGACCACGGTGCCGATGTCGTGATTCCGCGCGATGTTGCTGATGCTGACATGGCGCTGATCTACCGCCAGGCCCGGGCGTTTGTCTCCATGAGCGAACACGAGGGCTTTGGCGTTCCCTTAGTCGAGGCCATGTTCTTCGACTTACCTATTCTGGCCCATCGTTCCTCGGCGGTCCCTGAAACGCTTGGGGAAGCGGGACTACTGGTCGACAAAAACGACTGGCCTACGACTCTTGCTGCGCTCAAAGCCATACTGCAGGATGAAGAGCTGAGGTCAAAGCTGACAATCGCCATGCGCCAAAGGCGCAAGGCACTGAGCCTAAATAGCGGTCTGCAGCAATTCAACCAATGGCTCAACTCTTTTTGAGCCGGGCCGTCAGGCAACGAGACTAGGACCTCACCTGCTGATCATAAACTGAGAGAATCTGCGACCACGAAAACATCTTTAAGGCCCAGGCACGTGCCTCTTCGAGATCTTTTCGCTCCTGCTCACTGCGCCAGCTCGTCGCAATCACTTTGTGCAGCACCGCCGTGAATGACTCGAAGTCGCGAAAGCCAAAAGCAGTTGAGACTTCTTCAGTGTAGTAACGCAATACATCACAATGGGCATTGACTAGCACCGGAACTTTCAGAGCCAAAGCCTCGATAACGATCAGCGACAGGCTCTCATGCGCCGATGGATTAACCACGGTCACCGCATCGCGCATGAGCAGCAGCTTCTCTGCATCTGAAACGAAACCACGGTACTCAAACCGCGGATCTTGTGGAATCGTCACGCTGTCCTCTAGATGTCCAGCCAGAACCAACCGCAAGCCACGAAATCGCTCATCGCCGCCAAGTTGTTCAAACCAGGACACCAACTGCGCGACACCTTTCCCTGCGCTGATGCGCCCCAAATATAGGACGTAAGGCGATCCCTGCTCTGATGGTGGGCCAGGTCTCGGAACAAACATCGTTTCGTCAAAGCCCATGCCGGCTTGATCAATACGGACCGAGGCACCGTCGAGCTTGGACCTGACCAATAGCTCTTCAGGCTTGGTATTGGTCAACATGCTGCGAACGGAGCGAAGCATGCGTTCCACAATGATAAAATGAAAAGGCGCCTCTTCGTGTGCGAGAGGAATCAATATCGCCTTTTCCTTGAAGCGACTGACTCCGACCAAGGTAGGGTAATAAAGATAGGTCACGAAGATGATCTTTTGATAACGATCGGAAACACGACCCAGTTCGGCGAGTAGATCTGGGCAGTACGGCCCCTGGAGTAAAATCCACAGCTTTTCCAGCATCACCGCCACGGGCCGCGCCCACGCTCGGCGCCGCAGACGAGGCAACCAGGGCCCCACCACTCGGTCAAAAAGCCCAAAAAATTTAGCTCGTTGGAACCTACTGTTAAAGCGATGGACGCGAACGCCTTGAATCACTTCAAGGCCAGGAACGTAACTGTTTGCCCAGGTCATATAGTCTTTGGCTGTGGTCGTGTAGACGTCAACCTGCCAACCCAGGACACGGTGCAGTTGCTCCGCAACCTGCCGAGTTAAGAGTTCGCCACCGCCGATGATCTCGGTGCCATAGCGTTGGACAACAATCGCGATCTGGACGCTCATGCACGTGGGCCCTGCAAAGGCAATAAATTTGCTATGGAAAAACACCCGCGTCAATGCTTTAATGCTCGCTATTGTCGTGAATATCAAGGTAAGCGCTCCCATATTTTTGGAAGGACTCAGGCGTGGCAAAATCTGCACTCATCACCGGCATCACCGGCCAAGATGGCTCCTACTTGGCCGAGCTACTGCTGGCCAAGGGATACAAAGTCTTTGGCGCCGTGCGTCGGCTGAGTACGCCCAATTACTCCCGCATCGAGCACATTCGCGATCAAATTGAAATCATCGACGCGGACCTCAGCGATCAATTGTCCTTAATCCACGCGATCGAAAAATCCGAACCATGCGAAGTCTACAATTTGGCGGCCCAGTCCTTTGTAGCAACCAGCTGGCAGCAGGCCATCCTGACGGGCGACTGCACCGGTCTTGGGGTCACTAGGATGCTCGAAGCGGTCAAGATCGTCGATCCGAAGATCCGTTTCTACCAGGCTAGCAGCTCGGAAATGTATGGCAAGGTGCGCGAAACACCGCAAAGCGAGGATACCCCATTCTATCCCCGTAGTCCTTACGCCGTGGCCAAAGTTTACGGCCACTATATCACCCTGAATTACCGTGAAAGCTACGGCATGTACTGCGTGTCGGGCATCTTGTTCAACCATGAGTCGCCACGCCGCGGCATTGAATTCGTGACTCGCAAGATCACCGACGCAGTCGCACGAATCAAGCTTGGCAAGCAAAAGCACCTGCTGCTCGGTAACACCGATGCTAAGCGCGACTGGGGTTTTGCCAAAGACTACGTTGAGGCCATGTGGCTTATGCTGCAGCAAGACCTGCCGGACGACTATGTGATCGCTACCGGCGAGGCGCATTCAGTCGAAGAGTTTTGCCGCCTGGCCTTTGAACGAGTCGGCCTGAACTACAAAGACCACGTCAAAACCGATGAGCGTTTTATGCGACCAGCCGAGGTCGATCTTCTCTGTGGCGACGCCAGCAAGGCGCACCGGCAACTTGGCTGGAAGCCGGCGACCACGCTAAAAGAACTGGTGCACTTGATGACCGATGCCGATTTGGAACTTCAAAGGCGGTCGTAAACCATGCGCGTCCTCATTACCGGAGCTTGCGGCTTCGTTGGTCAACAACTTGCCCGTGAACTTCTCGTCCATGGGCATGAGCTAGTCTTGGCCACGCACCAACGCACGTCGATGCAGGTCGCGGGGGAGACTATTCCGGCAACCCCTTGCGATATTCGCGACCAGGCAGGCATTCAGGCTTTGGTCGGCACCGCAAAGGCGGACGCGGTCGCTCACCTTGCAGGACTTGCCCAAGTCATCGACGCTGCCAAAGACCGTACCATGCTGTCCAGCATCAATACCGTCGGTGTCCATAACCTATGCGCCGCCATTGCTGCGGTTGCGACTAGGCCGACCACCGTGCTGTTCGCAAGCTCAGCCTTCGTCTATGGCAACGCCTACCAAGGTCGGGTGGACATCAACGAGGTCTCTCCGGTCCAACCGCATACGCCGTATGGCCATAGTAAGTTGGCGGCAGAGCATGTTGGCCAATGCTTTGAGGGCGAAGCTATATCCTTTTATGTGGCCCGCCCGTTCAACCATATCGGCCCCGGACAGGCGACCAGCTTCGTTTGCCCGGGCTTTGCTCAACGCATCCTCAACACCCCGGCAGGGGGCTCGATCGATGTTGGTAACCTCGCATCGAGACGCGATTTCTGCGATGTCCGCGATATCGTCCGCGCCTACCGCTTGATCTTGGAAAAGCAACCGCCGTCGCGTCTGTTCGTTCTAGGCTCTGGCCAATCGGTCGCTATTCAAGAGATACTAGACCATCTGCTCCAGATCTCTGGCAAGCAGGTTGGCAGCCATGTCAACCCGGGCCTGTATCGACCTAGCGACCCCTGCGACATGATTGCTGACAGCCGCCTGGCACAAAAGCAGCTCGGCTGGACCTGTGAGATCCCCCTGCGACGATCCTTGGCCGATGTCTATGCTGCGCTGGCTGCGCATGATAAAATCTCAGAGAGACTCCCCCAGTAACTCTGACCGAAGGTCTATTTGTCCACCGCCCCTGAAATCAGGATCACCGCGGCCGGCGCCACCCATGTTGGGCAGGTACGCTCAGCCAATCAGGACTCGATCCTGAGTGACCCCGTGCAGCAATTATTCATAGTTGCCGACGGTATGGGTGGCCATGCCGGGGGCGAAATAGCCAGCAGCCTCTGCGTCCAAGCGATCGACCAGCACGTCCAGGAACAGAAGGAACTCTTCGCTCCGTCGCCTCAGCGAACGCATCCAGATGCCCGCGTTTCAAATATGCTTGGCAATGCCATCAATTATGCCTCGACCAAGATTTATGAACGAGCACTTGAAGAGCCATCTCTGCGCGGCATGGGAACAACCGCAACGGTGGTTAAAATAATCGATGATTATGCCTATATCGCGCATGTCGGGGATAGCCGCTGCTACCTACTCAGACGGGAATTTATCTATCAAGTGACCAATGACCACTCCCTCGTCAGCGAGCAGGTCCGCGCGGGGATTCTGACCAAAGAGGAGGCCGACCTTCACCATCTGCGCAACGTCATCACGCGCAGCGTCGGCTACCAGGAAGAAGAAGACGTGGACACCACCAGCTTGGCACTGGAAGACGGCGACAAGCTGCTCCTCTGCAGCGATGGACTCCACGGCAAGGTCACAGACAAAGAAATCTCCTTTCACTTAAAAACCCATGCCACGGCAGCGGTCCAGTCGCTCATCGATTTGGCCAATGCCCACGGCGGCGACGACAATATTTCAGTCGTCATCATCGCCGTCAGCGTGGGACCGCGAGGCGGTGAGTGAAACGATTGACCATCATGATCATTCCCGATGGGCACCGGGCCACGCGCCAGGTACGCTTGCCTCAGGCCTTAATTAAAGGCCTGTTTTTCTCCAGCTTTTTGGCGTTTGGCAGCAGCGGGTTTGTGCTCCTCGACTACCTCCAACTGCGCTCCTTTCGCCATCACTACCAAGTCATCTCCGCCGAGAATGAGGGTCTGAAAGGCGAAGCACGGGTCTTGATGCAGAATCTTGAGGAAGTCAAAGTATCGCTGCGCCGGGTCCAAGATTACACCTCCAAGCTCGGCGAGCTGACGGCTATCAAGGTGCAAAAGTTTAGCAAAAAGACGGGAATCGGCCCCCTTTCGCCGGAGGAGTTTGGCGTCGCCAAACGCGACGGCGAGGCGCTCCAGCCAGAAGGCTATGTTCCAATTGGTCTAAATCTGGATAAACTGGTGTTTAGACAGGTTTTCGACCGCTTGTCGGGGATCGGCCAGGAGGCGAACAACCACGCTCTGGAGCTACAGCACCTGCTGTCGACCCTCAGCAAACAAAAAAATCTCCTGTCTTCAATCCCTTCTCTAGCTCCAGTCGATGGGTGGATCACTAGCGGCTTTGGTGTCCGAGTCTCACCGTTCACTGGAGAGCGCACCGATCACGCCGGAATTGATATCGCAGCGCCGGTGGGTACCGCCATTCTGGCTCCAGCCGACGGCGTCGTCATCTTCTCTGGCGCCAAGGACGGGTTTGGTAATTTCATAATGGTTGCACATGGTTATGGCGTGGTGACACGGTATGGCCACAATCATCAGAACATGGTCCAGCCCGGCCAGAAGGTCGCTCGTGGCGAACAAATCGCCACCGTCGGCGACTCCGGCCGGACCACAGGGCCACATGTGCATTATGAAGTGATGATCAATGGCAAACTCGAAAATCCACAAAAATTCATCCTCGATCTGGCCGACATCAGCCATGTGTATTGAGTCGAATGAAGACTAGCTGTTTCGCCTGTGGCCTGTGGCAGGTATATTGCCCGGGTTACCCAACCGCTTGTGAAAGATCTGGGCTTTCGGATGCAATTTCTTCAAAAAATATTTGGCAGTAAGAACGACCGCGAACTTAAACGAATCAAGCCGCTGGTCGACAAAATCAATGCGCTCGAGCCGCAAACCAAGGCGTTAAGCGACGACGCGCTCCGACAAAAAACCGCGGAGTTCAAGGCTCGCTTCAGCCAGGGTGAAACGCTAGACGCCTTGCTACCAGAGGCCTTCGCCGTAGTCCGAGAGGCCGGATGGAGGGTCGATAAAAAGCGGCACTTTGACGTCCAGCTGGTCGGCGGGATTTTCCTGCACGAGGGCAAGATTGCCGAGATGCGAACCGGTGAGGGAAAGACCCTAACCGCGACCCTGCCTATTTACCTAAACGCCTTGGCTGGCAAGGGTGCCCACCTGGTCACCGTCAACGACTACCTAGCCAAACGCGATGCTGAGTGGATGGGACGAATCTACGGATTTCTTGGCCTCACCACCGGAACCATCGTGCACGGACTAAGCGACAGCCAGCGTCGCGACTCCTATGCCTGCGATGTCACCTACGGTACCAATAACGAATTCGGCTTCGACTATCTGCGCGACAATATGAAGACCGAAGCAAGCCGCATGGTCCAGCGCGGGCATTTTTTCGCAATCGTCGATGAGGTTGACTCGATTCTCATTGATGAAGCCAGAACGCCCCTCATCATTTCGGGGCCATCCGAAACCAATATTGGACTGTACGCAACGGTCAACTCGGCGATCCCTGGTTTGCAAAAGGATAGCGATTATATCTTCGACGAGAAGTCACGGACGGTGGCTTTAACTGAAGACGGCATCAGTAAACTAGAGAAGCGCCTCCGCATTGAGAACCTCTACGACCCGACCCATATCGAATACCTGCACCATATTCAGCAGGCTCTTAAGGCGCATATCGTCTTCAAAAAGGACGTGGACTATGTCGTCCGCGAGGGCAAGGTCCTGATCGTTGATGAGCACACGGGGCGTCTGATGCCTGGCCGTCGTTACAGCGACGGGTTACACGGGGCTTTGGAGGCAAAAGAGCACGTCGAGGTTCAAAACGAAACCCAGACGATGGCAACCATCACCTTTCAAAACTTTTTCCGCTTGTACAGTAAGCTTGGTGGGATGACGGGAACGGCTGACACCGAGGCCGTCGAGTTTAAGAAGATCTACAACCTCGACGTCGCAGTCATCCCAACCAACCGGAACTTGATCCGTCAGGACCATGAGGACGTCGTCTTCCGCACCGCTAGAGAGAAGTTCAATGTCATCGCGGACGAAATCGCCGAGGCACAAAAGCGCGGCCAGCCAGTACTGGTTGGTACGGTCTCCGTCGAGAAATCGGAGTTGTTGGCGAGTCTGCTGGTGCAGCGAAAGATTCCGCATGAAATCCTCAACGCCAAGAACCACGCTCGCGAGGCGGATATTGTCGCAGCCGCAGGACAAAAAGGCCAGGTGACCATTTCCACCAACATGGCCGGCAGGGGGACGGACATCGTCTTAGGTGAGGGTGTCAAGGATCTTGGTGGCCTCTACGTGGTTGGTACCGAGCGCCATGAATCGCGTCGGATCGACAACCAGCTGCGCGGTCGCTCAGGGCGGCAGGGCGATCCTGGGCAATCTAAGTTCTTCCTCTCTTTAGAGGACGACTTGATGCGCATCTTTGCATCGGACCGGCTGTCATCCATTATGGGCCGTCTAGGAATGCAGGAGGGGGAGGCGATTATTTCGCCGATGGTGACCCGGGCCATTGCTCGTGCCCAGCGTCGGGTTGAAGAGCAAAACTTCTCCAGCCGTAAGCATCTGCTCGAGTACGACGATGTCATGAGCCAACAGCGGCAAGTCATCTACGGCCTGCGTCGGCAAGCGCTGGAAGCAGAGACCCGCATTGATTTCACCGAAGAAGCTATCCACAGTATTGCGCATGCCACCGTGGCCGACCAGGCTCCAGATCTGACCGGGGCTGGATCTTGGGACTTGCCCCACGTCGAGACATTGGCTAAAGCCGCTCTGCATCTTCCGATTGACCTAAGCCAACTTACGGCTGGCGATGCCTCCGTCGACTCAATCGCCGACAGCATCACCGCTCAAGTGATGGCGGGTTACAAGGCAAAGACCGACCGGATTGGCGAAGAAAATGCCCGCCGTCTCGAAAGCTGGGTCTTCCTCCAAGTCATTGACAAGGCATGGAAGAACCACCTGATGGGCATGGATGCGCTAAAAGACAGCGTCAGCCTTAGAGGCTACGGCCAACGCGACCCTCTTCAAGAATATAAAAAAGAGGGCTTCCGGCTCTTCTCCGAAATGATGGTGCGGATTCAAGAGGAGACAGCCTCGGCTCTGGCCTCCATTGAAATTCCTGACCAGTCCCCCGAGCAGACAGCCCGAGATCTAGAGCCAGAGCCAGAGCTAGATGAAGAGTTGCTGCAGCTGCGTCACCCTGAGCCAGCTTCGTCGCTGTCACCTACATCGGCTGAAGCAGAGTCAGGTGGCGACACGGCGAACGGCGCTGGTCTCATCTACCATGGCACGAGGGTGCCGACCTCTGAGCCCACAAAGCCCCTAACGGCTCAGACGTTTAAACGTGATATGGACAAAGTCGGCCGCAATGATGTCTGCCCCTGCGGATCAGGTAAAAAGTTCAAAAAATGTCATGGTCTACCTGCGGGAGAAGAGCTAGGCCGTGCCTAGAGCAAGCGCCACGACCTGTGATACGATATCCCGATGAATCGTATCTTTGAGTTTATACCTTCGCCGGAAGAGGCGGTCGTCTCTCGGACTCTCATGCTGGTTCACCAAGCCATGGACCAGCATTTGCCGTCGGCGAGTAAAGCCAATCGCCAATTTACCAAGACTATTTTGAGCGATGACGGCGAAAGAACCGCGGCTCTTTTGGCGGCCCCCGATGAAGATACGGCGGGTAGGCCCCAGGCGGGGGCCTTTGGTAGCTTCGAAGAAACCTCACCAGACGGCCGAGTCACGCCGACTGATGAGACTGGGGACGGCACAGCCGACCAGCCGACCAAGCCTCAACCAATTGCATCGACGTTAACCGATGCTGCTAAGCCAACTCCAGTCGCGACGAAAAAGCCCGCAGGCGAACCGAAATCTACCGGATTTTCAACGCTTCAAGCAGGCGCCATGCCACGCGACCACAAGAGCAGAGCGCCAGACTGGGTGACCAGGATCACCCTGGTATTCCTGCTCGTGGGTCTAGTGCTCCTGGCCTATGTCATCGCGGCTTAGATTTTGGCTCAAGATTCGACGATTTGACCATCGGCCGCAGCAGCTTGAAGCTCAAATAAAGAGGTCAAGGCCTCTTGGGCAGCATCAATAATGCGAACCACATCGTCTTTACCAAAGGCGGCTCGCTCAGCTGTACCCTGAATTTCAAGGATCTTACCGCTTTGAGTCAACACGACGTTCATGTCCAAATCGGCTGAGCTATCTTCAATATAATTTAAATCGACCAAGAGCTGTCCGTGTTTCATCCCGACTGATACCGCGGCCACCGCATCGTGTAGCGGACTCTGCCGCAGCCGACCCGCTCGTAGGAGTTTTGCCACTGCTATGCGCATGGCAACATAAGCGCCTGTAATAGCTGCCGTTCTGGTTCCGCCGTCGGCCTGGATCACATCGCAGTCAATATTAAACGTCAAATCCGGGCAGCGATTCAAATCGACCACACCACGTAAGGCTCGCCCAATCAGACGCTGGATCTCCTGGGTACGGCCGCCTAAAGCCCCGCCTCTCTCGCGGCGAATCCGTTGCGCCGAAGAGCCAGGAAGCATTGAGTACTCAGCGGTCAACCAGCCCTGGGCGGGTTGCACATTGCGCAGAAAATGCGGAACACCATCTTCGACCGAGACGGTACAAATGACTTTGGTATCACCAACCTCGATCAATACACTGCCATCGGCATGCTTTGTATAGTGCGGGGTAAGCCGAATGGGGCGCATTTGCCCCGATGAGCGGCTGTCTGATCTTAGCATTGAGTAACTCCGTACGGGCCTATTGGACGAGGGCGGGTTGGCTGCACGGCGGGAGAATATGCCGGCGCCAGACAAACTAGCAAGCGCTCCTTTAGCAGCTCGCCGACAAACCAGGGCCATGCCGATCGGTCGGCTGCGGCGGAATGTCGGCGTGCACTGGCTCTGGATATTGACCGCTAAAACAAGCGGTACAGAATCGCCCCTCGCCCTTCTCGGCCAAGGCCTCACGTAGCCCCTCGATGCTCAAATAGGCCAAGCTGTCGCAACCAAGCGACGCACGAATGGACTCAACATCCTTTTGCGCCGCAAGTAGCTTAGACCGACTTGGCGTATCGACCCCATAAAAACAAGAATGTGTGATTGGTGGTGAGCCGACACGCAGATGGATCTTCTTGGCACCGGCCTGACGGACCATGCGGATGATCTTCTCGGAGGTCGTACCGCGAACAATCGAATCGTCCACCACCACGACGCTTTTGCCCTTTAAAACGCTCAGGACCGGATTGAGCTTTAAGCGGACCGCGAAGTCTCGGATGTCTTGCGCCGGTTGAATAAAGGTTCGCCCCACATAATGGTTCCTCACCAACCCCAGCTCGAAAGGAAGGCCCGAAACCTTAGCAAAGCCCATAGCCATGGGCACCCCTGAGTCAGGAACCGCGATGACGATATCGGCATCGTTCGCTGGCGCCTGTCGCGCAAGGATTTCTCCCATCCTCCGGCGTAGAACGTAGATCTCTTCACCAAAAATGCGGCTATCAGGACGGGCAAAATAAATGGGTTCAAATGAACAAAACGCGGTCTTGCGTTTAGCCAGTGGAAAGTGTGAGGTCATTCCCGCCCGAGTGATCTCCACCACCTCGCCAGGACTAACCTCGCGAATAAACTCGGCGTCCATAATGTCCAAAGCACAGGTTTCGCTAGCGACAATATAGCTGTCGTTTCTACGACCCAAAACCAACGGCCGAAAGCCAAAACTGTCCCGTACAGCGAAAAGCCGATCCTCGCACTGAACGACCATCGAATAGGCGCCGCTGACCTTGGCCATTGCCGAGAAGATCCGGCCGAGCATATTCGGTGCCTCGGCCCGGGCGATCAGATGGACAAAGACCTCGGTATCGGACGTACTCTGAAACAGGCTTCCTGAGGCCTCTAGCTCGGTGCGCAACTCGGCAGCATTGGTCAAATTGCCATTGTGTGCAATCGCCAGCGGACCAAGGCCGGTGCGAAAATGAAAGGGTTGGATGTTCTCGATGGTGTGACCACCCTGGGTTGAGTAGCGCACATGTCCAATCGCATGATCCCCCGTCAGGCGAGCTAATATCTCCTCGTTGAAGCTTTCCGCGACCAAGCCGAAGGACTTATGTACATGGAACTTGGTCGGCTGCGAGCCCTCAATTCCGCTGTGGTCAAGCGACACAATGCCGCAGCCTTCCTGGCCGCGATGCTGTTGGGCAAAAAGCCCGAGATACACCATTTTCGCAGCGTCCGGGTGACCAAGAACACCAACAACACCGCACTCTTCTTTCAATGATCCCACGGACCCACTCGTTTCTGAGCTTTAGCTCAATGGTAATGAAGAAGAAAACGCATGCCGTGCCGCGGCGAGTGGAAGCGACCACTGGCCCCATTGGACCTCATCACTCCCCGTGACCGCTCCGACCCGAGTCAATGCGCAGTAGTGCAGATCGTTGGCGGCGTTTAGTGCAGCTGCCGTGCTACCAGAATGAAAGGCCACGAGGTAGCTGCCTGAGACCTCGCCGAAATACCCTGATAAACCGTCTGTACCAGCGAGTTCACCTAAATCTAAGGCCAGGCCATGTCCGTGCACGATCGCCATTTTAGCGGCACAAACCAAAACCCCGCCATCACCCACATCTCGTGCCACGGCAAGGTGCCCGGCACCGCTTAGTGCCCTGAGAAACGCCATGGACTCTCGCTCCTGCGCCCAGTCGACCTGCGGGGCCCGCCCGGCACGCAGCGGTAAGCCCAAGGCCTTTGCCGCAAGTGATCCGCCGAACTCCGGGCTAAACTTCACGCCGTGAAGCAGAAACAACTCTACTGGCCCGGTCGGCGCGGCTAGTGGGCAAAGGCGCACATCTTTGACTTTGCCAACCATACCAATCATCGGCGTCGGCGCGATGCTTTGGCCATCGGTTTCATTGTAGAGGCTGACATTACCGCTCACGACCGGCACGTCTAGTTCGCGGCAAGCCAGGCTAATGCCATCAACACCCCGCGAAAAGTCGTCCATGACCTCCGGATCTTCTGGATTTCCGTAGTTGAGGCAGTCGGTCGCAGCCAATGGATGGCCGCCGCTGGCAGCGATCATGCGCGCCGACTTGAGTACGGCATGGGCGGCGCCGAGGGTCGCGTCCAGGCGATTGTACCGTTCATTGCAGGTGGCTGTTGCGACGACACCCAGATAGGGCTCTCCAGGATCCGCCCACTCCGAGCGAAGCCAAAGCACCGCGGCACCCTGCGACTCCGACGCATGCACGGTTTTAGTTCCGATATGCCGGTCATACTGCCGATATAACGGTAATTTATCGCCGGTATCCTGCAGCAGATCTAGCAACAGTGCCGCTGGACCGTGAGCTTGTATGGCGCCGATCGCTGATTGATTGAAGGATGGACCGCTGATCGATGGGGCAGGACGCGCGCGCATCAAACGCTCGTATTTAGGTGCCAACTCAGTCATTGGATCAACGGGTACGTCCACTTCTAAATGGCCCTGGTGATGAATCTGCACTCGACCCGTATCTGTCACGACGCCGATCACCGTGCAGGCGAGCTGCCATTTCGCCAGTACCCTCTGCAGCTCAGGCCATTTCGCCGGCTCGACGACCATGAGCATGCGCTCTTGCGACTCCGACAGCAGCAATTCATAGGCACTCATCGCGGTGGTGCGCACCGGTACCTGATCAAGGTCGAGGTAGAGTCCATTGCCCGCCCGCCCGGCCATTTCAAAGGCTGAAGAGGTCAAACCGGCTGCCCCCATATCCTGCAGGCCGATCACTAGCCCCTTGTCCAAGACATCTAGGGTCGCCTCAAGAAGTAGCTTTTCGGTAAACGGATCACCAACCTGAACGGTACTGCGCGAATTGGCATCCTGACTGGCAAAACTGCCGGACGCCATGGATGCTCCATGAATACCGTCGCGCCCTGTCGCCGAGCCAAGATACACCACGATGTTGCCCTGCCCCGTCGCGTAGCCTTTAAATATGTGGTCCTCGTGGATGACCCCAACGGTCATGGCATTGACCAAGCAGTTGCCATTATACGACTCGTCAAACGAGATATTGCCGCCCACCGTCGGCACGCCAATGCAGTTGCCATAGTCACCGATGCCCTTGACGACGTGCTCCACCAAGAACGGAGTGCGCTCATGCGAGCGTAGACCAAAGCGTAGTGCATTCAGGTTGGCGATAGGTCTCGCACCCATACAAAACACATCGCGTAGGATGCCGCCGACTCCCGTCGCTGCACCCTGGTAGGGTTCGATATAGCTTGGGTGATTGTGGCTCTCCATCTTGAAGGCCAGGCAGAGCTTACCCGAGACTCGAACCACTCCAGCATTCTCGCCTGGACCAACCACTACAGCTGGTCCTTCCGTAGGTAAGCGCTTTAAGTGAACCCGAGACGATTTGTAGCTGCAGTGCTCGCTCCACATCGCCGAAAACACCCCAAGTTCAGCCAAGGTTGGCACCCGGCCTAGGATGTCTTTGACGCGAGCGTATTCCGTGGTCGTCAGCTTGTGTTTCTTTTGCAGCTGATCGAATGCCGGACCAGGGGTTTCATCGATTGCGGCTGGTCTTGGCAGGGTATTGATCACTGGCGGCGTCATCTGCATCGGTAACGGATTCCCTTAAGTAAAGGACGATAAAAACGCTTCGAGCACCGCTAAGCCATCGGTGCTGCCCCCGAGCAAGGTATCGGTAGCGCGCTCAGGGTGGGGCATCAGCCCAAGGACGCGGCCGTTAGCACTAACAATGCCGGCGATCTGATCCACCGCACCGTTCGGATTGAATTCTGGCCCAGTAAGTCCAGTCGGACTAGCGTATCGCAGCGCAATCTGCCCCTGGTCTTGCAGACGCTTTAGCCCGTCGACATCAATGTAAAAGCGCCCCTCACCATGGGCAATCGGAAGCCGAGAAATCTTTCCAGCCAATGCCTGGTGATACACGCTTTGGCCAGACGCGGTCGCCAGATGGACATACTCGCAGATAAATTGCCGGTTGCTGTTGCGAAGTAAGGCGCCAGGCAAAAGGTGAGACTCGGTTAAAATCTGAAACCCATTGCAGATCCCAAGCACCGCGCCGCCTTTGGCGACAAATGCTTTCACGGCGATCATAATCGGTGAATGCGCCGCGAGTGCGCCACTGCGCAAATAATCGCCGTAGCTAAACCCGCCTGGTAAGATCACCGCATCGAGCGCAGGTAGCTCTGTCTGGGTGTGCCACACCGGTGCCACTTTGACGCCAAAATGCCTGGCCATGACATCGAAGCAATCTTGATCACAATTGGATCCTGGAAACTGTACCAGCCCGATCCTTAGCTTGCCCGACGGGCTAAACTTAGGGGTCAGGCTGGCAGCGGTCGGAACACTCATCGCGGTTACAACTTTCTGACTTGGAAGGTTTCCGAGACTGGATTTGCTAAATATTCGCGGGCGATTCTTTGCACAAGCTCATCAGCTTGCGGAGCCTTAGCATCGAGCTCTATCGAATAACGCTTTGCGACATTGACAGACTTTAAAGCACCGAAGCCGAGCCGAGCCAGGGTCTCCTGAATCGCCCGGCCTTCGGGGTCGAGTACTTCTGCTTTTAGTTGCACGATGATTTCGTAGGTCATGGGGCACCTTTCGGGTCAATCCTCGCTTTTCGAGGTAGAGCCGGTCTCCTTGCTGAAGATCGACGAACTTAAATAATCACGATTCATTCGCGCGATAAAACCAACACTGATCTCTTTGGGACAAACCGCTTCGCATTCGTACTGGTTGGAACAGTTGCCAAAGCCCTCTAGATCCATTTGCTTGACCATATTGATGGCACGCCGCCGGCGTTCCGGTTGACCCTGAGGCAATAGTCCTAAGTGCGAAATCTTAGCCGCTGCAAACAGCATCGCCGCCGAGTTCTTGCACGCGGCAACGCAGGCCCCACATCCAATACAGGCCGCTGCATCCATCGAATGGTCCGCATCGGCTTTCGCTACTGGCAGATTGTTAGCGTCCTGAGCGCTGCCGCTATTAACCGAAATGAACCCGCCCGCCTGGATTATCCGATCAAAGGCCGAACGGTCAACCACAAGATCTTGAAGGACGGGAAAGGCCTTTGCCCGCCAAGGTTCGATGTGAACGTCCTGACCGTCGGTGAAATGCCGCATGTGCAGCTGGCACACCGTCGTACCCTTGGACGGGCCATGGGGAACGCCATTGATGACCATCGAGCAGCTACCGCAGATTCCTTCGCGACAGTCGTGATCAAAGGCAATAGGATCTTCGCCCTTTCCCGTCAGGTCCTCATTGACCACGTCGAGCATTTCCAGGAACGACATCTCAGGATTTACGTTTGGCGCATCGTAAGCCACCATGCGACCGGTGGATTGCCGGTCTTTTTGCCGCCAGACATGCAGTTTAAGCTTCATTTGTAGCTCCTCGTGGCCAAATGGACTTCGTCAAAGGTCAACGCTTCGGTATGACGCTTGGGGGCTTTTCCCTCGCCTTGATACTCCCAGACCGCAGCATGGGCAAAGTGCTCGTCGTCCCTTTTGGCCTCACCCTGATCCTGATACTCCTCGCGAAAATGACCGCCGCACGACTCTTCCCTGGTCAGGGCGTCAGCGCAAAGGATTTCGCCAAACTCAAGGAAATCGGCGACGCGTCCGGCCTTTTCTAAAGACTGGTTGAGGTTGTCCTTGTCACCCAAGACCCGAACGTTTTGCCAAAACTCCTCACGCAGCGCCGGAATCTTGCGCAAGGCCTCCGTAAGACCGGCCTTATTGCGCGCCATTCCACACTTTTCCCACATGATTAAGCCCAGTTCTTTATGGAAGCTGTCGACGGTCCGTTTACCCTTGCTGCCAAGCAGCTTGCCGATGCGGACTTCGACGTCGTTCTTAGTGCTCTTAAACGCATCTCCATCGGCCTTAACAGGGTCGCGGCTGATTCCCGCCAAGTAATTGCCCAAGGTGTAGGGGATGATAAAGTAGCCATCCGCTAGCCCCTGCATCAGCGCACTTGCACCGAGTCGATTGGCGCCGTGGTCCGAAAAGTTGGCCTCACCAAGCACAAAAAGCCCGGGAATATTGCTTTGGAGGTTATAGTCCACCCACAAGCCGCCCATCGTATAATGAACCGCTGGATAGATGCGCATGGGCATCTCGTAAGGGTTTTCCGCAGTGATCTTGTCATACATTTGGAACAAGTTGCCGTAGCGCTGCTCGATCACGTCCTTGCCTTGGCGCTCGATGGCCGCCGCAAAATCAAGGTAGACGCCGCGCCCGCTCTCGCCGACACCGCGCCCATCATCACAAGCTTCCTTGGCGGCCCGCGAAGCGATGTCGCGCGGGGCCAAATTGCCGTAACTAGGGTATTTTCGCTCTAAATAATAGTCGCGCTCAACTTCCGGAATATCCCGAGGTGGACGCTTATCGCCCTGCTTTTTTGGCGCCCACACACGACCATCGTTGCGCAGGGATTCCGACATCAGGGTGAGCTTTGATTGATAATCGCCGCTGACGGGAATACAGGTCGGATGGATCTGGGTGAAACACGGGTTGGCAAAGCCAGCCCCACGTTTGTAGGCGCGAAAGGTCGCCGAAACATTGGACCCCTTGGCGTTGGTCGATAGATAAAAGACATTACCGTAACCACCGGTGGCCATAACGACCGCGTGAGCCGCATGGGTCGTGATAGCACCAGTGACCAGATCACGAACGACAATGCCCGCCGCTCGGCCGTTTTCCACAACGAGGTCGAGCATCTCCGACCGGGCAAACATTTTGACGGTGCCAGCACCCACCTGGCGCTCCAGGGCCTGATAAGCGCCGAGTAGCAGCTGTTGACCGGTCTGCCCGCGAGCATAAAACGTGCGCGACACCTGCGCCCCGCCAAACGACCTGTTGGCCAGTAGGCCGCCGTATTCCCGGGCAAAGGGCACGCCCTGCGCAACGCATTGGTCGATGATATTGACGCTGACTTCGGCCAAGCGGTGAACGTTGGCCTCGCGCGAACGAAAATCGCCGCCTTTCACCGTATCGTAGAAGAGGCGGTGCACGCTGTCGCCATCGCCTTGGTAATTCTTTGCCGCGTTGATCCCGCCCTGAGCAGCAATCGAGTGGGCACGGCGGGGACTGTCTTGAAAGCAGAAGTTCAGAACATTGTACCCGAGCTCGGCTAATGTCGCTGCGGCGGCGCCACCAGCCAGGCCCGTCCCGACAACGATGACGGTGTACTTGCGCTTATTGGCCGGATTGACCAACTTCATATCAAACTTATGGTTGGTCCACTTGTCGGCGATCGGTCCCGCCGGGATCTTTGCGTCTAAATTCATAAAAACCCTCGGATGAAAGCTTATTTCAGAAGGCCAAACAGAACAGCTGCGGGAATCGAGCTAAATCCCAGGGCGAGCAACACGCCTAAGAAGGGGCCAATAGACCCGACCAGGTTACGGTACTTTGGGTGATTAAAACCAAGGGTTTGAAACAAACTAGAGACGCCGTGCGATAGATGCAATCCCAGTAGAAACATCGAGACGATATAGAGCCCAGCGATCAACGGTTGCTGAAACGACAGCACAATCATCTGGTAAACGTCGTACTCGCCAAGAGCCGCAAGTTCTGGACTAGTCGCTCGAAACGTGAAGTGTGCGAGATGGAATAAGATATACCCAAGCAAAGCCAGTCCGGTCAGCAGCATCGACCTGGAGGCAAAGCTGGCGCGCCGGTACGTTTTGACCGCGTAGGCCTGCGGTCTTGCGGCGCGGTTTGCCAGATTTAATTTAATGGCAAAGACGATATGCAGTGTTGCCATGACCAGTAGCCCAATCCGAGCAACCCAGAGCAGAGCCCCCAATTTGCGTAAGCCTTCGGCATAACTGTTAACCGCTTGAGGTCCGCCAAAAACCAGCAGGTTACCCGAAAGATGGGCGACGACGAACCCCACCATAGCCAATCCCGTCACCGCCACTATGAGCTTACCGCCAATAGATGAATCAGTGGTCTGCCGCAGCCAGCCCATCGTTAACCCTCGCTATTGAAGAAACCGTTTGCCCTATCCACAGGGCGCTAAGAGCGCCAAACTTAACACAACTGTGCGTCGCGTAAAGCATCCCTTTCAGCTTCGGGGCCCACGGCCACAGTGACGGCTTTGGCCGGCAAAAACAATCTCCTAGCTACCCGCATCACGTCGCCTGCGGTCACCGCTTTGATCCGCTCAGGGTAGGTGAGAAAGTCATTGAAACCATAGCCGTAGAGCTCCATGAGAGCCATCGTGCTAGTCTGTGCATCGCTCTTTTGTAGACCCATTTCATGCGACCCAATGATGTAGCTGCGGGCCCTTTCGACCTCCGATGCACTTGGAGTCTGGCGAGTCAGGGCCAGCATCTCCGCTTCTAGCGACGCCAGGGCGCGCTTCGCCTTCTCGGGCGCACAAGCAATATAGGATCCGACTATTCCTGGGTGGCAACCATAAGCGACAATCGGGCTTACGGTGTACGCCAAGCTACTCTTGTCGCGCAACTCCCTGAACAAGCGGCCACCATGACCACCTAGGATGGTGATTAGCAGATCCAGGGCATAGCGGTCGGGGTCAGCCCAGGTCAAGCCGCGAAAGCCATAGACCAAATGCGCCTGTTCCCGGTCCTTGGCCACCTTGAGGATGCCCGGTCGGTCGGATTCAGGCACCCGCTCACTCGCAAATTGACGCGCCTTGGGAGCCGGGTTGAACGAGTCTAAGGACTTGCTTACAAGCTCAACCACTGCCTCCGCTGGCAGTGTCGATGCCACCGCGATGACCCAAGGCCCGCTGCCAACCAACTGCTGGTAAAACTCCTGGAGCACCTTTGGTGTGAATTGGGCAACGGACGCGGCATTGCCAATCAGCGGGTAGCAATAAGGGTGATTGCCATACAGGCGCTCTTGAAAACGACGCAGGCACACACCGCTTGGAGAATCTTCTTGCGCTGCAATCGCCTGTTCGATTTCGCGTTTGATCGGCTGCCACTGGGCCTCAGGAAAGCTCGGTGTCAGCATGACTTCTCGAAACAGCCCCAGCATGGTGGCTGCATGCTCGGTCAGGCACTGCAGGTGAAAACCCGCCGAGTCCTTCCCAGAAAAGCCTTCTAAGCTGGCGCCTAGGCCTTCGACCGCGTGCATCAATGCGCTATAGTCATGCGTCTCACTGGCTAGGCCGAGCATTGCGAACAGGGCGTGGTAAATACCGGCGTTCGCAGCGGTTTCTCCACGCAAGCCGCCCTCAGTCGCAGCGGTCATGGTGAACAGTTCGACATTGGGATTGTGGCGATAGATCAGTTTCAGGCCGGGTTTAACCTGGATGACCTGGGCATCTGGACTGCGGACGACGGGAGCTGAACGGACTGAGACCTGAACGTCCGACTTAGAGCGCTCACTGGCGTCCTTCAGACCACGGTGAAAAGCGGCACGCAGCTCCTCGGCCGTGACGGTGGCATTGGTCGGCAGCAAGGCGACGATCGTGGCATCCTCTGGCTTCAACCAACGCCGCAATGCAGCCGAGATGGCGGTAACCGGCATAGCGTTGACCACGGCCGTATAGACATCGTCGTAAAGCAGTTTGTGGGCCGTGCGCATGCCAAAGCCGAGGTTGCGAGCCTGCCCATCGACCGTTTCTTCCTGAGCAATGCGGTCAGCTTTCAGGTTGGCGCGGGCCCTTTGTAATTCCACTTCGGACACCGGCTCATCGTCATGTAATAGGGCGACTTCGCGGGCAATCGCCGCCACGGCTGACGGCATCAATGCCAATGAAGTCAGGGCACTAACCTCGAAAAGACCCGAGAACTGCGGCGTGTAGACGGATGCGCCAACCGATGTCACGACCCCCTCGCCGTCGCGCAAGCGCAGATTCAACCGACCCAGTTCACCGGCGCCGAGAGCGAAAGCCGCCAGGTCAAGTGCTGTACTATCGACATCAGCTAAAGCTGCGGCTGGGTAGACCACCTCAAGGCGCGGTTGTTGGAAGTCGCCGTGAATCAGCGACACCCTTGGCCAAGGCGTTTGCCGCTCCGGGCGAACCGGCACTATGGACGGCAAGGTGTCGCAGCATTCCTGTGCCGGCAATTGGCCAAAAGTCGCTTTAACTTGATCCATCATTTCAGCTTGGTCGAAGTCACCGACGACGACGACCGTTAAATTTCCTGGCGTGTACCAACGCCGGTAGAATGCGTACACTTCATCTCGGGCAAAGGCGCGAACGCTCGCCTCCGACCCTAAAATCGGTCGCCCGGCCTCGCTTCCGGCAAAAGCCAGCTCGAACACCCGCTTGCCAATGCGAGCACCAGGGCTGTCATTGGACCTCTTAATTTCTTCGAGGATGACTTCGCGCTCGCGCTCGAATTCTATAGGCTCCAGAGCGCTGTGCGCAAAGGCATCGCAAAGTAGATCAACCCCAAGACCCGCATGCTCAGCGGCCAAAGTGAGATAGAACACGGTTTGATCAAAGGTGGTGTAGGCATTGATATCACCCCCGCAGGCTTCAACCGTTGCCGCAATGTCGCCAACCTCGCGGCGGGCGGTGCCTTTAAAAAGCATGTGCTCCAAAAAGTGAGCCATGCCACGTTCGGCTGGCTGTTCGTGCAAAGAGCCGACTCCTACCCAGGCCTGAACAGCAACGGCCGGCGTGAAGCGATTCTGCTTAAGAACAACTTCGACACCATTCTCCAATACTTCATGGATCATTTTTACATCGCCATTTCAAAGCTAAGAGTAACGACCTGATGCGCGCCAGGGATCTTCATGTACGGACGTGATGCCGCATAGGACAGGGTGAAATTCTTACTGATCAGTGCCGCCCCGCCAGAAAGCAGTCGGCGGCCGTCAGTGGTTGATTGACCGTACGAGGCGGTCAGCCGCAGATAGTCCTGCACCATCGCCACAGCAGACCCAATCACCAGCCGCTCCGGCTGACTTAACGTAATGCTTTGGCTAGGATTGTCGAGGCTAATTTGGTCTTCATACTCAGGGACCCGGTCACGTTGCCGCGCGTCGAGAAAAAGAGTGAGCATGGGCGACGCATTATAGGCCGTACCGATTTTGAACGTGCGGGGATCGTAGTCTTTGATCTTGCGACTGGAAGCATTCTCGATGGCTGCCCCAAAGTGCCATTCTGGGGATATGGACGTGGCGATCCCAGCGTTCAAACAAAATCCCGAAATTCGCGTTGCGCCGCTTTGCTGCTGCGTCGAACCTGGAGCCGGATGAGCCTCGACATAGGTACCGCCAAGGCCCAAGGAAAACTGGCCGAAAACACTGGCCACAGCAATGCTCGCTCGGCGTGTTACGGGCGAATCATAGAGCGATGCGCCGGTTGCTTTAGCCGAGGCCGGATCTACCGGGTAGGAGAAGTCATCGGTGTAGCCCGTGTAGCTCACCCCAGCGGCGACCGGAGAGGTCTTAGCGTCGACCACTCCCGCCTGAAAATAATCACGACCTGCCGTTGGCCAATGGTAGCCGGCCGAGACCGTGTAGTCCCTTTGCGTCGACAGCAGCGCCGGGTTCGCACGAACCGCCGTAAAGCCGTCGTTTTGGGCATAACCAGCATTGTTCATGGCTATGCCATGGCCGCTGGTCGTTTCGTACTCATCCGGCAAATGCGGTACTGGATCAGCCTTGCCGTAAGCGGCGGAACTAAGCAGCCACCCGGCGCAACAAACAGACACAGCGTTTACCAGCATCAGCTTGGTCATTCCGGCGTAGCCTCCGGGCGTGATGATCGCGATTCCACTCTATAGTAGCAGACCGTCAGAACCATGACACGAGGGCTAAGCAAATCACCAGCGACCTGACCAGACATCAGGCCTTCACTGCGTCCTTGACTACCGCGACAGGTGCCTTAGTCAAGCCGCTGACATTGGCTTTAAGCACTTTAATCGCGACATTATTAGCCACCTCTAAGGTGACGAAGGCTTCGGCAACGGCCCGCACCTTACCGATGATTCCGCCGGACGTGACGACTTCGTCGCCAGCCTTCAGATTGGTCAGCAAGTCGCTCTGATCCTTGGCCTTCTTTTGCTGGGGGCGAATGATGAAGAAGTACATGATAAACAAAAAGCCAACCGGCATGGCCAGCATCTCTACCAAAGATGGACCTTTACCAGGGGCAGCAGTATCGGCGGCTTGAGCAAAGGCGTCCGAAGCGGTGAAAACTAGTTGCATTAGACTCATCGAGGTCCTCCAGGTATAGCAAGAAGCGGACATTAGCCGATAGGCTGCGGAAGATCAAGGTAGCCCCTGGCTGGCTACCCAATGGATGCCCATGCAATTCAAGATTGATGACCTAAATGCTGAACAACGCGACGCTGTAACCCATACGTCTGGCCCACTGATGATCCTAGCTGGGGCCGGTACCGGCAAAACTAGAGTCATCACCTACCGGATCGGCTACATGCTGGGCTGCGGCATCCCAGGTGATTCCATCGTTGCTCTATCGTTTACCAACAAAGCTGCCAAGGAAATGGCCGAGCGCACCAAGGCCCTGGTCGGCGGCCGAGCGAAAAAAGTATGGCTTGGGACCTTTCACAGTTTTTGCCTGAATCTACTTCGGCGCTATCCCGTTCAGGCCGGCCTGACCCCTGGCTTCAGCTTGGCCGGCACCGCTGACCAAATCGATTTGGTCCGCAAAGGACTCGAGGAAAAGAACTGGGGTGGGGTGTACCAAGCCGATAAGCTCCACGCCCAAATCGGCGTCGCAAAGAACCACCTCCTCACACCGGACGATGTTCGCCGCGGCGGCGGTCGGGCGCTGATGAATTTTGACCTGGCCGTGCTTGGCGAGGTTTTCGAGCTTTATGAACGCCAGCTACGACTGAACCGCGTCATCGACTTTGACGACTGCATCTACCGTACGGTCTTTCTTCTACAGCAACACCCTGATATCCGCGAAGCCGTTAGGCGGCGTTTTCGTCACATCATGGTCGATGAATATCAAGACACCAATCAAGCCCAATTAGCCATTCTCGAACAAATTGCCAGTGACTCCCATGATGTCTGCGTTGTCGGTGACGATGACCAGTCGATCTACAGCTGGCGCGGCGCGATGTATGAGGTCTTAGAGCGTTTCGAAAAAATGTTCCCCGGGACTAAAATCATCAAACTGGAGCAAAATTATCGCTGTTCAAACGTCATTTTAGGCGCTGCCAACACCGTTATAAAGAATAATGCACAGCGCAAGGATAAGACTCTTTGGAGTGCCTCCACAGACAGCAGCCCGATTGTTCTGAGTCCGTGCGAGGATGAGACGGCAGAAGCCAACTTGGTTGCCGAAAAGTGCCTTGGACTGCTTGGTTCGGGAATGAACCCTCAGGATATCAGCGTTTTATATCGCGCCAACAACCAAGCTAAGGCCATCGAACTAGCGCTACGTGAAGCCCGCATCAGCTACAAGACCTACGGTGGGCAAAGCTTCTTTGAGCGCAAAGAGATCAAAGATTTTATCTGCTACCTGCGCCTAGTGTTGAAGAACGAGGACCGCCTGGCCTTGTGGCGAGTGATCAACACACCGAGTCGCGGTATCGGCATTAAAACCCTAGAGCGCATAGAAGAGAGCGCTAAAACGCTAGGAATTAGCCCCTACGCCGTTATCAGCTCGGCGGAGTTCGCCGGCCACTCGTCTGTTCGTGGTTTCCATGAATTGATCCATCAGCTATGCGCCTTGCCGCTAAATAGTGGCGAAGATTTCGCCGCATTGGGTACCGCGATTCTCAAACTGACTGGCCTGGAGCAAGACGTTCGTCTACGCACCCAAGACGCTGGCTCGCGCGACCGTAAAGTTGCAAACCTTCGGAGTCTTCCCCAATGGATTGCCACCTTAGCCGCCGACATCAAAGCCGAGCAAGGCACAATTAACATCGAGGACCTACTCGATTCCCTTGCACTTGACACCGATTTTAAGGCCGAAAAGGACAAAGGCCATTCGTCGGTATCACTGATGTCGATACACGCAGCAAAAGGTCTGGAGTTCCCTGCTGTCTTCGTGATCGGTCTTGAGGAGCAAATGCTCCCGCACAAAAACAGTCTGCAAGACCCGCAGGCCGTCTGCGAAGAGCGGCGCCTATTTTATGTGGCACTCACCAGAGCCAAACGCCGTCTGTTTCTTTCGTATTGTCTCGATAGAAATTCTGGATATCAAGGTAAGCAGACGCGAATGCCGTCGCGCTTTCTCGCTGAAGTGCCGGCCGCGGCATTTGCCCTCAATACCGAGGACGCCAGTCCGGTGTCGCGACAGAACGCTGAGCAGGCGCGCAAGAGTCAGACCCTGCAGCGCCTTGGGGCTCTTCGCAGCAGCCTAGGTCAAAACAAGTCCCCACGGTTTTAGCGCCGAATCACTTCAGCATCCAGCTGCCCCTGCGCACCGACAAATGTACGCAGCTTTTGCACGATGCGCGCCTCGATCTGTCGCGCGCGCTCCCGACTGACGCCATAGCGATCGCCGATCTCCTGCAAAGTAAGCGGATCTTCAGCCATCAGCCTGGCGTCAAAAATCTCGAGGTCTCGGCCCTTGAGGGTTTCCCGAAAGGTCGCCAAATGCTCAGCGAAAATCGTTCGAACCTCCTCATCCGCGAGGACATCATCGGCACCTTTACCTGCTGCGGCAAGCATCTGTCCGTGTGTCGAGCTGCTGTCCTCGTCGCCTATGGGCGCATCGAGCGATAGATCGGGTGCGGCTAACCGTGCCTGCATCTCGCGCACGTCCTTTTCCCGGACATGCAGATGCTCGGCCAGCATCTTTGGATCAACATGATCGTATTCCTGGAGCAGTTTGCGGGCGGTCTTTTCTAGGTTGTAATAGAGCTTGCGTTGGTCTGAAGTCGTGCCAATCTTGACATGGCTTTTATTGTCCATGATGTGCTTAAGGATGTAAGCTCGGATCCACCACGCGGCGTAACTGGACAGCTTAACGCCTTTGTACGGGTTGAAGCGCTTAACCGCTTGCATGAGGCCGTAGTTGCCTTCTTGAATTAAATCCAAAAGATTGAGCTGTGCTTGCCGAAAATCGTTCGCTATCTTAACCACTAGCCGTAAATTCGCCGTCACAAGTCGGTGGGCTGCACCGACGTCGCCGCCATCAAACTGTTGGCGGGCCAGCTCATACTCCTCTTCAGGCTCAAGCAATGGATATTTGGCTACCTGCTGAAGATATAACTGAAGCGGCGACAAAGTCGCGGGCGAATGCCCGCTGGACCGCACTGCAGGTAGTTTCGTCACCAGGCTGAGCCCCTATTAAAGAAAGGTGCCACACGATGTCAGGGATCGGGATCATAACAAATCCCCACTCGAAGTTGAATAGGCGAAATCCCAGTCGCGCTGCCCTGTTAGGGTTTATCCTGGGGGCTCAAGGGCAGCTAGAGGTCACCAACACCCTAGCAGACCTCGGCCGAGTCGCACGAGACTTCAAAGAAAAGGGCATTCGGATCCTTGCCATAAACGGCGGCGACGGGACCATCTCGCGAACGCTCACGGCATTTATCCGGGAATATAAAGATCAGCCGCTGCCACGTATCGCCCTGTTGCGCGGCGGGACCATCAACGTTCTGGCAAACAACCTGGGGATCCGCGGTTCACCCGAGCAGGTGCTTTTTCGCCTGGTCGAAGGTCACTCGGGTTTAGGCGACCTCCCTTGGCGCCGACTGCGGTCACTTAAGATCGAAGGTAACTACGGCTTTCTTTTCGCTGATGGACTGGCTCCAGCCTTTCTCAAAGAATACTACCGACGCAAAAGCGGCCCGCTCGGCGCCCTTGCATTGGCGGTAAAGGTGTGGGGGTCGCGCCTGTTCAACGGGGAGCTATTTGCCCGAGTAGTCAGCGATCTGCACCACACATTAACACCCGACGTGGGGCCGGCGCACTCGCACCTTAGCTGTGCTGTGTTCTGTTCGACCGTCTCTAAGCTGCCGCTTGGTTACCCCTTGTTTCACCTACTGAGCAACGAAGAAAGCGGCTTTCAGTGCAGTAGCTTTACGATGTCGGCAAAGGATGTTTTATGGCAACTTCCCGTGATCTTGGCGACAAGACAAGACGGCATCGGAAAGGGTAAGATAAGCTTTTGTTGTCGCGAACTGCTCGTCGAGCAAGAACGGCCGTTCGACTATACGTTAGACGGCGAACTTTACTTAAGCCGGTCCAATTCACTTCGCATTGAGATGGGTCCAGACCTTGACTTCCTCACTCTCTAAGCAGCGCAACGATGCCTTGAAGCCGCCGCCGCCCACCCTGATCGCCCAAACCCTCGGCGTTCACTCAGTTGCCATGGAGTGGCTAGCCGGCGATGGGTCAGATCGCTGCTATTACCGAATTAGGTCGCCGGAATTGCCAAACCCGCTAGTCCTCATGCAGCTATCAGGCAGCGACGCCGAGGCGCTCAAATCAGGCGGCTACGAATGGATCACGATTGCCAATTTGTTGGCCGAGCAAGGGGTCTTTGTACCTCGCGTCAGCAACGCCCTAACGGCCCATGCAGCCCTTCTTATCGAAGACTACGGCAATCAAATGCTAGAAGGCATCGTCTTACAAAACATTCAAACCCAGCGCATGACCGATATCCGAACATTGTACCGTCAGTGCTCCGGCATCGTGGCACGCTTTCTCGGCATCCCCCGGAACGAAAGCTCCATTTGGTGCAAGCGCGGTTTTGATACCGAACGGTTCACTTGGGAGCTAAACTTCTTCATGCAAAAATACGCCAGGCCGGTTGCAGGCGTGATTCTAACAGCGGCGGAAGAGACCCAGTTCAACCGCGACGTGCAGATCCTGAGCGAAACATTGGCCGCGAATTCGCGATACTTCGTTCATCGCGACCTGCATTCACGCAACATCATGGTCAAAGACGACAAGCTTGCAGTGATAGACTTTCAAGACGCGCGGTTGGGTCCCGCATCCTACGACCTTGTCTCCCTATGCTTCGACTCCTATGTGCCATTCAACGGTGTTTTGCGTCGGCAGCTGCTCGACGACGGACTTGAAGTCATTCGCCAGGCCAACGGCGCCGACGTTTATGCCGAGGCAGCCGCTTTGTGGCGGCCCATGCTTTTGCAAAGGCAGCTAAAGGCGATCGGTAGCTTTGGCTTTCTAACCCTAGATAAACAACGTGGCGATTACCTAAAATATGTACCAAGTGCTCTGGCAACCATTGAGGACCAGGCTGTCCTGGATGCGCGCTGGCCATTTATCTCCGGACCTCTACTACAGCGCCTGCGCACTCACTTGAATCAGGTTGGCCATGACTCGCGCGGTTAAGGGCATGGTCCTTGCCGCAGGTCTTGGGACTCGTCTTCGGCCCCTCACTGACATCTATCCAAAGCCGCTGGTGCCGTTTGCTGGCGGTACACCACTCGAGCTGGCCTTAGCCAATCTCGCCGCGGCCGGAATCGACGATGTTGCGATCAATTCGCACTATCATCCTGAGCAGGTCGCGCGACTGGTACAGAAAAACCCGATGGGCCAACGCCTAGTTCTTTCTTTCGAACCAGAACTGCTCGGTACGGGAGGCGCCTATCCGCCCCTGCGCTCGTGGCTAGGCGATGCCGACCTGGTCGTTCTGAACGGCGACGTCGTCTCTGACTTTGACCTGAAGTCCTTGCTTGATCGACATCGTGCGATGCAAGCGGCCGCTTCGATGATGCTGCTTCCCACGGTGATCCAAGGGGAAAGTTCCGTGTTTCACCACTTGGGACGTATCCATGCCATCGGCAAAACCGCGCCAAAGGCAGCGACTCAGGCTGGAAACTTTGCCTGCGCTCAAATTCTTTCGCCTGAACTACTCGACTTGCTACCTAAAAGCGGCACCTTTGACATTGTCTCAAAGGGCTACCTTAAGGCTCTCGACCTGGGATGGTCCGTTGCGGCTGAAGTCCACAGCGGATATTGGCACGATTTGCGTACTCCCCAATTCTACTGGTCAGCAATCCTAGCGCTTTTACGTCAACCGGACCTTTGCCGCACCATTAAGCTGGATCAGTTGCGACAATCCCGAGGTCTCATACCACTGCCTGATGCCAACGGAGTACTTTTGCCGAACGCACTTTCCACCTACAACCATGCGACTCTCGGTCCACATGTCGTTGTTGAGTCAGGTGTGCAAATTGGTACTGGTGCTCGGGTCAGCAATTCGGTTCTCCTACCTGGCGCCGTGGTGCCAGCCGGAGCGACGATCGACCATGCCTTGGTTGGGCCGGGGATCCATGTCACGCTTGGTCAAGGTGACTAGACAAGCCGTAGCTTAGACAGGCTCTATACATCGATTCGCTTTATATTCAGCGAGTTAAAAGGGGAAGCGGACGGTGTTGTAAGTTCTGCTTAGTCTCGGCTGTGGTCTTTTAGTCTCAAGGCTAGGTTGGCCAACTTCGCCAGGAGATCAACTAGACAATCAGTGAGGGGCGATCTTTCAACAGCACTACCGCTTCGTTTGGTCTCTAGATCATGGCAACGTCTTTCTTTGCACGCCGTCCTTGGTCCTTACGAGGCCTACACCAGATCTACACTCGGAAGACATCTTGCTTCTTGTTGGTGTCGCTGATGCTTATATCGCACCTGAAGTCTCGCGACTTCGTTTTAGTTTGTGGATTTACCCGTTGATAGCGTTGATAGCGTTGACAGAAACGTTGACGTTGGTTTGGCTTAGGGTCAGGTTGACACTTGCATCAAGCGCATGAGCGCGGTGGTGTTTTTTATGGTGAGACATGGACAAGCTCTTTGCCGAGATCGCTGGGCTGTTGGTGGTGGTGGAGTCTTTTGCTTTCAGGGTAGCTAGGTTGGTGGTTGATCCAGACTTAACATGATCGATAGCTGCTTGCAGTGCGCCTTTGGCGACGTAAAAGACAGTGGATCCTGGCTGAACGACATCGGGGTTTTCGATCTTGTCGTTATGACGCCACAGGGTGCGCCAGGATTCGGTGGAACCGTACAGCCGCTGGGAGATCGTGGCCAGCGTATCGCCTGGCTTAACTTGCTCTTCAGAGCGCTGAACAGAGTCGTAGGCCTTGGCAAAAGTGACGGCCGTTTCGTCGAGGGTGTAGTAAACCAAGTCGCCCGGGAAGATGCGGCTTGGATTGCTCAAACCACTCAATGTTGCCATTTCCTGCCAGTGGCTTGGAGCGCCGTAGATCTTTTGCGAGATCTTGGCCAAAGTATCGCCCTTTTCGACGAAGTACGACATTTTCGAGCCAAGCTCGGGGAGCCCAGCAGCTGCCGGCGTGCCGCCGGGTTGGAAGGGAAGAGCTGCCGACTTAGCGTCGGCCGTAGCACTGTTACCACCAGCCGCTGGGGCTGCGGCAGGGGCTGGAGCTGCGGCTGCAGCGGGAGCGCTTGCCACGGCAGGGGCCGGAGCTGCGGCAGGGGCTTCGCCTGCGAGTGGGGCGGCGCCTTCGGCGCCAGCAGCGGCTTCTTTATCACCGCCTTGTTGGCCGTTCATTTCTGTAATGATCTCTTGCAAATCGTTTTCGGTTGAATTTCCTCCTGCGGCTCCTGCTTCGGCTGCGGTATCAGCGCCCGCAGCATTAGACGGTGCAGCGTTAGATTCGTCCCCGGCAGGCTTTTCGCCGCCACCATTGTCTTCACTCGCAACTGCGTTGCCATTGGCATTGTCTGCCGCCTGGTTGTCCGAGGCCTCGATTCCGTCCTCAGCATCTTGATCTCCGGAGCATCCGGCGACCGCGAAGCTGGCGAACAGGGCGAGGGTCGAAGCGCCAAGCCAGCGCCTCACACTCATCTTCATAACCTTCCTCCCAAAAAAAATTAAGACACTATTCTCCCTACGGCTCCACCATCGGCAGCACGTAGAGAGAGCTTTAGTTTATTACAAGACGAATTGACGAACGCCGCAAGGGGCAATGTTTTCCGACCGCACGATACGTGCAATGCCTGCTCATCAAAGGATTGGGCGCATAGACGACGCGTCGGCCATTCGTACCAAGGGGCCTAGTCAGCGCGAGTAACTAATCATAGCTTCGGACTAATCACGACTGCACAAGATCAGGAATTGCGTCTCATTTTGCGATGACTTGCAGAAATTCAAATTTGTTTACATGCGTGCTTAGTCAACGCGCAGCCAAGTTCCGATGCGGCAGCGGTGACCATTGACGCCGTTGTTTACAGCCAGGTATTCTATAAGCAGTGTGGGGCAAAGTGGGGGCAAGTGGGAGCCACCGCCGCCAAGGACCGCACACACCAGCCTCTCGCACACCCGTGCCGTCCGCCGCCGGAGACCTTCGCTTGTTCCAGGGTAAATTCGAACACACCATCGACGAGAAGGGACGCTTAGCCGTGCCTTTACCGTTTCGTCGCAAAATCAGCCCGGAGGACAACCTCGAGGCCGCAGTCATGGTCACAATCTCTGACCAGTGTCTGGCCGCCTACCCACTTGTCGAATGGGCCGAGAAGCTGGCCATGATCGCTAAATTGAACCAGTTGGATCCGAAGGTTATGGCGTTCAAACGAATTTTCATCGGATGCGCCCAGGAATGTCCGATCGACAAGGCGGGACGCATCTTGATACCACTGGATTTGCGAAAAGACGCCAGGTTGGTCCGTGACTGCACGATCGTTGGCCAGTTAGAGAAGTTCGAACTTTGGGCGACGGAGAGATGGCAGGCATCGTTCCCCCAGCTCACCGACCAGGTCGGTGCTATTTACGCATCTCTTGCAGAACTCGGGATTCAGATTTGACACCCCATCAGACCGTACTTCTTGATGAACTCGTCAACGCACTCGCGCTGAAGGCGGGAGATATTGCGATCGACTGTACTGTTGGCGGTGCGGGGCATACGGAAAAGATGCTTCAAGCCGTTGGCCCCAAAGGACTGATCCTTGGCTTTGACCGCGATGAGCGAGCACTTGGATTAGCCCGCGAACGCCTCGCAGGACCCCTGGCCACCGGATGCTTGCGTTTGATCAAGGGGCCCTTCTCATCACTCGGGCAAGTCGTGGATGCGGCTGGGTTGACGGGGAAAATAGCCGGTGTTTGCGCCGATATTGGTGTTTCCAGTATGCATTTGGACGAGGTCGAGCGCGGCTTTTCCTTTCAAAATGATGCGCCACTGGACATGCGGATGGATCAAGAGGGGGGTCAGACGGCCGCTGAGCTCCTTGCTGACATTGAGCTAGACGCGCTGACGCAACTGCTGCGCGAATATGGCGAAGAGCCAAAAGCACGCCAAATAGCCAAACGCATCGTCCATACCCGAGATGAAACCCCGATTACGACCACGGCGCAGCTTGCAGCTCTGGTGAAAGCCGCCGCCGCTTACCCAACGGCCAGCCGCAAGCATCCTGCCACCCGGACCTTTCAGGCCCTTAGGATTGCCGTAAATGACGAGCTGGGCGAGTTGCAATCGATGCTGGATAGCGGCTTTTCTGTGCTTAAGCCGCACGGACGATTCGCCATTATTAGCTTTCATTCCCTTGAAGATCGGCTAGTTAAGCATGGCTTCTTGGCGCTAACCGGACGCCGCGAAAGGGCGGATATTCCTCGCGACATTCCCCTGCGTGAAGTCGACGTCGTGCAACTCATGCAGGTACGCGGCCAAATCATTAAACCCTTCCCAATGCTACCTAGCGAGGCCCAAATCCGGGCTAACCCTAGAGCCCGCAGTGCAAAGCTACGTACGATAGAAAAGATCTAGCCCACCTCAGCCTAGGACATTGAACTATGTTGCAACTTCGTAAGCCGGTCTGGTCAAGCATGACCCTTGGTGCTTTTGCAGCTTCAACGCTACTTGCTCTAGCCCTAAGTCGCATTCATATCCGGTCACAGACGACGCTGATCGGGTATCGAATCGGGCAACTAAAGTCTCAGGAGGCGAAACTCCTAGAAGAACGCAGTACACTTAAGATGCAGTTGGCGAAGATGACGACGCAAAAGCATCTAACGCTGATGACTGACGCCACCACCCAAGGTGTAGGCGAAGGGACTTACGCGCTCAAGTGATCGGCCCTAAGACGATGTTGCGACAACTCAAGTCTAAATTGTGGATGCGCGCACCCCGCACCCAACCTGGCGATTTCCGCAATGATCGGGCCAAGGTGGTGCGCTGGGCCTTGCTCGGCTTGTTTGGCATCATCGCCACTCGAGCGACGCTACTCCATTTGTTCCCAGCACAAAGCAATGCTCTGCACCATATCGCCGATAACCAATATCAGCAGGAGGTCGACCTTGCACCCTACCGCGGCGCCATCTATGACCATCGAGGCGAAGCCCTAGCCATCAGTGTCAAACGCCCTTCACTAGCGATAAATCCCCGACTATTTCGCCCTTCGCCGAATGAGCTAACGCATCTAGCCCGTATCCTAAAACTGACGCCGCAAAAAGTCCGACGTTTGGCAGCAAAAAGGAGCTACTTCGCATGGCTAGCAAGGCAACTCGATCCGCGAGTCGCCGACGAAGTGATGAACCTGGAACTGGCCGGATTAGTCCAAATCAGCGAACCGGCTAGGTACTATCCTGCCGGCAACGCTGCGGCGCAGGTCCTTGGCTTTATTGGCCTCGACAACAGTGGACTGTCTGGTCTTGAAAGGCAGTTCGATAAGGACCTCAAGGGCAAGGCTTTCAAGGTCATGGCAAGCAAGGATGCGCGCGGTCAATTTATTGTCAGCGAATCGGCCGGCGCGGCACCAGAACGCACCGGAAATAGTGTCTATTTGACCATAGACCGGGTTATCCAGGAGATCGCCGAGGATGAGTTGGCGGCGGGAGTGCGCAAAACCAAGGCTAAAAAGGGCTTTGCCATTGTTTCTGACCCGCACACAGGGCGGATCTTAGCGGTCGCCAACTACCCGACCTTTGACCCAAACAACAGCCGTAAGGTGACCTTGGCCGAGGCGCGTAACACGGCGCTGCTAGACACCTTTGAGCCGGGATCGGTCGTTAAGCCATTTGTCATTGCTCACGCGATTGATATCAAGTCGACCTCGCCAAATGAAGAACACGATTGCGACCATGGTGCGATGCGCATTGGTAAACATATCATCCACGATGATCACGCTGCTGCCTCCTTGACGACGGCGCAGACGCTGATCCGGTCCAGCAATATATGTACTTATAAGATCGCAAATAAAATGGGTAAAGAAGCTACTTACCACGCCCTTAAAGACTTTGGCTTCAGCACGCACAACGGGCTCATCGGCTTTCCAGGCGAGACGGTAGGATACATTTCAGATTTTCGTAAATGGGCGACTATTCGCTTTGCCAATGTGGCCTTTGGCCATGGCTTTGCCGTCACCGGCCTGGAACTAGTTCAAGCAATGGGGGCATTGGCCAACGGCGGTCACTTGATGAAACCTGTTTTAGTCGAGCGGGTCATTTCATCTGATGGCCTCGTCGTCAACAGCACGCCAACCCAGGTCATTCGCGAGGCGGTTTCGCCGGCCACGGCGCGAACGATGCGCGGCATTCTAGAACAGGTCGTTTCTAACGAAGACGGCACCGGTAAAAAGGCTGCAACCAACCTGTACACGGTGGCGGGCAAAACCGGGACGGCGCAAAAGGTCGAGCCAGGTGTCAAAGGCTACGCCAAGGGCAAATATATCGGCAGTTTTATTGGGTTTTCACCCGTTCAAGACCCCCATCTGGTGATCTATGTCTTAATCGACGAACCCAGCGGACTGTCCTATTATGGTGGCGTGGCTGCTGCGCCAGTGTTTGCGGGGATTGCTGAGCGCAGCCTGAAGTACCTTAATGTCGCCCCGGACAAGCCAGCCAAGAGCGATGCGTCGCTTCAGCCGCCGCTAGCGAAAGACGACAAACATGGACATGAAGCGGACGCTCGCAAGCTCTAGGCTGACAGCAGAACTCGCCTGCTCAGTGCTAAAGTCCCAGGGCCTACTCATAGCACAGAGCTCGGTTACCGCTAAGGATCCAACTCGCGTCGGAGGGCTAGTCACCGACTCTCGCCTCGTCCAGCCAGGCGACGTGTTTTTGGCGTACCGCGGAGTCCATTCCGACGGCCACCTGCATATACCCATGGCCATAGAGCGAGGCGCCCAATTAGTCATCTGCGAAACAACGGCACATTCTGCCAATATCCTTGCGAAGCCTTGGCTTCAAGTCAGCAATGCTCGCGAAGCTTGGGCCCATCTGGCGGCAGCTGCCCACGGCAATCCCGAGCAAAAGCTGCGGTTGTTTGGGGTCACCGGTACAAATGGTAAAACCAGCACCGTGTGGATGCTTGGGGAACTGCTTCGACTTGCGGGAGTTGGTTGTCTGACTTTAGGCACATTAGGCGCGTTTTTTGGTGACGAAGAATGGCCGCTTGCACATACAACCCCTGATCCTGATGTTCTATTCGCGCATCTAGCACGCGCTGTCGCACTCGGCTTGCATCATGTAGCCATGGAGGTCTCTTCACACGCCCTGTGCCAAGGCAAGATTGCTCCGCTGCACTTTGAAGGCACTGCGTTCACCAGTTTTTCGCGCGATCACCTCGACTTTCACCACGATCTGGACAGTTACTGGCAAGCTAAGTTGACGCTGTTCACACGGCAAAACCAGGCAGATACCCGCCACGTCTTTGCAGCGAATCTACCAAAAACTATTCCCACCCCGCAGATCAAAGGCGAACTAGTGACTTACCGCGAGGCCACTGGGGAGAGTGCTACACCATCAGAACTACTCATCTGGGTGCATAAGACCAGCGCTTCGGGCACTGAACTGACACTGACACTAGGTAGCAAGAGCGTGACTGGGAGGGTGCCGTATTTTTCCGGTCACGCCCTGCAAAACTTTGCTGCAGCATATTTGCTTGCCGCAAAGGCATGCGGTGAATGGTTACCAAGTACTAGTTGGGACAAGCTTCGACCGGTGCCCGGACGACTTGAGCAGGTCTATAAACCCGACGGGCCAACGGTCGTCGTGGACTACGCGCACACTCCCGATGCCTTAGAAAAGACCCTATCGGTCCTTCGCCCGCTTTGCCGCGGTCGCATGATCTTGGTGTTTGGCTGCGGTGGAGACCGTGACCGAGGCAAGCGCCCTCTCATGGGAGAGATCGCGTGTCGCCTTGCCGATAATGTCTTCGTCACCTCTGACAACCCGCGCAGCGAGGACCCCCAACACATCATCACTGAGATCTGTGCCGGATTTGCTCCTACTGGGTCGATCAACCAAATCGTCGACCGCGAACAAGCCATTGCGGCAGCCATCAAAGCTGCTGGACCTGACGATATCGTATTAATCGCTGGCAAGGGCCATGAGACCCATCAGATCATCCATGGACACTTCTTGCCCTTCGATGACCGATTGATCGCTAAGCGTTACCTTGGCAGCGACACCTAGCAGTCATTACAATCGTCTACTAGAATATCCAGCTACTTTGTGGGAGGCTGACTGTGGATTCAAAGGCAGTAACCTGGGACGACTATAAGCGGTGGTTGCAACTCGAATCGTTCGTGCCGCCGGAGCTACCCGCGCCGGCACTTGCTCGCCTTTCCACAGACTCACGCTCGATCAAGGCTGGAGATTGGTTTGTACCGCTTAGTGGCGAGTCCTTTGACGGTCACCGCTACGTTTCGCAGGCTCTAGCCCAAGGCGCCGCAGGCTTCTTCTACGCCGCAGCCCGAGGCAGTGAATTTTCAGCAGCAGAGCGAAAGTTGGGCCTAGCAGTTAAGGACCCTCTTGAAGCTCTGCAAAAGGCGGCTTCCGGCTGGAGACGCCAGATGCCGCAGCTGAAACTCATCGCTCTAACCGGCTCCGCTGGCAAGACGACGACCAAAGAAATGTTGGCTCGGATACTACGGCAAAGCGGCCCGACTCTTGCCACCGAGGCAAACTTCAACAATGAAATTGGGGTGCCTAAGACGCTGCAGTTGCTGCGGAGCGATCATCGCTTTGGAGTGCTGGAGTTTGGTGCGAGAAAGACCGGTAATATTGCCTTCCTATGCAAGCTAGCAACCCCTGACGTGACTTGCCTACTCAACGTTGGCACGGCCCATGTGGGAATCTTCGGTTCAGTAGAAAAGCTGCTTGCGACTAAACTAGAAATTTTTCAATATGGTGCGTCAAACTCTATTCAGATCGCCAACTTCGATGATCCACGAATTATGGCAGGTGCCAAGGCAACGGGAAAGAAAACCATTTCCTTCGGCACCGCGCCAGGAGCTGATGTCCAAGTCGAAAGCTGTCAATGGCTTGCCAACGCAAGTGGCATGCAGGTGACGCTAAACGTGCTTGGTACGCGGTCCTGTTTTGAGATGGGAGTGGCGCATGCGATGTTTGCGGTCAATGCGGCCGCCGCCGCCGCTATGGCCGTGGCCGCAGGGGCTAAGGTTGAATGCGTCGCGGCTGGTCTTACCGGGTTTAGCGGCGCAAAGGGGCGCTACCAAATTCACCAGGTGCGCGGCCTGACAGTCATCGACGATACCTACAACGCTAACCCCGAAAGTCTGGCCGCCGGACTTGCAACCGTCGCTCGCAGTTATCAAGGCCAGCGCATCGGATTGGTTCTTGGCGATATGCTAGAGCTCGGTAACGACAGTCATGCACAGCATCGCCGCCTCGGGTTGGAATTGATCGCCCCAATGCGACCGACACTTCTTGCCACCGTCGGGGCAGAGGCAAGGGTTTTTGCCGAAGGCGCACGCGCCGGTCACTATCCGCCGGAGCAGCTTCGTTCCTATCCAAGCGTTTTGGACCTTTTAGCCGATCATGTGGCCTTTGAGGATTGCTGCGACGTCCTGTATATAAAAGGCTCTAACGGCGTGAAATTAGCTAAATTAGTCGAAGCTTTAACAACTACGGCGGCAGGGAGTCCATGAGTTCGCTAATCATCGGTGGTGGAGTGTCCGGCTACGGTGCAGCATCCTATTTGACCGGAATGGGGCAAAAGGTCCGACTTAGCGAGCGCGCCAAACTGAGTCCTGACGAAGCCAGGCGCTTTCTCGACTTAGGCGTTGAATTACGCGATGGCGGGCATCACCTAAGTCATCTGGACGGCATCTCCCAGGTCATCATATCTCCTGGCGTACCCAGCCAACACCCGGTTTTACTGGCGGCACGTGATCGCGGCCTAGAGGTCCTATCTGAAATCGACTTAGCCCTTCGCAACAGTCGGGCTCGAGTGATCGCTGTTACTGGAACCAACGGCAAAAGTACGACATGTGCCATGATTGGCCATTTGCTTTCACGCCTAGGCCACGAAGTCTGTGTCGGGGGAAACTTCGGTGACCCGCCGACCTTGATGCTGGCCGAAGGACGAATGAAGGACTTCTTGGTCCTGGAGCTATCGTCCTACCAGCTGGAAGCGTCCGCCCAGGTTCAGGCTGAGGCAGCGATTTTTACCAGCTTCTCTCATGACCACATCGCCAGACATGGCTCTTTAGCCGCTTATTTTGCTGCCAAATGGCGACTCTTTTCCAACCTTCCCAACCAATCGCTGGCGATTATACCAGAGGCGATCTACCTTCAGGCCAAGTCGCTCGGCTTTAGCCTAAAGAGTTCGCAACACCCACCGCTGACTTCCGTAGACTATCTGAAGAGCCTCGCTCCGCCGTCCATGGAAGAAGCGCAGAACCGCCTCAACGCCGGTTTCGCTGTGTCAGCGGTAGCCCATTTGTTAGGCCGCCCGGCGGCTGAATTGACGCCTTATCTGGCTGATTTTCACGGCCTCCCTCACCGTTGTGAGCGCATCGGTTACATTCGAGGCCAACCCGTCGTCAACGACAGCAAATCGACGAATGTTGAGTCCACCTTGGTCGCGCTAGCGAGCCAAGGCGGCGCGACGATTCTACTCATGGGTGGCAAAGGTAAAGATGAACCGTATGGTCCGATTCTTTCCGAACGAAGTAAGATTGCTGTTTTGATTACTTTTGGCGCGAGCGGCGGGGATATCGCCAAGGATCTTTCAGGAGCCTTTCCTATCCAAGAGTTTTCCACTCTAAAGGCCGCTATGGCGCAATTAGGTGGCATAATAGGAAGGTACCAATGTGGCGTGCTCTTTTCGCCAGGCTGCGCCAGTTTCGATGAGTTTCGCAACTACGAACAGCGTGGTGACTTTTTTCGTCAGGCCGTCATGCCACTTTTGGACCGATAATTCTTGCTGCGAGGTACGATTTCTATGTCGAAAGCTAAGTCTGCTCCGACACCAGGTCGACCCAACGCGCAAGCAGCTATTACCCTTGTGGTACTGCTGCTCACAGTGATCGGACTCATTGCCATCTATGCGGCATCATCGCTAAAAGGTGCCCAGCAGTTCGGCGATGAATATATTTTTTTACGAAAGCAGCTGATTGCTGCAGTCGCTGGCTTTGCCGCCTTCTTCGCCTTGCAGCGACTACCGATGAAATGGATCGAACACATGACTATTCCAGTCATGGCTGTAACTCTCTTTCTCTTGTCATTGATTTTCGTCCCAGGAATGTACGTAAAGATCGGCGGGGCTTCGCGTTGGCTCAACCTTCCTTTTATCGGGGGCCAACCATCGGAGCTGACCAAACTAGCGATGGTCCTATTTTTGGCACGAAACCTCAGCCGTGACAAAAGTGACATGAACAGCCTAAGCAAGGGAGTACTACCAAACTTGGCGGTATTTGGCGTCTTTGCTGGTCTCTTACTGATGCAAAAGGACCTGGGTACACCCGTATTGTTGTTTGCAATCACATTTTTTATGATGTTCGCAGCCGGGCTTAGTCGAAGGTTTGTCCTCGGCGGACTTGGCCTAGCCGCATCGGCCGTCACATTTGCAGTTATATTTGAGCCTTACCGGATAAAGCGGATCCTGGGCTTTCTCGATCCCTGGTCACAGGTAAAGGGCAGCGGGTTTCAGATCATCCAAAGCTTCGTCGCCTTTCAAAATGGTGGACTATTTGGCGTCGGCTTAGGCGAATCAAAGCAAAAGCTATTCTTCTTACCTGAGGCGCATACTGATTTCATCCTCGCAGTCATCGGGGAAGAGCTCGGTTTGATGGGGGTTTTAGTCGTCTGTTCCTCTTTTGTTTACTTAACTCTGATGGGATTTCAGGTAAGTGTCAGCCAACCAACGGCGTATCGGCGCTTTCTCGCCTTTGGCTTGACCACCACTTTAGCCGTACAAGCATGCATAAATATGGGGGTCTGCATGGGCCTACTCCCCACCAAGGGCATGACCTTGCCTCTAGTCTCCAGTGGTAACAGTTCACTGCTAGTATTTCTGGTCATTTCCGCTATCTTGGCCAGGCTGGCAAAAGAGTCGGCCACGGCTGCGGAGGTGCAATATACGCATGCGGGAGAAGGCGCCTAAGGGTACCGTTCATTTTATTGGCATCGGCGGTAGCGGCATGTCTGGCCTGGCTGAACTCGCGCTTCACTTGGACTACCACGTCCAAGGCAGCGACCTTAAGGCCTCAAGTATGCTGCACCGGCTAGGCGAATTGGGAGCGGATATTTTCACCGCGCACACGGCCGATGCCATTCAAAATGCCAGCAGCGTCGTCTACTCCTCTGCCATCGGCAGCGAAAACATTGAGTTTCTCGAGGCACAACGCCGCGGCCTGCCGCTGCTGCATCGCAGCGATTTTCTCGCCCAGCTCATGGCGAACAAGACAGCGATTACCGTCGCCGGTACGCATGGAAAATCGACCACTTCAGCGATGATCACCCATGTTCTAGACGACCTCGGCATGTCACCTTGGGCAGCAATCGGCGGCGACATGTTGCGCTACCAGAGCCCGGCACGCATAGGTCAGGGGCCACTATTTGTCGCCGAAGCTGACGAATCGGACGGCTCTTTTTTAAAGTATCGGCCGTTCATCGGCGTCCTCACCAATGTCGAATTGGACCACTTGGATTATTTTAAAACGGCGGATCGCCTCGAGGCGGCCTTTGCTACTTATCTAACGCATATTGATCCTGATGGCCGCGCCGTGATCGGCTGGGACCACCCGCTAAGCCGAAAGATTGGCAGCGCTTACAAGGGTCCACGACTGACCTTTGGCACGATACTCGGCAGCGAAGTTCGAGCCTTCGACATTTGTTCTGAGCAGGGTCGCACCAGGTTTTCCGCAGTTGTCGAGCGCGACCGCATCGAATGCCTGCTGCCGGCGGTTGGTCGGCACAATGTTCAAAATGCACTTTGCACCCTTGCAGTCGTTCGGGCTCTTGGTCTCGATGTGCGCCGAGCTGCGCAGAGCCTCGGCGAATTCGCCGGAGTCGCCCGCCGCATGGCTCCGGTCTATCACCAACATGGCATAAGAATTTTCGATGACTACGCGCACAATCCGGGCAAGGTAGCGGCTTGTGTCAAGACGCTTAAGGAAACATGGCCCGAGGCGACGCTGCACGTTGTTTACCAGCCACATCGCTATAGCCGGCTTGAAACCATGTACGATGCAATGCTCGACGCCTTGCATGCTGCCGACTACGTCTACATTGTTCCGGTTTATAGCGCCGGCGAAACGACTTCCGAAGATTTCTCGCCTGGTCGCTTGGCTCAGGATTTAGCTCGAAGGTTCCCCATTAAGACTTTTCCTTGCGAGGAGTTAACGGACGCCGCGGTGTCAGTGCTACGCTATTTAAGTAGTCCGGCGGTCGTCCTGACCGTTGGTGCTGGTGACGTCGGACGCGTCGCCTATCAGCTTAAGGATGCGTTGCATGAAACACCGTCGCGGCAAGGGGCGCCCTGAATCGGTACTGAAGCGGCAAAGACCTCGGGTCAAACGGCCGGTTTGGACTAGGCCCATGTTCAAAGGGCTTGTACTAGGCGCCGCAGCCCTAATGTTATCTGCCCTCATCTACCGTGGCCTTAGCCCAAGTAAAAAGCAGGACGTCGTCCCTCCTGCTCTCGCAAAAGCCGACTGGCAATTCTCCTTGAAGCTCAGAGACGACCTACCGCTTAGTGAAGCCGCGCAAGCTCAGATCATCGCAACCGCAAGATCACTCATTGGCGACGCGTCACTTGCAGAGCTGACCAAAGCCGGCCTTGCCATCCAAAAGCTAGATGCCTACGCCGATGTTCGCTTGGTCAAGGTATCCGCACGGATGATCGCTATCAGCGTGACGCAGCGCCACGCCGCCTTGTGTATAGAAGCGGATCTATTGCGCTATATTTCGACCACCGGGGAAGTCTACGGCCAAGTTCCTGACGGCCAGTCAAATAGCTGTCCTGGCCCAACCTTAACAGGGGTCTTCGAACATGGACGACGACTCACTGCGGCCGGGGACCTCACCATGATCCTAAACTCCGAAGAAAGGGCCCTGACCAAGGAGGCCGTTGAACTCTTGGCCGAGGGTCGCGCTAGGGGCTTTTCCTTTGCCAAGCTCGAGGTACGTAGGTACCGCGGCTTTTTCGCGCAACTACTTCCTCAGGGCACCGAGGTGGCGCTAGGGCGGGCACCCTTTGCACCCAAGTTAGATAAACTCCAAGGGATCCTGGACAAGTTAGCGAAAAGGCAGGAGCAAGCCTTACGAGTCGAGCTCGATTATCAAGGGAAGGCTTTCATAAAGCTGAAGAAAATGTGACGATTAACGGAGCAGCTCCGACTAACATGTACTTTCCACGATGGATCCGCCATGCTTCCCAAGGCGAAACATTTAAAGCACTTATTTAGCTTGGATCTTGGTACCACCAAGTTTTGCCTGGCGACACTGCGGGAGGCTCCAGGCCAAGCGGGCTACAGTGTCGCAACCGTCAGCGTGCCTGCCGACGGCATGCGTCGAGGTATGCTAGCAAATATCGAGCAAGCAAAGGCAGCACTGCGAACCTTGCTGGAACTCGCCGAGAAGGAATTTGGCACCGACATCAGTCGGGTCGTCGTCGGGGTTGCCGGTAGCCACTTAGGCAGTCGCGTCGTCAGCGCAACGCGCCTTCTAGAGGGTCCTGTGGTGACGTCGCAAGACCTGCTTGCCCTCATGGAGCAGGTCGAGGCGGATCAGCCGAGCGATGGCCGGGAGCTACTACATACGGTGCCCATCGGCTACCGCGTTGATGCCCGCGAAACGATCGATGATCCCCGCGGCTTTCGCGGCAAGAGCTTGACCGGCGAGTTCTTTTTAATCGACGCCGACAAGTATTACATGAAGGACATCGTCGACGTCTGCAATGACTCTGGACTCCAAGTCGTGCGACTTTACTCAGAACCGTTCGCCTCCGCCTCGGTAACGGTGCCCGACGCCTTCAAACAACTCGGCGTCGCCATGGCAGATATCGGTGGCGGGACAACCGACGGACTTGTCTTTAAAGGCGGAAGGCCCGTCTTCGCCTTCACCGTGAATGTCGCCGGAAAGCTCATGACCAACGACTTGGCCATCGGCCTTAGTCTTAGTCATGAGGTCGCAGAAACCGTGAAGTTGCGGTTTGGCGTGAAGCCTCGGCCTGGGGATCAAATGACCGTTACGGACATCCGGGGCATCGAGAAACTGGTTGGCGAAGCAGATACCAATCCCGTGCTACTGCCCAGGCTTCAGGAGCTTAGCGCGCTATTGGCGCGAGAGCTTTATCCGTATCGGGGTGCCTTAGGAGCTGGTCTACTCCTAACAGGGGGTGGCGCTGACGTCATCGGCATCACCGAATACTTCCAGTCAAGACTCCACATCCCGGTAGCTCGAGCCCGACCAATGTTAAGCGACGAAGACGGAAGTGGCAGTGCTGAGGCAGCCATGGCGCGCTCTCCGCATCCGACCAAATTCGCTACCGTGATTGGACTGTTAAACCTCGAGATCGGCCGTCTTGGCGATCTGGAAAGAACCCGAAAAGTCTCATGGACGAACCGCTACATCGGGCAGTTCTTCAATTGGATCCGCGAGCTAAGCTAAGGGCCGCCTTGCGCTAAGCCGGACAAACCGTGTCAGAAATTTGACAGGTTTCCTTGGGTATTCCTATAATCATGCATACTGCCATCATCGTTACCGTCGATTTATCCGAGTTCCTGTGGACTACACAGACCTTGCCGTGAGGGAGATGCGTTCATGTCTTTTGAAAATGACAACGTCCCAACACCCGGACCAGCCGCACGCATAAAGGTGATCGGCGTTGGCGGGGGCGGCGGCAACGCCGTAAACACCATGATCCGTAGCAGCCTCGATGGCGTCGACTTCATCACGGTAAATACCGATGTTCAAGCTCTGCGATTTTCCCTCGCAACCAGTAAGTTGCAAGTAGGCAAAGCCTTAACGCGGGGGTTGGGGGCGGGCGCTGACCCCGATATTGGTCGCGATGCAGCTCTCGAGGATCGCCACGAAATCCAGCAAATTCTATCCGGCGCGGATATGGTGTTTATCACCGCTGGAATGGGCGGAGGAACCGGTACCGGTGGTGCGGCGGTGGTTGCGCAGATTGCCCGCGAGCTTGGTGCACTGACCGTAGCCGTCGTGACCAAGCCGTTCGCCTTTGAGGGCAAGCGCCGCCGTAAGCATGCTGACCTTGGCATTGCCCGCTTGCGAGAATGTGTCGACACCCTGATCACCATTCCAAACCAGCGCCTGCTCCAAGTGGCGTCGCCATCGCTCAGCATGATCGATGCCTTCAAGATGGCTGATGACGTGTTGGTGAATGCCGTCCGCGGTATTAGCGACATCATCAATGTACCAGGCGAGGTCAACGTTGATTTTGCCGATGTTAAGACCATCATGTCTTGCATGGGCCAGGCGCTGATGGGGATTGGTTCCGCTCGCGGTGAGGGCCGCGCCACAAAAGCAGCGCGCATGGCGATTTGCTCGCCGCTGCTTGAAGACATCGACATCGAAGGTGCGACCGGCATCCTGATCAATATCACTGCTGGGTCTGACGTTGGCCTCATGGAAGTCAGCGAAGCCTGCTCGATCGTACAAGAAGCGGCCCATGAAGATGCCAATATCATTTTTGGCGCCGTGATCGACAACACCCTTGGCGACGAGATGCGAGTCACTGTCATAGCGACAGGATTCCCTGTCGACAAAGACGAACTCGACGCGGTTAACAACGCCAAAATGAGTCGGCCAGCGGCTCCGCTACCCTCCCCTTTTGCATCCCGTTTGACCACACCCGCAAGTCCTGTTGCGACCAAGTCGGTGCATGAGACAAGTCGGATTGAAGTCACCCCACCTGCGACACCAGTGGTCCCGGAACAGCAGACAAACACGGCGGCGCTTCTCCAGCATCCTCCGTCACAAGCTGAAAAGGCACTTGAACTCCCCCAGGCAGCGCAAGCGCCGTTTGAAGTTCAGCCGTTGAGTGGCGCCTCGTTTGACGAGACTCAGGAGCTTACCCGGTGGACTTTGGATTTCGAAAGTGAAACCGCCGGCCAAGAAGCCGTTGGCGACGAGGACCTGTCCTTTCTGGCCGGTGAACCCAGTCATATTCAGGAAGCCTCGGATGGTCATCTAGGCCACGAACAGCACCTGCGCCGTGAGCCACTGATCGAGTCTGAATTTACCCCGTCAGTTCAGACCATTGCCCCACTGGAAAGCCACGGCGATAAGTCTCACGGAAGCAGCGACCTAGGTGCCGCTGGACCGATTCAAGCGGCTGCTGACCTGCGCCCAGGAGCCGTTAAGGATTCGCCATTTGGCAGTATTTTCGACGCTCATGGTGGCTTTGTCGCCACCGATATCGATCGCAAGATCGACGAAGCGCTAGAGCTTGCCGAACGTATGCGTTCGCCGCGCAAGACAGCCGCTGAGGACGACTTGGATGTACCGGCCTTTCTGCGAAGCGGCATGAAGGATCTGCCCCTCGAGTAAATCCGCTACCCGAGGGGGAAAGAAAAGAGCCGCAGGATTGCGGCTCTTTTTTTATGTTGCGTTGGACTGACTAGACTTGGCAACTCACCTCTCGGCAAGCCTCTCTTGGAAGCTCGCCAAGCGCTTACCTGCTGCGCGGCCAATCGATGGACTCACCTGAACCCCTGCCTTGGTAACGCCAATCGCCAAAAGATGCTGCATCTTGGTCGTTGCTGTTGCGCCGCGCCTGTCACGTTCCAAAAGTGGTAGCAGCGACTCACCGAGGATGCCCCCCAAGGCCAGCCTGGGCCGACCGATGTACCGCTCTGACACCATTTTAAACAACTGCCCCATCGCATAGGATTGACCGCCGTGGACTTCCTGTAGGACTGCCTCACTGTCTTGAGTATGAAAACAGGCGTTGACCACGACCTCGGCTATGTCGGCAAGGTGCACGGGGGCAAGAGCCCTGTCGGCGCTTGGTAGCGGGTACACAGGAAATCTAAGCAGTCGCAACATACTTTGTACAAGACGGTCGTTGGCGCCGTTGCCACCCCAAATCAGCGCCGATCGAAGGATCCATTTCTCAGGGATTTTGGCATTTAAAAGCATCGCCTCCGCAGCATACTTTTCGCGAAGAAACGGCGCTGCAGCGGTTCGCGAAGCGCCGGCAGCGCTGAGAAAAATAAGCCGCTTGGTACCGGCACGCTCCATCGCCGTCAGAAGATGTTTCAACATACGTAAATTGGCCGTCTCTGGCGGGCGGGAATGGCCGCCGTGGGCAAAAGGCTGGGATGGACCAGTCAGTCCTCCTCCCCAAGCCAGATGCACCACGGTTTCGACACCACGCAGGGGCGCAGCCATGAGCTCCGCAGAGCTTAGGTCGACACAAACGGGATAGACGCGCTCAAAGGATTCCGGCAATTTGTGGTGGTAGACAGAGACGACCGTCCTACCGCGTAATGCCAGTTGGCGGACAACCGCCTGGCCTAAGCATCCGGATCCACCAGTGACCATCATGGCTGCTTCTTGCACGGACAGCTCCTCACGGCACCCTCTTGGTGCTGCCTTAAACTAGACAATGATACAGCGAAAGCAGGCGCTTAGCTGCATCACTCCAGGTTACCATAGAAGCTAGATGTTGCGTCAGCCGGACCTCGTAATCAGGTCCCTGGGCCAAAGCTAAGCCCTTCACGATGGCTTCATCCCAAGCCGCAAGGTCAGAGCCTCTTGGGAGAGGTACACCAACCGAGGCTCCAACGACTTCATCAATGCCGCTGCCAGCTAGATAAACCACCGGCTTGCCCGCTACTAGCGATGATGCCGCCGGTAAACAAAAGCCTTCGTAAAGGGAAGGGCTCAGGTAGATATCGCTAGATGCGTGAACGTCTGCGATTTGAGCCTGGGTCAAGTTCGACTTAAAATGTAGCCGACCTGACTGGATCAGGTCTGGTGCTAACTTTTGGCATGCCCTGATGCCAGTCACATCGGTCACTAGGGTCAGGCGCAGCGGCAACGAGCTGGACCGAACGACCTCTAATAGCAAGGCATGCTGTTTGTACGGTTCAAACCGCGCGACATAGAGCACCTCAATGGTCTCGGCCCCAGTCGTCCTCCGGACGCCCCTAGGAATGACTACGTTAGGGAATCCATTGGGGATAACATGGCAGCGGTCGGCGACAAAGGGGTACCTTTCAAGCAACGTGCGCCTAGTCCACTGCGACACACACACGACTAAATCGGCCCGCCTGAGCGCTCTTGGCATCAGCCAAGATAGTTGCAGTCGCAACGCTCCAGACACGCCATCTGTCGCCAAAAATGGAATAAGGTCATGAACCGTTAAGACATGGCGCCTAAATCGATCCTTGCCCATGGTAGGAAGGTTAAAATTACTTAGTCCGTGAAGGACGTAAGGATGCCCTTTCGCCATCCGACCAACTCGATGTCCGACTAACTGGGGCCAGACCGGTTTGAGTTGAGCTAAGGATGTCAGGCTCGCCGGACCAAGCAGTTCACTCACCACAAGATCACTAAACAGGGCGCCGCTCCCCCGAGGTCCTATGACCGTTGGGGGAGCACCCAAGAGATTTAATTCTGTGGCGATATTACGGGCATGGACATAAACCCCTGACGCAGCGGCCGCAAGGCCATAGCCGTCCCAGTAAAGGGATAGGCCTGAGGTCACGCGCCTAGCCGTGTCGTCGCCAAAGCCAAGCGGCGCTCTGCCCGCAGCAGTGCCGCCTGAGCCCGTGCAATATCAACGCCTGAACTATCGACAAATCGACTGACAGCACGCGCCTTTGCGTCCTCAGCGCGCTTCACATCGATATCCAATGGCCTTTCAACGACGTCCGCCAGCACGGTCACATGGTCCTGGTTTACATCGACGTAGCCGCCAGAGATAAAATAGGTTTGCTGTTCCTGACCCGATCCAAGCGTCATCGTTCCAGCAGCCAGCTCGGAAATCATCCGGGTATGCCCCGGCAAGATTCCCATATATCCGAGCGCTCCGGGCAACTCCACGAGCTGAACAACGGTCTTTACGACGACCTTGGCGGGCGTTAATACTTGAACTTGCAACTCGGCCATAACTACCGCCTATCAGAGGGTCTTTGCTTTTTCGACCGCTTCTTCAATGGTACCAACGTACAAGAAAGCCTGCTCGGGCAGAGCGTCATGCTTGCCTTCGACGATTTCCTTGAAGCTACGCACCGTGTCCTCGCGCTTGACGTATTTGCCCTTCATTCCTGTAAACTGCTCAGCCACAAAAAACGGCTGGCTGAAGAAACGTTCGAGCTTACGTGCGCGCGCCACGGTGAGCCGGTCTTCATCCGACAGTTCATCCATCCCCAAGATAGCGATAATATCCTGCAAGTCTTTGTAGCGTTGCAGGACCTTTTGCACATCCCGAGCCACTTTGTACTGCTCGGCACCAACGATCTCCGGGTCAAGTGCGCGCGAAGAGCTGGCCAATGGATCCACAGCAGGGTAAATGCCGAGCTCGGAAATCTTGCGCTCAAGCACGGTCGATGCATCCAAGTGGGCAAAGGTCGTTGCAGGAGCCGGGTCAGTATAGTCATCGGCAGGCACGTAAATTGCCTGAACCGAGGTAATGGATCCGTTTTTGGTTGTCGTAATACGTTCTTGTAGCTCACCCATCTCGCTAGCGAGCGTTGGCTGATAACCGACGGCAGAGGGAATACGACCAAGTAGAGCGGAAACCTCTGAACCCGCTTGAGTAAACCTAAATATGTTGTCGATAAACAACAAGACGTCTTGGTTTTCTTCGTCGCGGAAGTACTCCGCCACCGACAGAGCCGACAACGCGACCCGGGCGCGGGCACCTGGCGGCTCGTTCATCTGGCCGTAAACGAGCGCCGTCTTATTGATAACTCCGGATTCCTTCATTTCAAAATAAAGGTCGTTCCCTTCACGGGTACGCTCACCGACGCCGCCGAACACCGAGAATCCGCCGTGCTGCGTGGCGATATTGTTAATCAGCTCCATAATGCACACGGTCTTGCCGACGCCGGCGCCGCCAAACAGACCGATCTTGCCGCCCTTCAAGTAAGGGCCCATGAGATCGATGACCTTGATTCCGGTTTCTAGAATCTCAGGCTGCGTCTTTAGGTCTTCAAACTTCGGGGCACTTCTGTGGATCGGGTAGTGCTTTTTAGCGCCAACCGGACCGGCATCGTCAACTGGGTCTCCAGTGACATTGAGGATGCGGCCGAGGACCTCGCGGCCAACCGGCATCATGATCTGACCGCCTGTGTCTTTAACCAGTGAGCCTCGGCTGAGGCCGTCGGTGCTGTCCATCGAAATGGTCCGCACAACGCCTTCACCCAAATGCTGAGCGACCTCAAGAACCAGGTTATACTTCTCGCCACTGATCGCTGGATTCGTCGCCTTCAGTGCATTGTATATAGCTGGCAGATGACCCTCGGGGAACTCAACGTCCACCACCGGTCCGGTTACCTGTACGATCTTTCCTTCTGTTGCTGCTGATGGCATGCCTTCTCCTTCTTCGCTCAAATGGCCTGGGCGCCGCTGGTGATTTCGATAAGTTCTTTAGTAATCGCGGCCTGCCGCGCACGGTTATATTGGATCTTCATGCGCCGCAGCACTTCATTGGCGTTGTTCGTCGCTGAATCCATCGCCGTCATCCGCGCGCCATGTTCTGAGGCCGCCCCTTCCAACATGGAGCGGAATACTAAGCTCGCTACTTCGCGCTTAAGCACACCGTCAAGAATCTGCTTGATTCCAGGCTCAACCAGGATATTTGCATCTGCCAGCTCAGCGCCGGAAGTTGCCTTCTTAAGATTGCCCACGGGTAGGACCTGGATGAATTTAGGCGCCTGCGACATAGCTGATTTGAATTCAACGAAGCCAAGGTAGACCCGGTCATAACCACTTCCTGCGAAGTGCTTCACCAACTCGCCAGCCAGCTCTTTAGCCTGCTCGTAGTTCGGCTTTTCCAGCACTTTCTCGCGGCCGCCTTGCAAGGTGTAGGCGTTTTTAGCGCCGAACTGCCGCGCCCGCCGACCCCACGGCAGCACCTCCACTGCGACCCCAGCGGCCTTCTTCTTATTGATGAACTGAACGGTCTGCTTGAATAGGTTCGTATTTAAACCCCCGCAGAAGCCCCGATCAGTCGACAAGACAACGACCAATGCGCGTGCTTCTGGGTTTTCGACCAAAAGCGGCGAACTCACGTCCTCACCCGCAGCGGCTACCAGATGGCCCACCATAGCGTCAAAGGCTTCACCATAAGGCCTTGACGCTACGACAGAGGCACTTGCGCGGGCAAACTTCGCTGCCGCGACCAGCTTCATGGCGCGCGTGATCTTTTGCGTGTTCTTCACGCTACCGATCCGGCGCCGGATATCCTTCAGACTTGGCATTACTTAAATCCCTTGTCGAACTCTTCGATCGCCTTGACCAAATCGGCCTGAACTTCTTCCAGTTTGCAGCGCGCTTCAATCTTTT
>Ga0315278_10000235_pt1 | contig 49916 bp, 40 predicted proteins | sample YL17G06_0_MG_FD_203880 | JGI IMG/M metagenome (GOLD analysis project Ga0315278, IMG submission 203880) | Sediment microbial communities from Yellowstone Lake, YNP, Wyoming, USA - YL17G06_0 | ecosystem: Environmental > Aquatic > Freshwater > Lake > Sediment | place: USA: Wyoming | collected... | reverse complement strand
ATAGCCCAATTGGCGGGTCCGCATTTCAAGGCTTAACTACCTGATAACTTTGAGCCCAATGTCTTTGGGCTCAAGCTTTTTGCGAATTGAACCGACCGAAGAGGCCTAAGTCAGCGCATCGCAGGGCGTGCTGGTCTTAGGTTTCGCATGCAGTTGTAGGCAGTACGTAAGCAGCCAATATCATTAACTAAGGGGAAGCCATCTATGAAGCGTAAAATTGTCACCTCCGTCCTTGTCAGCGCGGCCCTTGCGGCCTCGTCTGCGGCCTGTCGCAAGAAGGGTAGCAGCACCAATAACTCATCGACTACTGCGCCGGACAGCACGACAAACCCTCAGGATGTGAAGGATGTCGATAGTGCGACGGTGAACGATAAGACCTCTTCGCTGACTATACCCGGTGCCCTTAATTTGTTTACATCAGCCAGCGGCGCATCACTCACCGACTATGAAAGCGACCAAGGTCATTTCAACGTTGATGACCAATCACTCGAGTCGCTGAGCATGATTTCAACGATTATGTGCTTCCTGGGTAAGCTGGATTATGCCGACGATAAGGTGGTCAACAAAGGCCCCTACGTCGCGACGTTTGACATGAATATCTGTGATAAGAGCAGCGGTGGTTCGGGCGGCGGTAGCAGCTCTTCCAGTGGCGGCAAACAAGTCAAGATGGTCAATGTGTCCGTCGACAGCAAGCGTCCCGAAAACAAGCCTTTGACTGCAAAGATCTGGTTTGATCAGATGGACGGCGGCGGCGATGGCGGTAGTCACACTAGCCGCCTTGCCATCGGCTTGGCAGTCGCCCAAGGGCCGAGCGACATCAATCCGCTTGGTATCTTCCGCATGACCTTCGTGCAGAAGATGGTCAAAGATGATGGCTCGACGGTACCATCGGGCACAGGGCTTTTGGAAAGCAAGCGCAATGACAAGGGTCAAGTGGTGCTGCGCATGGTCAGCAAAAACGATCGCCAACAGGGAAGCATGGAAGAGAAGGGCGAAGAAGCAGTTTCCGTGCTTTTGAAGACGGACACCTCAACACCACCCAAAGTGATTGGTGGCGTCGCCCGTTTACATCAAACTAGCTCTTCGACTGGCCAGAGCGGCTCGGGCGGGGGCGGCGGCAACTACAGTTCAGACGAAAACTACACCCTCGACTGGAATCAGCAATTCTTCTCTGGGCACGGCACGACCGTTAGTAGCGACACTAGCAAAAAGGCACCCGGAGACTTCTGTAAGGACCAGACTCAGTTCAATATGAACGTTTGGAGCTATGGTCTCTATGACAACGCTTCAAAGAGCCGCGTCAAGCTTCACGGCGGCATGCCGCTACAAGGCACCGTCAACGGCAAGCCGGTTCATGCCTTCGCCAGCTACTACGGACTTTGGGCTGACAACAACCAAACGCTACCGGCAGGCACCGTTCTCACCCAGGACACGTATGGCGACAAGAGCGTCACGCCGGCGAGCTATAAGGTCGCGAGTTCGGCTGGTCGTCTCTCCAAGTACACACGTACCTCCCTTGCCCTCGATGCCCTCGACGGTCTCGAGTTAAATGCTTGGGATCAGACCAGTAACCAACAAGTCCGCGTCACCTATGACAAGGCGAGCAAGAAGTTTAAAAAAACCGGCACCCAGAGCAATGGTGGTGGCGGCATGAGCGGCCCGCCGAGCTGGACCGACGTCTCGCCAGCAGTAGACTATACCTTGTCGACGACTGGTAATAGTAGCTTCAGTTCCCAGGCTCTTGGTGGCCGGGTAGACATCATCCTCGATAGCAAAGGCACGCCGACTGGCGCTGCTGTTTATAGCCAGCAGGACGTCACCGCTACCCAAGGCGATATTACCTTGTATTGCGTGCAAAGCTGCTTGGTCGGCAACATCACTGCGGCCATGATCACCGCCAATACGAGTTTCCAGACTCCTCCCTCCACCAGCACGAGCACCAATGGTGGCGGCTCCAATTCTCCTAACCCCTGGTCACCTTTCCCGCTGACGTCGCCGGTTACCTATAAATTTAGTCCCAGTAAAATGCAGCTCTATGCGGCTGACGGTACGACTCCTATCGCCATGGCTTCGGACCAGACAATTCCCAACTCGGGCATGAGCCCCAACATCCAGTCCTTGGTCGATAAAACGACGCTGGATAAGATGATCGCTAGTAACACCCCCGCCTTTCAAGCAGGCCAGCAAGACACGAGTTACTCTTGGGCAGTTGGTAATCCAAGCCAGCCATGGACCATGTACATGGGTCTTGTCGACAGCAATGGCAAAGCGGTCAGCTTCGACGCGCCAATTGTCATCCCCTACACCCATACGGCAGCCAACGAAGCCAGTGGCGACTCTAGTCTGAAGGCGATCGGCCGCAGCTTCCGTCTGCAATATGATGGCAACAACCTGCAGATCCCCGGTCACCAAGATAAAGACCGCGGCTTCTTCATTGCGGACTTCTCCATCAAAGCCGGTACGTTGTCCGATGACAGCAAATATGTCATCAAGCCCCTCGACGGCAGCCGGTACATGAAGACTGTGGAAGCCAGCAAATGCGCCGGCCTGGATCCGTCTAAAGCTCCAGACCTGCCAAGTCAATCGGACTTCGACCCGGCAAAGTCCAATACCGATGCAGCTCCAGACCAGTCGACCTTGGCGACTCTGGTGGTGGATGGCGCCTACGTCGGCAAGTAACATGAACGTGTAGCGAATATCTATTCGCTGAGCCCCGGCTTGGATGCCTCCTCGCCGGGGTTTCCTTATTCTGGTTGGATCAAACTGGGTTTTATGGAGACGCCGCTGTACTGCTTAAGATCGGCGACGGCCGTCCGACCGACAACACCCACAGCTGGTGCACGGCGCGAGTCACCGCAATATGCAGTGACCGTCGTGCGACTGGTGTGTCCGGGTAGGTCCCGACATTGACATCGGGTAGGATGACATAGTCAAACTCAAGACCTTTGACCTGCGAGACGTCGGTGATGTCGATCCCCGGTTTGAAGCTGAACTCACCATCGATCACCAGCCGGACGTCGCAGGTGCTGCGCAAGCTTTCGAAGAAATGCCGCGCTCCTTCTTCGGTCTCGCAGATGATGGCGACCGAGGCCAGCCGCTCGTGGTCGAGCAAGGTGCTCAGCGCTTCGGTGATGGCAACGATGGCGAGGCCTTCGTTTGGTACGAGCGAAAAAATGACGTCGCGTCCTTCTTTGATCGACCTAGGCAGCTCCTTTGGCGCCATCGAACCCAGCACTTTCCGGCCGAATTCAGCGACCGGACGTGGGCAACGGTAGTTGGTGTTGAGTCTGGCCTCCTCGCTTTCTGCCACCTGCAATTCGCTTAAGACCTGGTCCCAACCCATAAACGACACGGTAGGATCGGACTGCTGGACAGCGTCTCCGGCTACGGTCATGGTGGCGTCGGCAGCTTGTGCGTGGCCAAGGAGGCGAAGTTCTAGGGGGCCGACATCCTGCGCTTCGTCGATGACCAAGTGCTTGTATTCCGGCAGCGATTTGCCCTTGCGTTGAACCCGTCCATGCAGGCGCAGCATCCAGCCGAGGAGGACGGTAAAGTCCTCGACATCCATCGTTCCCGCGTAGTCGTCTGCCTCTAACTCCTGGTCATCCACCGTCTTAGTGAATTCTAGCTCGACCCCGTCGGTGATCCCGCCATGGGCGTCTTCGAACTGCCGCTGCGTGTGGCGTGCGAGTTCGGTGGTCATCTTGGCGGTGATCTGTCCGGCGGATTGACGCTGTAAGACGGCGTGGAGAGCTGGTTCGCAGTACAGTTCGGAGCGCGCCGTATCGCAGTCCCACAGCAGCGTCCGGCGTTCCTTGAAAAAGCGGCTCAAGCTGTCGCGGCGCCATTTGGTCGAGCCTTCCTTGGACTCTTCGTCAAGGATCTGAAAACAGCGCTGCTCAAGTTGATCGACCCGCTGCATGAGTGGGTGGCGATCCTTTCTGAAGGCAGCAACGAGTTCTTCATGCCAGCCCTTGACCAGAAAGGCAAATGCTGCGGCGATGCGCTCAACATGGATGTCGACATAGGCGTCTAGCACTGCATTCATGGCCGCATGGCGTTTGATCAGGACCACCTGGGAGGGCGTCCAATCATAGAGTCGCCTTGGCAGCCCTTTGAGGATGTGCCGCCCTTGATCGGTCACCCAGAGGTCGAAGGTTGCCACGTTGACGTTGTCGAGACCAAGTCCAGCAAGGAGGCGCTGGGTAAGTCGCACCAGCCCTTGTTCCGGTACCACGACCTGCATTTCCCGCTGCTGATAAAAGCGCGGGCGCTTGTAGGAAAGCAGTGCCATGCGGTGCAAGGCGATCGTGGTCTTGCCACTGCCGGCTCCGCCTAAGATCAACAATGCGCCTTGGTCCTCGCGGTTTAAAATATCGTATTGCTCGGGATCAAGCAGGGCTGAGACGTCGGGTAGGCGCCTGTTGGTGGCACCGATACCAAACTGTTGGACGTTCACCGCCTTGCCAGCGCCGCCACTGAGCTCAGGCTGGGTTTGGCCGGCCAAGCTCATCCAGTGACCGCCACGCTCGCGGCTGAGAGTGAGGTTGGGGCTGGAGATTCCGACGAGTTCGCCGATGTCGAAGCTGATAACGCGGCGCATTTCCAGGATGCCTGCGGCCGTGCGTCCTGGCAATTCGAGTTCGTACTCATCGCCTTCGCGGTAGTTGAAAAAAACCTTGGCCAAGGCCGCATGGCGCCAGTCGATGATGGTGATGCCAGCCTTGGTATCGATAAATGTTTGGTAGCCGATCAGCACGTCGCGCTTTTTGCCGTGCTCATTGAGGCGGACATGGGCAAAGTACGGTGCTCGCATGTCGGGTAGCTTGGTCTCGAAAGAACGCGCCGCCAAGCTATGGTGCGTGTAGAGCTGTTGAAACAATGCTGGGAGATCATGCTCGTTTGCGGTGATCGCTTCGTCACGCAGTTCGATGAGGCGGCTTTTGATTGCGTTCATGTCTGGAGCCGTGGCCAGAGCGGCCTCGCGCACGGCCTCCTGCACGATCTTATGCAGCGCCATTTCGGCATCAACGATGGCTTGGTCAGTTGGCTGGAGCGCGGGCGAGGCGGTAGCGGTCATAGGGATCAGGCTTCCTTAAACGCAAAAAGGAGTACCAAGCTATCATAAGCACAGGCAAAGTGGCAGGGCCGTCCCACCACTTTTGCAAGTGGGGAGGCGGCCCTTAAGTCCCTGATCTTATTATTGAGCTGGGTTAGGTGCCGCGGCTGGAGCTGCGGCCCTGAGGTGCGTCAGCGGGCTTACCACGTCTAGGTCCAGGGCAAACTTGAGCACCTCTTCGGCGGTCTCGGCGAACTCGAATTTCAATTTGTCCTTCACTTCATCAGGGACATCGCGCAAGTCCTTTTGATTGCGCTTAGGCAGGATGACGCGTTCGATACCGGCGCGGTGGGCTGCCATGACCTTTTCTTTGATGCCGCCAACCGGCATCACCGAGCCGCGCAGGGTGATTTCTCCGGTCATGGCCAATACTGGGCTGACGCGTCTGCCCGTAAACAACGAGGCTAAGGTCGTCAGCATCGCCACCCCGGCCGAGGGGCCGTCCTTCGGGATCGCACCAGCTGGAACGTGAATGTGGATGTCCTTCTTGTCATAGTCAAACCCAGGAACGTACGATGGCAGATTCGACCGTACCAAACTTAGAGCGATCTGGGCCGACTCCTTCATGACGTCGCCCAGCTGCCCGGTTAGGGTCAGCTTGCCGCTGCCTGGCATCAGACTCGCTTCAATAAACAAGATCTCACCGCCAACCGGAGTCCAAGCCAGGCCGGTGACGACCCCTGCAGGAACGACCCTTTCCGCTACCTCATGGACGTAGCGCTCCGGCCCAACCGCCTCTTCCAGGTCACTGAGCTCGACCGTCAGTGGCAAGCCATCGGCGTCGATGACCTTCTCGGTCATATAGCGCATGACTTCGGAGAGCTTGCGTTCCAAATCGCGCACTCCGGCCTCCCTGGTGTGATGAGTGATCAGGCGCATCAGGGCATCATCAGCTAGCCGCAGCTGTTCGGGCTTCATCCCGTGTTCGGTGAGCTGCTTAGGAATTAGGTGATTCTTGGCGATGTGCAACTTCTCTGCAGTGGTGTAGCCGCTTAGGTCGATGACCTCCATCCGATCGAGCAGAGGCCCGGGGATGGATTCTAAATTATTGGCCGTGGCGATAAAGAACACCTTTGATAGGTCAAAGGGCACATCCAGATAGTGGTCGCCAAAGGCATTGTTTTGCTCAGGGTCAAGCACCTCGAGCAAAGCCGCCGCCGGATCGCCGCCGTAGCCGCGTCCCAATTTGTCGATTTCGTCGAGCATGAATACCGGGTTATTGACCCCGGTACGCTTCAGCGCCTGGACGATCCGCCCAGGCATGGCGCCAACATAGGTGCGGCGATGGCCGCGAATCTCGGCGTCGTCGCGCACGCCGCCCAAGCTGACCCGGGCAAATTTGCGGCCCAGGGCCTTGGCAATGCTTTGACCAAGGCTGGTTTTGCCGACTCCCGGCGGGCCGACGAAGAGCAAGATCGACCCCTTGCGATCTTGCTTCAGCTTTAAGACCGCTAGGTGTTGGATGATCCGCTTTTTGATCTTTTCTAATCCGTAGTGGTCGGTATCGAGTGATTGCCGTGCCTGCACCAGGTCGAGGTTGTCGGTCGTCGACGTGTCCCACGGCATCGCTAGCAGCAAATCGAGATAGTTGCGGATGATGTGGGTTTCCGGCGAGGAGTTGCCTAGGTCGGCGAGGCGCTTGGCCTCATCGAGTGCGGTCTTTTTCACGCTCTCCGGCATCGGCGACGCCTTCACCTTGTCGGCATAGTCGTCGCTGGCCTTGCCGTCGTCGTCGCCGAGCTCCTCTTTGATCGTTCGCATCTGCTCGCGCAGGATCGCCTCGCGCTGATGCTTGCCCATTTTGGTGGCTAATTTTTCGCGAATTTCGCTTTGCAGCTGCAGAGCCTCTTTCTGCATCTGCATCAACTCGAGCAGCTTCAATGAGCGCTGCTTAAGCGACGTCATTTCAAGTAGCTCCTGCTTGGTCGCCAGAGGCACTTCGAGATACTCGGCACAGAGATTCGTGAGAAGCTGGGCGTCGTCTAGCCCTGCAATCAGCTCGGCGACTTGGCGCGTATCGCCGGGGATTAGGCCCAAGATGTCCTTGGCCATCGATTTAATGTTGGTGACCAGGGCGACGATGGTCTTCTCATCGCCATCACGAACGTCATCAAGCGCTTCGACCGTCACCGCGAGGTAAGGCTTGTCGGATTGATGTGCCGTGATTCGCACCCGACGGACACCCCGCACTAGGATCTGATAGCCGTGCTCTGCAGAACCACGCTGCTTCTCGATCTTGCACAGGGTGCCGATTTTATACAGCTCACCTTCGGACGGATCGGCGTTGTCGTCACTGCGCTGAGTGATCGCTACGATCAAACCATCGCCGAGTTGCGCCGTATCGATGGCCGCCAGGCTCTTGGCCCTCCCAACGTTCAAAGGAAGGGTGGTTCCAGGGAAAATCACCACGTTGCGCGTGGCGAGGACAGGAATGCTGCGGTTTTCAAATAAATCCATGTGTTGTCCCTTGTGCTTGGTCGGTTGGACGCCGGACAAGAGATAACATGGGGCCGATCAAGCAACTGTCAATGCGTCGCTTTGCTCAGGTCGCTAAGAGACGGAATGATGGTCCATACTCAGTCGTTCGATCGCTTGGATGAGGGCGCGGTTGATCGGCACGCGTTGGGTCAAGCTCGGGGTTGGCGCTATCATACTGAGGCGCATCGAGTATTCGGAGAACAAGGGGACGGCGCCACCGGCATCGATCGCGACCTGGGCTGCAGCCACCACCTCGGGCTGTAGCTTTTTGTGCCAGTGGCACGCAGCGAGGGATGGGGGGCGCGCCGCCTTGGTGTTGACGGCGGCAAAGCCAAACATCCGGCATAAACTCGGCCTGTGGCTGTACTGGGTGCACCGCCCGAGGGTGGGATCGCCTGGATCACGCGCGTAAAAAACGCAGATGCCATCAGGGTCAGCCGCAGCCGCGTCATACCACTGGTCAGACGTTTTGTTCTCTAGCAGCGCCTGCGCTAGGGGGAGCATTTCTAGGGGCATCGCATCGATGCCAGGTTTCAGACAGCACTGACCGCAACCGACGCGGCAACGAATGCCACTTGCAGCGGCGTAGTTCGTCGTCACCTCTTCGATCTCATTTAAGAGTGTGGCGACTTGGACCGTGGCATCTGCCAAAAACGACGTCGGCTCATTCATCCTGCTCCTGGTCGGTATTTTGCTCGTTGGTTTCCGCCGCTTGGGCTGAGGGGGCCGTGGTGACCGGGTCTTTGCCCTTCACACTGGCCGGCCTATCCTCCGACTTTAGCGATTTTTCGTCAACCTTTACCGCTTTATCCCCAGACGGCGGCACGTTGGCGATCGCCGCAGGCTTTGTGTCGGGAGTTAACCAACGGACGACGCGGGTAAAATCGGCGAACCTGGTAAAGCGTCCTTCGGCGCCAAGAAAGACCATGCCGACTTCGCGGTTACTAAAGGTCTTGGCGGCTATCGCTAGGCAGTAGCGCGCGATATCGGTGTAACCGGTCTTGCCGCCTAGGATCTGCGCGATGTTTTTTGACAGCAGGCGATCGGTGTTGCGGATCTTCATCGGGCGCAAACGCCCGTCCTTATGCGCGACGATTTCATATTCTTGTTTGCCCATGATCTCGGTGAGCGTCGGCAGCTTGATCGCTTCTCGCAGCGCCACCATGACCTCGCGGGCGGTCGAGACGTTCTCTAAAGACAAGCCGTCGGGCTCTCTAAAGAAGGTTTTACTCAGCCCCAACTTTTGCGCTTTTAAAGTCATCTTCTGCGCCATCATCGTTGGGTCCATGCCGCAGGCTTCGCTCAGTGCCGGCATGGCACGGTTGTCTGAGCGCATCAGCGCGGCATGAAGTAGATCGCGGTGACTATAGCTCCAGCCAGTGGTCAACTTGGTTTTGTCGCCGCCGCGCGCGGCATCGCGGTTGGCTGGAGACATTTCATGCAGGGCATCCATATCGATCTTGCATTCCTCGATAAAGACGAGCGCGGCGAAGACTTTCGAGATGCTTGCGATGGGGCGGACAACATCGGCGTCTCTCTCATATAAGACGGCATCGCTTTTGAGGTCGACCACAAGCGCTGTCGGTGATTTGATCTGCGGCTTACCGTCGCTGCCGATGTCTGGATTTGCTGCGGCCCTTTTGGCCAAGGCTGCGGGGGATCCACCTAAGGTGAGTCCAGTGCCTATGATCGTAGCGATTGCAATAGGAAATCGACAAAGGGCCATTGGTGCTACCTCTTAGTCATGGCGATGGTTTCGAAAGTTGGTGAGCCTTCAGTTGATTGTAGTATAGGAACGGCTTCGCTGCACTTGGGTCTTCAGCCCAGTGGTGGCGCGGATAGCGGCGAGCGAATTCGCTGCGCAGCGCTGGGTAGTGACGCTGCCAAAATCCAGCTAGGTCGTTGGTGACCTGAATCGGCCTGCGGTTAGGTGCTAAAAGGTGCAGGGTTAACGGCTTGTCGCGGGCGATACGCGGTGTCTCGCTCAGGCCGTAAAAGTCTTGAATGAAGCCCGTCACGAAGGGCGGCTTGCCGACTTCGTAGCTGAGTTTAAGCGTCTTACCATTGCTGAGGCGAAGCTCGCCGGGTGCCGCGCGGCTCAGCAGGGCTTGGAGGTGCTGTGGCAGCTGCTCCAGGATGTAGGTAAGGAGGGGCTGCGTGGCGATCTCGCGGAAGCTCCTTTTGCCGTCGCAGATGGTCGACTGCAGCAATGCCAGCATGTCGCCGGAAAAGTGCGGGAACTCAGCGTGCTCGCTGCAGCCGGCTAGGGCCTCAACGCGGGCATGATAGGTGCTGAGGTCGCTTTCGTCAGCGAATGGTTTTGGCCAGCGCTCGGCCAGTTTTAGGGTAAGCAGGGCTTCCACTTCGGCGGCCTGAGCCGAGCTGACCTTGGCACGCGATTCGCTTACGATCAATTGGCCGTAAAGTAAGCGTTGCATGACATCGACGCGCTCGGCGGCGTCACTCCAGGTGGTCACGACGACGTCGCTGAGTAGGGGTGCCGGACTATCCAAAAGGTGATCCGGTTGCAGCTGTGCGGCGACATAGATCATGGTGCCGCGACCATCGCCTTGGCCGCTGATCTCGGCGGTATCCAATGCCAGGATCAAATCGGCCGTTTGGACGACCGAGGATTCAGCCAGCGTGCCGCCGCGGCCTAAACAGAAATTGTATAAAGCCCGTTCCTTGCGCGGGCTACCGCTAGGACTAGGTGGCAGAATGCGACGCTTCGCCACCCGCTCGGGAAAACCAGCGAGCAAACACAAGATCAGTCCGTCTTGCTCGGCCTCAGATAGCGTCGGCCAGCGTCCCAGTTGCATGCGGCGAGCTATTTGCTCGTAGCCATTGAGGATCTGCCGAGCTTTTCGTTCATCGAAGGCCGCTTCGCCGAAGCGCTTGGCCCGTCTCTGGCTTAGGCTGGCAATCAGTTCCATTTGAAAAAGAATGTCGGAGGATTCGTGGGTGATTGCGGCGACGCCGCGCCGCAGCAGCATGCCCTCGCCGATGAGGCAAGCCGCCGCTAGGGCTTGACTGCCGCAGCCCAGCTCTAGGCCGCGCTGAACCATAGCAGCCAAGCGTGGATGCAGCGGGAGTTTGGCCATGGCTCGACCACGTGCGGTTAGTCGCCCTTGGTCATCGATGGCGCCCAAATACGTTAACAGCTGTCCAGCCGCTTGACCGGGTTTCGCTTCAGGCGGTTCGAACCAAGGTAGTAGGTGCTCAAGGCCCCAACTTTCGTTGCTCTGCCGCGACATCACGCCTTGGTCGATGAGGGCTAGGGCCGAAAGCAAGGCTTCCGCCAGGTCCATGCGCTGAATATCCGGCAGGGTATAGGCAGGGCGGCCGAGAAAGTCGCTTTCACTGAAGATGCGGTAGGCAACGCCCGGTGCGACGCGACCGGCGCGACCGCTGCGCTGAATCGCCGAGGCCTGACTGATCTTGCGCACGTCCAGAGTCGGCATGCCGCTCCAGCTGGCATGCCCGGCGATCTTAGCTGTACCAAGGTCGATGACTCCCGTCACTCCGGGAAGAGTCAGTGAGGTTTCCGCCACATTGGTAGAGAGGATGACCTTGCGTTGTTTGCTAGGCAGAAAGACTTTGGCTTGCTCGGCCTCGGGCAGGTCGGCTGCAAGCGCCAAAACCTCGATGTTCCATGTCTCAGCGACGGTCTGCAGCAGGTCCCTGGAGCGCCGGATATCCTGCATGCCGCAGAGAAAAACGAGGATGTCGCCGCCGCACCTGGGGTCGGCAAGGAGCCGTTTGGTCGCAGCGACGACTTGCTCCTCGACAGGAGTGGCTTCGGGCAATGGCTGGTACTCGATGGTGACCGGGTAAGTTCGGCCCGGAATATCGAAGACCTTGGCACCACCCAGATAGCGAGCGAGCTGGTCGGTCGCCAAGGTCGCTGACATCACGATCAACTTGAGATCCGGGCGCGAACCCTGTTGCAGCGCTCGGACGATGGCTAGGGCCATGTCGGTGTGGAGGTGGCGTTCATGGAATTCATCGATCACCACGGCCGCCACCTGGCTCAGGCTGGGGTCGTCTAAAACGCGGCGCAAAAACACCCCCTCGGTCACAAAGATCAAGCGGGTCTTTGCCGAAGTCTTGGCAGCGAAGCGGATTTGGTAGCCAACCTGGTCGCCGCACACTTCGCCGCGTTCGCTAGCGATTCGTTCGGCGGAAAGGCGAGCGGCTAAACGCCGTGGTTCCAGGACCAAGACCTGACCAGAGAGTGATTCCAGCAATGCAGCGGGGACGCGGGTGGTTTTGCCGGCTCCAGGCTCTGCCTTGATGATCAAAGACGGATAGGAGTGCAGGGCCAACTGGATTGCAGGTAGGCTCGAATCAATCGGCAGCGGCAACTGCGGCATCGGGTGGCTGGCCAATAGGTGGTCCTTTAGCGGCAAGGATAGCTGGGCAAAATAGCACAGGACTGCGAATGATTGGTGTTATATTGTCCCACTTTATCATGTTGCAGCGCTTGGGCTGCATAGCCTCCGGGACGGCAGATGCTGCAAACACAATCTTCATGGTGGCTCGGTTTTAATCTCTTTGTCCTCGTGATGCTGGCCGTTGACCTCGGTCTATTTCACCGCAAAGCTCACGTTGTGACGGTCAAAGAGGCGGTGATTTGGAGCTGCGTGTGGATCTCCATGGCGCTGTTCTTTGCTCTCGGGCTTGGCATCCTGCGTGGACATGAAATGGCTGCAACCTTTGTTGCGGGGTATTTGATTGAAAAGTCGTTAAGTGTCGACAATATATTTATTTTTCTGGCGTTATTTGGCTACTTTCGCATCCCGCCGCAGTATCAGCATAGGGTCCTATTTTGGGGCATTATCGGTGCCCTGCTCACCCGGGCCGGATTTATCTTCGCTGGAGTCGCGCTCATTCAACGGTTTCATTGGGTTACCTATGTCTTCGGCGCTTTTCTCATCTATACCGCGATCAAGATGGTGCGCCACCACGGTGCGACGGTGGATCCCGCAGCAAACCCGCTGATTCGGCTCATCCGCAAAGTCCTGCCGGTGACCGATGAGCTTCACGGCGGGCGTTTTATCTTGCTTGAACGCGGGCGGCTAGTGGCGACGCCGCTATTTGTGGCGCTTTTGGTGATCGAAATTTCCGACGTCCTATTTGCCGTCGATTCCATTCCCGCGGTATTGGCGATCACCGATGATCAGTTTATCGTTTATACGTCGAACGTCTTCGCCATCCTCGGCCTACGCTCGCTGTATTTTGCCGTGGCTGGAGCGATGCAGAGTTTTGTTTATCTGCACTTTGGCTTGGCGGCGATCCTGGGCTTTGTCGGTGTCAAGATGTTGGCGGTCGACGTGTGGCATATTCCCACCACCTGGGCGCTTGGGATCATCGCACTGCTCTTGTCTGCGGCCGTGCTCGCCTCACTTTGGGCGGCGCGGCAAGCACCCAAGCGGGACTGATCCTGCCGCGGTCAACGAGCTTGACTTCTACCGTACTCTCGTGGTTTCCTAAAAGGAGTTCATCAAGACCGGTCGAGGGATAGGCCCGACGACACCGGGGCAACCACCTGAGGGTTTACCTTCAGATAGGTGCCAAGTCCTGCGGAAGTATTCTAGTCTTAGGCTAGTCTACAACCGGAAGATGAGCGTAATAGGGTGCTGAAGTCCCTGGTTACGTCCGTCTTTCGTCCTCCGCCTGGCTTGCACCCGCGGAGTTTAGATAGATGGTCGAAGCATTAAGAGCTCATCGGACAGCTCCCAGAGTCGCCCTGGTTCCTCATGAGGTTGTCTCCGAGGGTGTCTGCCTGATCGGAGACTTTATCCTAGAGTCCGGCATCCGCCTTGGCCAGGTGGAGGTCGGCTATCAACTCACCGGTCCAGCAGGCGCGCCCGTCGTGGCTGTGTTGGGCGGTATCTCTGCTAGTCGCTTTGCGGCCGCAACGACCGCTGGAAGTCGCGGCTGGTGGGGTGATCAGATTGGACCTGGTCGGGCTTTGGACACCGACAAGTACCGGGTGCTGTGCTGGGATTTTCTCGGTGGCAATGGGCAGACGACAGGCGCGCGCAGTCTAGGCTTTGAGGGGCAACCCTTTCCCGATGTCACAACGGTCGACCAAGCGTACCTGCTCGCCGCGCTGCTCGACCATCTGGGCATTGGCAAATTGCACGCCTTTGTCGGCGCCTCGTACGGCGGCATGGTGGCCCTACAGTTTGCTGCATGCCTACCGGAGTTAGTAGGGAGATTGGTGGTCATAAGCGCCGCCCATCGAAGTGCCCCCATGGCTGTTGCTTGGCGCACGCTGCAGCGTCAATTGGTGGAACAATCCCTCGCCAGTGGCGATGGTTTAGCCGGCCTCGCTCTGGCCCGCACGCTGGCCATGGCGACCTACCGAACTCCAGAAGAGTTTTCGCAGCGTTTTGGGCAAACCACCGAAGTCCCGTCCAATGACCCGGATCGATCATCGGTCTGGGCTTATCTAAGCGCACGTGGAGCAGCCTATGTCGAGCATATGCATCCGCGCGCTTTTCTCTGCCTGTCCAGGTCGATCGATTTACACCAGCTGCTGCCAACGAAGATTTCGGTACCGCTGCAGCTCGTGGCGGTGAACCAAGACCAGCTGGTACCTGCGGCCTTGATCGAGGAACTGGCTCGTGCAGTCGTTTCGCCGTGCCAGACCCTGCGCCTAGATTCGCTTTATGGTCACGACGCTTTTCTCAAAGAAACTGAATTTTTCAACGCACTTTTCGCTGCATTATAGGAGGCCTCCGTGTCTGACACCCGTGCTAACATCCGGTCTGATGCCCGAGTTGATTCATTGACTACCGTAGCGGTGCGCGCCGGCGTCGCCGTAGACCCCACCCACGGTGCCGTCATTCCTCCCTTGTATCTGTCGACGAACTTCACCTTTAAGGCCTTTGGCGAGCGCCGAGATTATGACTATACGCGCTCGGGTAATCCGACCCGAGATGTCTTGGCTGAGGCGCTGTCGACGCTTGAGGGTGGGCATAGCGCGGTCATTACCGCTTCTGGCATGGCGTCGTTGACCTTGTTAACGCATCTGATTGATGCCGACGGGTTGATCGTAGCCCCGCATGATTGCTACGGCGGAACCTTTCGTTTGTTTACCGCATTGGCGAAGCAAGGCCGCATTCGTGTGGCCTTCATCGACCAAACCGATCCAGCAGCATTGGCCGATGCCTTTAAAGAAAAGGTTGCTTTAGTGCTGGTCGAGACGCCGAGTAACCCACTTCTGCGGGTCGTTGACATCGCTGCAGTCGCAGCCCAATGTAAAAAGCATGGCACCTTACTCGCCGTCGACAACACCTTCTTATCTCCTGCTCTGCAGCGACCAATCGACCTGGGTGCCGATATCGTTTTGCACTCAACGACCAAATACCTTAACGGCCACAGCGACGTCGTTGGTGGGGCGGTGGTCGCGGCCACTAAGGAGCTAGGCGATCAGCTGAGCTGGTGGTCCAACTGTTTAGGGCTCAGCGGTGCACCTTTTGACTCATTCTTAACATTGCGGGGACTACGCACGCTCAATGCGCGTCTGCGGGTTCATGGAGAGAATGCATCTGCAGTGGTGCGCTTACTTAACGATCACCCTGCAGTCACCAAAGTCTATTATCCAGGACTCGAGTCACACCCTGGTCATGCCATCGCCGTGAAGCAGCAGCAAGGATTTGGTGCTATGATCAGCTTCGAGCTTGCTGGTGGGACTAGCGCGGTCACAGCTTTTCTCGAAGGCTTGCGCTTTTTTTCACTCGCTGAATCCTTAGGCGGTGTGGAAAGTCTGGTGGCCCATCCGGCATCGATGACGCACTCGGCGATGGCGCCTGAGGCGCGTGCGACAGCAGGGATTACCGATAGTCTGCTGCGCTTGTCGATTGGCATCGAAGCGGAGGCTGACCTGACCTCGGATCTGTTAGCCGGTCTAGCGCGTGCGCAACATGCAACCGAGACCGTGGTCGGAACAGGTGCGGTTAAAAAAACTAAACTGGTGCGCGAAGCTGCGCTTTGAGTGCGGTCCTTTTGGGGCTGGGTCTGCCAGTCCTGGCTGTACCTGGAAGCGTCGCTGGTGTGACATTTCATGCCGCACCAGCGACTATTTGGTGTGACATAGGTTTGAGCAGTTGTATGGTAGGGGCCTCCTCTTACCTTGCGCGGACGAAAACCTCATGGCGATCCTCATCGGCTGTCAATCCCTAGCCAAGTCCTATCATGGCCGGCACCTATTCAATAATCTATCGCTTGCGGTTAATGACAAGGAACGCCTTGGAATCATAGGGCCAAATGGTGCTGGCAAGTCGACTCTGCTGCGTCTGCTAGCAGGCTTGGAAGAGGCCGACCAAGGTGAGATCACGCTGCGGCGCAATCTGCGCTTTGCGTATGTGACGCAGTCAGCCACCTTTGCGCCGGGCGCGAAGGTCGTCGATCTGATGATCGGGGCAGCTCGGGCCGGCGGTTTTGATGTCGCACAGGCTGAGGTCGCGGCGGCGCGGACGATGACACAGATGGGCTTTGACCCTCAGGCCGTGGCTGAAACGCTGTCGGGAGGCTGGAAAAAGCGGCTGAGCTTAAGTTTGGCCTTGGTCCAGGAGCCCGAAGTGGTCTTGTTGGATGAGCCGACTAACCATCTGGACTTGGAAGGCATCCTCTGGCTGGAACAGCTGTTGATCAATGCCTCATTTGCCTGGGTGATGATCAGCCATGATCGCTATCTGCTGGAAAAGACGGCTAAGCGCGTCGCTGAGGTGGCGCCGATATACCCCGAAGGCGCTTTTGTTAGCGACGGTAACTACAGCAATTTTTTGACCAAGCGGACCGATTACCTGCAGCAGCAGCAACGTTTGTCGGAGACTTTGGCCAACAAGGTCAAGCGTGAGGTTGAGTGGCTGCGCCGGGGCCCGCAAGCGCGGGCGACCAAGGCCCAGTCGCGGATCGACGACGCTCATGAGCTCATCGATGACCTCGCCAGCGTTCGTTCGCGGCTGCAAACCGGCAAGTCCAGGATCGATTTCGAGGCGACGGGGCGTAAAACGCGTCGTCTTATCGCCATGGAACACGTCGCCAAGACCCTCGGCGATAAGCGCATTGTCGACGACCTAAATCTAGTCGTAACGCCAGGGCTTGGGCTCGGCCTGATGGGAGCCAACGGGACCGGTAAGACGACCATCATGCGTCTCATGACCGGCGAACTAAAGCCGGACAAGGGGACTGTGGTCCAGGCTGAGGGCTTGAAAATCGTCTATTTTGATCAAAACCGGCAGCGCTTGGATCTGACTAAGACGCTTAAGGATTTTTTTGCCGATGGCAGCGACGCGGTGGTCTTCCGCGACCGTTCGATCCATGTCGCAAGCTGGGCGCAACGTTTTCGCTTTCGGCCCGAGCAACTGCAGATCACCTTGGGCGACCTATCTGGGGGCGAGCAAGCCCGCGCTCTGGTGGGCAAGCTGATGCTTGAGCCCGCCGATATTTTGCTACTCGATGAACCGACCAACGACCTTGATATCCCTACCCTGGAAACCCTCGAAGAAAGCCTCCAAGACTTTCCGGGGGCCATCGTGGTCGTCTCGCATGATCGTTATTTTCTCGGTCAAATCACCAATATGCTGGTGGGCCTGGAAGGCGATGGCAAGTCCGGCATCTACGCCGATTACGAGCAATATGCGAAGGCGACTAAGTCCAGTCGGCGGGGCGCCAAGGATAGCCAGGCGAGCAAAGGTAGCGCTAAGAGCTCGGCCGTGGATGGGCCTGCACCGGCCAAGGTCTCGCTTAAGCGCCTAGGATACTTGGAACAGCGTGAGTATGAAGGGATGGAGGCGGCGATCGCCGCTGCCGAGGCCGATATGGCGCGCCATGAGGAGGCCGCGGCCGATCCAGGGATTCACGCGGCTCCGGCTAAGTTGACGGCGGCCTACGATGCCTTGAAAGGCGCCCAGGAACTGGTCGAAAAACTCTACACGCGCTGGGCAGAATTGGAGACAAAGATCCGCGGTTGAGCTATTAGGTTGGCGCATGAGCCGATTGAATTTCCAACTTACCGCTGAAGCCAGCGCCTCGCGCGCCCGTGCCGGGACCTTGACCACCCTGCATGGCCCTGTAAACACACCGATATTTATGCCCGTGGGGACCCAAGCGACGGTCAAGGGCATGCGTGTCGAGGAGCTCAAGGCGGTTGGTGCGAGGATCCTCCTTGCGAACACCTACCACCTCCTGCTGCGACCAGGTCCAGAGGTGTTTCGCAGCTTTGGCGGCATTCATAAGTTCATGAACTGGGACGGCCCGGTGCTCACCGATTCGGGGGGCTTTCAGATCTTTTCCTTGCCCAAAGAGCGGCGGATGAGTGAGGAAGGGGCGTCATTTCGCAGCTATGTCGATGGCAAAAGCATCCTGCTAAGTCCCGAGTTAAGCATCGGTATGCAGCGGGCGATCAATAGCGACATCATGATGGTCCTCGATGAGTGCATTGATTCCACTAGTCCCCACGCCGAGGCGGCACGGGCGATGGAGCGGACTCATCGCTGGGCGTTGCGCAGCCTTGCCGCCCGCGAAGACAGTCCGCAGGCCATGTTTGGCATCGTCCAGGGAGCTTGTTTTGAGGATCTGCGGCGCATCAGCGCTGACTTCCTGAGTCAGCAACCTTTTGATGGCCTGGCTATTGGGGGCTTGGCCGTCGGCGAGACCAAAGATGAGCGCGAGCATTTTACCGCGGTGGCGACCGATATGCTGCCACGCCACTTACCTAGGTATTTGATGGGTGTGGGGACACCGATTGACCTGCTGGAAGCGGTTCACCGCGGCGTCGACATGTTCGACTGCATTATTCCATCGTCGCTAGCGCAGCAAGGCTCCGCCTACACCCACCAGGGGATGGTGCGTCTACGGCGGAGCGTTTACAAATTTGGCTCTGGCCCGATCGAAGAGGGCTGTGAATGCTACACCTGCCAAAATTATTCGCGGGCCTATTTGCATCATTTGTCCAAGACCACGGAAGGTCTAGGTTGGCACCTGATCACGCAGCACAATTTGCATTTCTATCGCCAACTCATGGGTGAGATGCGCCGTCATATCGAAGCGGATACCTTTGCCGCCTACCATGCCGCTAAACGGCAGATGATTGCCCAGGTCGACATCGAGGCGCCGGCAACCATGCAGATCAAAAAGGAGGTCGTGGACCGGCCGCCGCAACTCGGCCGATTTGCCGTGCATGTCTCGGCGACTGGGCAGTCGCGTATCAGCCATGTGACGTCAGGTGAGGTGATGCATCCAGGCGGTAGCGCTCCCGATGAAGAGGCCACCGCGCTCTATGTCAACGGTTCGCGTTTAGTCGAGCGCCTCGCGGAAGCCTCTGCGGAGCCGCTAGTCATCTGGGACGTCGGTCTTGGTGCTGGCCACAATGCCATGGCTGCGGTACGAGCGGCGCAGACGGTAGGTCGGCGTCCGCTCGAAATCATTAGCTTTGAGCACGATCTCGATGCTCTGCGTTTGGCCTTAAGTCAGGCTGGTCGGTTCGTTCATCTTCGCCACGGCGCTCCCCACGGCTTGCTGCAAAACGGCCAATGGGCCAGTAAAGATGGACTGATCCGTTGGACCCTGTTCGATGGTGATTTCAGAACGCATATGCTTGGGTTGGCGGCGCCTGATCTAGTCTTTTTTGATCCCTTCTCGTCAAAGACCGATCAGGATCTTTGGACGCTGTCTTGTTTTGCGAAGATTCGTGCTGCGTGCGGTGATCATCCAACCGAACTGTTGACCTATTCGACGTCGACCGCAGTGCGCGCCGCGATGCTGGCAGCGGGATTTTACGTGATGCGTGGTCCAGGGGTGCCGCCGCGGACCGAGTCGACCTTGGCAATGACTCCGGCAGCATGGCTGCGCCTCAGAAAAGAGAACGATCAGCTAGGGGTCGATGCAGCCTTGGCTCCATCATGGCTGGAGCGCTGGGAACGAAGTTCGGCGCGCTACCCTTATGGACTGATGCCGGGGGACGAGCCAAGCTTTGCAGCGGCGGTGCGCCAGCATCCGCAGTTTGATCAAGGCCTAACCTTGGCCTGATTTTACTTCGACCTAATGTTTTAGTGCAGGCGTTCAGCCAGGGAAGTGCTGATCGCATCATCAAGAACCGCTCTGCCGATGCGGACTCCATCAAGCGAAGCGCTGACGATGCCACCGGCAAAGCCAGCGCCTTCGCCGGCCGGAAAGAGACCTGGATGGCTGATCGACTGCAGCGATTTATCGCGCAGCATCACGATAGGTGACGAGGTTTTTGTCTCAACGCCCACGACCAAGGCTTCGCTAGAGATAAAGCCGTGCATCTTTTTATTATAGTCGACCACCGCTTGGCGAAGTGCATCGACGATGAACTGCGGCAGCACTTGGTCCAGTCGTGCACTGTTGACGCCAGGCTTGTAGGTTGAGCGTAGCTCGCCTTTGCTAGCGCGTCCGACCATGAAGTCCTGCATGCGCTGGGCTGGGGACATATAGTTGCCACCGCCGGCGGCAAAGGCCTGGCGCTCGATGGCGGCTTGAAAGCGCATGCCGTCGAGCGGGTGGCCGCGGTAGAAGTCCTCGCGGAGGACGTTGACGACCACTGCGGCGTTGGCAAAGCCGGAGTTGCGGGCGTGATAACTCATGCCGTTGATCGCGAGGTGATCTGGTTGCGCATTGGTGGGCAGCAGGTGGCCGCCAGGGCACATACAAAACGTCCAGATGCCGCGGTCTTGGGTGTGTGCCGCGAGTTTATATTCAGCCGGCGGCAACGTCGTTTGTTTACCAAACTGGATTTTGTCGATGACCTCTTGCGGGTGCTCGAAGCGCGCGCCCATAGCGAAGGGCTTAGGGGCGATGGCTAAGCCCCGGTCCAGAAGCATTTCGTAGGTATCTCGAGCCGAGTGGCCGATCGCCAAAACAAGATGATCTGTCAGCAGAGTGGTGCCGTCATCTAGCGATATTTTGTACCGTGCCGCGCTGCCGCCCGCCGCGAGGTCAACAAAGCGTCGACTAAATAAATACTGGCAGCCAACCTGCTCGAGATGCTCGCGCTGGCTTTTGGCAATACGCAGCAGGTAGTCGGTGCCGATATGTGGATGGGCATCGTAGCGAATCTCATCTGGCGCACCAAATTCAACCCATTGGTTGAACAGAAACTTGACCAAGGGGTGATTGCGGCCGCAGGTCAACTTACCATCTGAAAAGGTGCCGGCGCCGCCCTCACCAAAGCAATAATTGCTCTCGCCGGCAAAGGTACCATCACGGCGCAGGTTATTGACCGTGCGCAGGCGCTGCTCGACGGCCTCGCCGCGTTCGACGATGACACAGGGCTGACCGGCTCTGGCCAAAGCCAATGCGGCAAAGGTGCCTGCAGGTCCACTACCGATGATGATCGGCATGTGACGAAAGCGGTACGGTCCGCTGGCCAAACCATCCAATGGATCAGCTTCGGTCTCGACCGGGGCGATCTCGACCTGGCTATCGCTGTTCCGCAGCACGGCGTCTTCATCGTCGAGATCGACGTCGACTTGGTAGTGGTAGACAATGCGTGACTTGCGCCTTGCATCAAGCGACTTTTTGCGAATCACGAGGCCGTTTAAGGCATCGGGCGCTAAGCCGAGGCGCGCGGCCACGGCGGCGGCTAGCTGCGCTTGCGCAGCGCCATCGGTCGCTGGGACTTCGACGTCTTTAAGGCGTAGGGTCACGGTAGTCTCGTTAGGCATGGGGTCCAAGGCCGCGGTGGCTTATAGCATAGAACTGCTTGGTGCGCGCACTTTGGAGTCTAAGGATCTAATATTATATGGATCATTTGTATGTTAGCGGTGTCCGACGGCTTTGTTGCATAAATCCTGCCCTCCAGCCTTCCCGTCCTCCCAGTTGCGCTGAATAGCTGCCCAAAAACTGGGAGGGCGGGAAGGCTGGAGGGCAGGATTTATGCAACAAAGCCAGGTAGGACCAGCGCCAAGAGATAAAGAAAAGCCACCCTGGCGGTGGCTTTTCCTTATACGCTGTCCGGACTTCGTCAGAACCTAGTGGCTTGCCGCTTGAAGGCGTCCCGTCACCGCGTCTTTGAGCGATTTGTTGGTCAAAGACAAGCGACGACCGTTGAGGAAAAACGTGGGTGTGCCACTGACTCCGGCTTTATGCATGCTGTCGGTGGTGTTCTTCACGAAAGCTTGCGCCTCTGGCGTGGCCAGGCAGGCTTCGAGCTTGGCGCCATCGATTCCAGCCGCTGTCGCTACTTCAAGGACTGGATCTTTGCTATCAGGGTCGGTTGACTTCCAGCCTTTCTCTTTCGCCGTGGCAAACGCCTTTTCATGGTATTTCCAGAAGGCTTCGTCCCCTTGCTGTTTAGCACAGTAGGCACCGCGGGCGAGCGTTCCGCTCAAACCTTCTGGACGTAGGCTGAACGGCACATGAACGAAACGGTATTTGTCGCCCAGCTCCTTAACTGTGGCTTCAACCTCAGGCTCTGAAGATTGGCAGTGTGGGCAAAGGTAATCGGCCACTTCAACGAGGGTGTTGCTGGCAGTTGCGGCACCTTTTGCTGCATAGGGGTCAAGAACTAGGGTAACTTTTGGCGATGCTGGTTCAGGAGTCAGCAAAACGACGCGTTTTTTGGCTGATAGCTCGTCATTTTTCGTGCGTAGTGTTTCGGACAATTTTTGATTACGGACAAAGCGCTCAATGTCTGGCTTGATTTTCTCAAAGGTGGCGTCTGGAGGTAGGCGAGCTTTGTTGGCTTCAAACAGCGCCTGAAGTTCTTGCTCCGTCGGCGCTGGGGCTTCCACTAGCTGATCGAAAGGTGGCAAGGCGTCGGCTTTGACGTTTTTGTCTTTGTCTTTGGCCAAGGCGAGCTGCAGGGCGAATTGCCCAAGCAGGGCATTGCCGCGGTCGTGCTCCTCGGCCTTAATATCGTAATAGCCGGAGCGGACATCAGCGGGGAGGTCCGCTTCGCGGTATTTGGTCCCATCGACCTCGAGCAAGGTGATGTTTTCCCCTGCGTGATTGCCTTTGTAGACGGTTGCCGCGCCAAAACCTAAGGCCGCTCCTACGACTAATCCGCCGACGATGCCAAGTGCCGTTGAGCTCATGCGCTCCCTCGCTATATGAAAGAATGGAACATTCAACCTGTTGCGGACAATGGTAGGCTACTTCCAGCCACATCCGCAAGTCTGGAGGAGTTGCATCGTGCCGACTTTCATTCATCGCCAGGTCGAGGCCGCCAGGAGTGGGCAGCTGCCCACCGTGGTGCATAAGCTAAGCTCCGGCTGGGTGGTACTCGCGGAAAAGCAGGTGGTCAAAGGCTACTGCCTGCTGTTGCCTGATCCTGTCGTGCCCCACCTGAACGCGTTGAGCGGCGCCGCTAGGGCGCAGTTTCTCGCCGATATGGCCGCAGTTGGGGACGTCCTCTTGAAGGTGACAGGTGCCGTACGCATCAACTATGAGATGCTTGGCAATCTCGAGCCAGCGTTGCATGCCCATGTCGTCCCGCGCTATAGGGATGAACCACCTGGCCTGATCACCAAGCCGTTTTGGTTCTATGATTGGGATCAGGCCCCGGTATTCGACGCCAAGCGGGACGGCGACTTGGTCCAGCGCATTGCTCAGGAGTTGCAACGATGAGGCAGGTAGGCGAAATCCTCGGGCGCCGGCGAGCGGACCGCTTTGTTGGGTTTCTGGCGGCTCAGGGCATTAGCTCGGAGCTGCGTGACGATGGCGAGGAGCGCTTTGTGGTTTGGGTGATCGACGAGGATCATGTGGCGGCTGCCGACGAGCACTACCGTGCTTATCGGGCTGCACCTGAGGCGCCCATTTTTGATGTCGTGGCACCACCGCCGGCTAAGGCTGCTGCCCCTGCTACAGCCGGGCGGAGTCGTTATATCGATGTCCGCAGCGAGGTTTTTGCTGCCAGCGATGCCCGGCGCGTATCCATCACGATCGGTATCATCGTCGTCTCCGCGTTTTTGACCCTGCTTAAGATGACACCGCGGCTCGAAAGTCTGCTCGATGTCTTTTATTTTTCGCGCTACCTAGGCGCCGACTTTCCGGAAATTTCGCATGGTCAGGTGTGGCGCTTGGTGACGCCAGTATTCATCCATAATGGCCCGCTGCATTTACTGTTCAATATGATGTGGCTGTATCAGCTGGGTGGTTCCATCGAGGTCAATGAAGGCAAACGCTACTACAGCTGTTTGCTTTTGCTCTTGGCGATCTTGGTCAACTGCGCGCAATATTTGCTGGTTGGCCCGCACTTTATGGGCATGTCTGGGGTGGTTTATGCTTTGCTCGGCTATGTTTGGATGATGAGTCGTTACGAGGCTGGTACACGCTACGTCATGGCCAGCAATACCGTCATGTTCATGATTGGCTGGTTGCTGATTTGTCTGGTTGGCCTGATGGGGCCAAACGTTGCGAACACCGAGCACATCTCCGGATTGATTGCCGGGACCTTATGGGGGCTACTGCGCTCCGGCTTCATCACCACCTGGCGGCGTCGGCAACGCTATAAAGGTTGAAGCCGCGATGGGCTCAGTGCCCACCGCGGCTCGATCATCAGAACATCATCGGCGCAATATTGGCAACCAGCGCATCGTAGTAACCGCGTGGTGGCACCTCGACAAGCTCCGGTTCTGACGCGTTCGCGTCGCTACTGCCGTGTTTTGATCCGGAGTTGACCATGTGCCCACCGCAAGCGCTCAAGACCGTCGCGGTGAGTAGAAGGGTCGACTGGCGAACCGAGGCTGAGTGACGACGAACCATACGAGTAGCCTCCAACGACTTTGATTGTTTGTGTCCTTGCACCTCGTGGGTGACGGCCCGACGAAATGCACAGCCAGGTCCTCGGCGCTCGTCCAGGCGAACTTTAAGCGACATAACTCTACGCTTGATTCCGGAATCTTAGGGGCCAGTATTAGCAGGCATAGCCAATTTCTCGTGACTTGCAGTCGACGATTTGGCGACAGGTGCGTCACAGCCAAGGATGTCGACAATCAATCCAACTCGCAGCCATTGGTGCAGGCAATGAACCATCGTTGCGATCACGTGTTCTTGATTGGTGTCTGGTGTCAACTCGGCTGCTGCTGCACAAGCAACGCTAAATGTGCCACCTTGTTGCAGAAGGTTGAAGCAGCAGGCTTCCGGGGGTGCCAGTTCGAGAAAGGAGACCACCTCGTTTTGGCGGTAAAAAAGGTAGTGAAAGTCACCCTTAGGCGGCTTTTCAGGTGCTTCGGCGCAGTCGATGGCAAAAATCACCGGTGCGACCGCGTAGTTCGCCTGCACCAGGCGCAGGCAATCAGTAAAACTAAAGCGCACCTGCTCCCACTCCGATGCCGAAATCGCCGTGAGTGCCGAAGCCGGAACGCTGGGGGGACCGTTATGACAGTCGATGAGATCGCTAGTGGTCCACTCAAACTCGGCGAGATCGGCGAGAAGCTGGTTTGACAAGCCATCGTCTTCGAGCAAAGGCCTACAGTCGTAGCGTAAATATCCAGCAAGGGCCCTGCCAACATACTTGATCGACGCTTCACTTGGTGGATATACGGCAAGGAAGTCACGAACTAAATCAAGAAACCTTGCCTTACCGAGGACGTAAAGCACGGACGGATAGATACCGCAAAGAGCGTCTTGCAAGCGCAAAAGATAAGCATCTGCGTAGACATTCATGCCAACCACAGCCGGTGTTGCCAAGTCCTTTGCCACGAGGTCCAGAGTCTCGTCTTCCGGTGCCACATGGCACTGGCTGGTGGCCATTCGCCAGAACCCAGCAACCAACTCGGGCCATTCCCGCTGCCGCGAGGTTGCAGCTGCAGGCTGACGCATGGTCAAGGTGGGCAAGACGGGGCGCGCGAGTGTTTGGAGAGCGGCTGCATGGACGGCCTCGGCCTTACTTAGCTCTGCCCGGAGGTCTTCAAACGCAGGGATTTGGCCATCCCATTCCAGCAGGGTTGCTGCTTTGGGGAAAAGCTGTGCTGCCTGTCCATAGAGATCCCAAACCATATCGCAAACAGGAGCGTCATGGGTGTCGACACGAACCTTCGGTAGCACCGAATGACCCGCCAGGTGCATGTAGCAAATCCATTCAGGGTCGATTCTGCTCAGATACGCTTGCGTGTTGACGCCTAAATTCATCTTATTGACGTACAGATTGTTGACGTCTAGGAGAACGCCGCAGCCAGTGGCTTGGCACAGGGCGGCAAGGAACTCAGACTCGTCCATATCGGCGCAGGCAAAAGACACGTAGGCGGAGGCGTTCTCCAAAAACAAGCGACGGCCGAGGCGTTCTTGAACCTCCTGAACCCGTGAAATAACGTGCTCGAGTACGCCCTCAGTAAAGGCTATGGGCAATAGATCGTGAGAATTTTGGCCCATGTGCCTCGTCCAGCACAAATGATCGGAGACGCAGATCGCGTCGATTTCGCTGGCTAGCTGGCGTAGATCAGCCAAATACTTCAAGTTTGGTCGGTCTACGCTGGCAATGGAGAGGCCAACGCCATGCAGGGCGACTGGATAGTCCTTGCGGACTTGCTCAAGATAGCGCCGAGGCTTGCCACCGCTACCGATAAAATTCTCTGTCACGGCTTCGAACCAGTCGAGCTGTGGTCGATGTTGTAAAGTCCAGCTGTAATGAGGCTCACGCAGTCCCAGACCAAAGCCTAGCGGTACAGATGAAGTCATCGTCTCACCAAAATAAAAAGGGTGCGTCTGACGCACCCTAACGGGACTGCCTGCAATCGCAAGCAGTTTTTTTGGACGCGGTCCCCGGAGTTATTTCCAGGTGCCTTTGCCGTCCTTGGTACACTCTTCTTTCGTGACGCCGTCGACAGCCTGGCCTTTGCAGGAGTTGGTGGCGGCGGTGCCGTCGGCTTTTGCGACTTTGCCGGCGCATTCATTGCTGGTGCAAGCACCATGGTCCTTCTTTTTGTGTTCTTTTTTGTCTTTCGCCATGGCCGGCGTACCGAGCATGAGGCCAGTGACTGCGCCAGCGACTAAGGTACCAAAAACTTTGCTTTTCATGCAATCTCCTCAAGATTTACACAACCACTTAGCAACCGGGCACCCCACCATGGAGTGCTGTTTGCCAAAGCGTACAGGGTAGCTCAGACCATAGGTTATGGAAACCAATGGCCTATGTCAAAGTGGGAGTTTAGTATAAAGATTGTCCGAGCGGTGGAGTTAATCGATGAATCCGGCGAGTTTAATGGTGCTAAATAAAGCTCGGCCAGGCCTTTGTTCGGGGTTCCAAAGACGACCTTGCGCGATGCACTCGGCCATGTCTGTATCGATGTTATTAAGTTTAGCAGAGTCGATGAAGGGTGTAAAAGTCTCATCTTGGATTAAAGTGTGAGTCATCCCATAAACGTCCACCCGCCCATGCATATAGCTTTCAAATAAGGCATGACCAAACACCAAAACGGATGCCTCTGAAGACGGCGTTTGCAAACAGATCAGGCCCCCTTCGTCAAACATAGCGAGGCGATCTTGTTCTCGACCTCTGACCAAGGTCTCACAGGACACGGCATGTTGGCGCTGATTGAGCGCCGCCTTGGTTTTTGGGTAGGTAGCCCAAACCAGGGCATTAAAGAAGTCATGCCAGCTACGAAGTCGGGTTGAAACCTCGCCGTATTGGTAGATACGCTCTTCATAGGGTAGCTGCGTTGCTTGGGCGACCTGGCGCCGGAGGCGGCCGCGCGGTTTAGGCTTGGCAGCGACAAATGCCAAAACGCAGTCCAAACCATTGCGAAGATCAAAGGACTTGGCCATGGCATTGTAGTCGGAGAGTTCGGGCCAGTCGGTGCACTGGCTGAAATAGGTCGCGGCTTTGGTCAGTGCGGCAAACATGGGGCTGCGCATGTAGAACTTGGGGTCCCAGGACTCAGTCATGCTTGGTCTTTGCTATCTTAGTCGAAGTGTCTAAGGGAAGCATGACGGCAAATGTACTGCCGGCACCCTCAGTGCTAGCCATTAAACAAACATCTCCACCCAAAGACCTGGCGATGTTACGGGCTAGGGTCAAGCCGAGACCGGTCCCAGGTCTGACGCGAGTGCCGTTGATACTAACCTGGGAGAAAGGCAGAAAAAGAGCTGCTTGAAGTGCCGCTGGAATGCCGATGCCGGTGTCCTGCACAGCAATTTCAAGCATCGGACAGTTGTGCTCTTGGCGCATACGCACGGTAACCGTAATCGCCCCCGAGTCCGTAAACTTAACGGCGTTGCCAAGGAGGTTGATGAGGACTTGACGAAATCGCAGCTGATCGCTGACCATCGTTTGCGGCAATGGATCAAGGCATTCGAGCGTAAGACTTAGGGACTTCGCTTCCGCCTGGTCACGAATGAGGTCCACAGCTTGGACTAGCTCGGTGATAGGTGAGAAGCGAAGGCAATGGGGTACTAAATGGCCCGCCTCTATCTTCGATAGATCGAGGATATTGTCGATGAGCGCGAGCAAATGACGACTGTTGCGGAGAATTTTCTCGATATAGTTTTGTCTTTTTTCGGCGCTGGGATTGTCATGCGAGAGGAGTTCAGCAAATCCCAAAACGGACGTCATAGGCGTACGGATTTCATGGCTCATGCTGGACAGAAATGCGGTCTTGGTCCGGCTTGCGTGCTCTGCCGCATCTTTGGCGCGAATCAATGCGACCTCTCGGTCCTGGCGCTCTTTGGCCTCCTGCACAGAGGCGCGCAGGACCTGGGTCTCAGCACGTAATTTTTGGTTGTCGACTTCGAGCTCTCGCAGCCTTTGCTTGAGCTCGACGTCTACTTGATGCCGTAGCTGAGCTAAATTGGCTTCGGCCGAAGTTAGCAGGGTTGCAAGTCGCAACCTCTCCGGACGTGAGCGATCCAGGAAAATGGCGGCTTGGGCCCATTCTTGGACCCTTCTCGGCCAAGTCTTTGAAGGTAGACAGGTCAAGCCTTTTTAGCTTCCGCTTGTGGCACGCCCCAAGATAACTCTTGCTCGACTCCGTCAAGCTCGTAAGGAGCCTCGACTTCGTTTAATTTGACGATGTGCAACAAGGCAAGTCCTCGGATGACCAAGTAGCAAGGATCGATCTCAAACCAGCGCTTGGCAAAGTTCGGTGACGAACAAAAGCGATGGTGGTTATTCTGAAACAACTCGCCCATCGTCACGAAATCAAAAAACAGTGTGTTACGAGACTCGTCGCTTACGGCAAAGTTACGATAGCCGTATTTGTGGCCGCACCAGTTAACGATTGCTCCATGTAGTGGTCCCATCAGAAACTGCAATGGAAGGAGCAACCATTGCCACCAGACGGTGGCAAAAATCAGATAGATCGCGACGTAAAACCCTACCCAGGCAAACACCGAGACGCGACTAAACCCGATATTGTCGATCAACGGCCATTCAGGATAGCCCCCTTCGAAGCGGTCTTCGAGTTGTTCCATGCGTTTGCAGAAACCCTCGTAGCGCTTTTTCGTTGCCCACATCATCGCCAGTACGTTGGGGAACTGAGTCGGTGAATGCGGATCACGACGGGTATCGCTATAGGCATGGTGCAGTCGATGGAGCAGCGCATAGGCGCGTGGGTTCAGATAGGATGCACCCTGAGACATATAGGTGAGGGCGTGGAAAAAACGCTCCCAAAATTTGTTCATCGTGAACATCCGGTGCGCGCCGTAGCGATGCAGGAAGAACGTCTGGCAGAAGATGGACAGGATATAGTGAGCGATGAAAAACCAAACGATAAACATAGGATGCTCCTAGTGAGTGCGCGAGGCTCGGGCCGATGTCAGGGCTGAGCATCGCGAGTATAATCTCTGCATCGGACTTTTGACGGCATTTCTATGTAAAAAGATCGTCAAACCTAGGTAAAAGGCTTGGTCTCGACCATTAGGAAAAAGCCTTTAAAATTAGGGTTTTAAGGTTTTACATGGTTGTTACAAAAGGCGTACCCCTCGGTTACAGCAAGTTGCCGAAGAGGCAGGTAGGCTGATGGCTCAGGCAGTCGTTTCATCATTGGAGGTTCGTTATGCAAGCACCGGCAAATATAACAGCAGATTCTGGTGCAGTCGCGGGCTCGCTCAAACTGGATAAATTCATCACCGGTTGGTTCGTCGCTTTGCATATGATTGCAATCATTGCGCCCTTCTACTTTTTCTCGTGGGGCGCTGTATTCACAGCCATCGGTTTGTACTACCTAACCGGCATGATCGGCATCACACTTGGTTACCATCGCCTGTTGACGCATCGCAGTTTCAAAGCGCCGCGCTGGGTTGAGCGTGTTCTCGCCACCTGTGGTGTGTTGGCCTTGCAGCGCAGTCCATTGGAATGGGTCGCCGATCACCGGATGCATCACGCCTTCGTCGATACCCCCAAGGACCCGCACAACGCCAGGCAGGGCTTTTGGTGGTCGCATATTTCGTGGATGTGCTACTACAATCCCGAGTTGCGCGACATCGTCAAATTACGCAAATTCGCTAGAGATATCGCCTCAGACTCCTATATGAACTGGTTGACCGGTGAGATGCCGCAAATCATGATCCAGGTTGTCTTGGGGCTGATACTGCTCGCCGTGGGTGGATGGGATTATGTCATCTGGGGTGTGTTCGTGCGGGCCTGCTTTACCTACCATGTCACCTGGTTTGTTAACAGTGCGACCCACAAATTTGGTTACAGAAATTACGATACCCCCGACCTATCCACCAATTGCTGGTGGGTTGGTATCCTGGCCTTCGGCGAGGGCTGGCACAATAATCACCATGCCTTTCCGGATGTTTGCCCGGCGGGTCGTAAATGGTGGGAGTTTGATCTGACGTGGCAGGTCATTAAGCTGATGCGTCTGATGGGCTTGGCGTATGATATCAAAATGCCAACGACCGGTGCATTCGTGCCTACTGCGCCCACTCTGCCAGGCATCACTGCCGAACCTGCCGGTCTCTAGAAAGCGTCGGTCGGACCTGCGGGCTGATAGCATCATGGACGCTCCGCGCTAGCTTTGGGTCCTCCGGATCCAGCGACAGGCAAAAAAAAGCCGCTCCTTTTGACAGGAGCGGCTCTTGTATTCAGCGGACGCTGATTACTTCGCAGGAGCGGCTTCAGCAGGAGCGGCAGCTGCAGGAGCAGGAGCGGCTTCAGCAGGAGCAGGAGTTGCTGCTGCAGGAGCTGCTGCTGCAGGCATAGCAGACCAGGTGCCTTTTTTCTTCGTGCAGGCTTTTTCGTCTTTCACGTGGACTTTTTTGCCGCTGACTTCGCAGTTTGGCTCTTTCGCGGCTTTAGCGACAGCGACGGAAGCCAGGGCGGAAAAGGAAGCGGCGACGAGGATGTTACGTAGTTGCATAGTAGACTCCTTGGACTTGTTGTTTTGCCGCCAAGCTAGACCGAATGGCGACCTTGCTTTGACTAATGCACGTTTGCTGCCAACTTGCTTCAGTGAGCTGCTTGAGCGCAACCCATTGAAATTACATATATTCACTACTGCGGCTGGAGATGTGCGCGTCGCAAAAATAGGAATTTTCCCAGGCCGATTCCTAGAAATAGGAATTTTTGGGAAATACTAAGCGGACCTCGGCACCCGGCACGACTCCTTGGCCAGCCTGTGCCGGCCGCGGCATGATGCTGATGTGGCCGCGGTGGGCGTCGATGATCTTCTTGACCGTACTGAGGCCAAGACCTGATCCTTTGTCTTTGGTTGAGTAAAATAGGTCGAAGAGGCGGCCTGCCGGGGCACTTGTCGGTAGTCCCATACCGTCATCGCGAATCGCGATGACTGTTTCATCATCATTCTGGGTGACGTTGACCTCAAGTTGACCCCCGTGACTGACGGCTTCGACAGCATTTTGCAGCAGGTTGACCAAGCACTGCTTGACGCGGTCAGCATCGATGCGCGCTGTCACAGGACCCTCAGGCATGCGTACGATGCAGGTCACGCCTTTTTGTTCAAACACACCATGGTAAAGCTCCAGGGTTGAGCCGATCAAAGCCCGCACGTCGGTGTCGCGCCGCTCTAGGTTGAGCGGACGGGCATAATCTAAAATGTCCGATACCAAGCGGTCGAGCCGGTGGATTTCGCCACGTAGGTCCCGGGTGACCGTGGCCCTTGCTTCGCTCGGTCCTTTGGATAGCTCGAGGCGCGCAAGGAGTAGTGACATGGCGTTCAGTGGATTGCGGATTTCGTGGGCAAGCGTCGATGCTAAGGTGCCAATGGCAGCCAGCCGCTCGTTCTCTAGGCGTTTGCGTTCACTGGCTTCCAGTTTTTCCATCATCTGTTCTTGAAAAGCGGCTACCTTGGCTCGCATATGGTCGAACTCCGCTGCGAGAAAGGCCAGCTCATCGATGCCCTGGGGGATCACGAACGGTTGATGGAAATCTCCCTCGGCTAAGTGTTGTGCACCCTGGACCACCGTCATCAAGGGGCGAGTGATGGACCTGGTAAGCAAATAGGTCAGGAGCATCAGCACTGCAACCAGCAAGATGAAGACCAGCAGCAGGGCCTTGGCGGCGGACGCGATCGGACGATTGATTTCAGCGAGGTCGCGTTCAACGACGACATACCAACGTCGTTTTGGAATGCGGACCACCGTGCCGAGCACCTCTTGCCCCTCGAAATTGCGGTATTGGTCGACCCAGAATTCCTGTTTTAGATGGTTGATCAGAGCCGTGGCGATGAGGTGGCTCTCTAGCGGCCTGTCGATTCCGTCCTTACCGGGTGTGATGAATCGCAATGCCGAGTCGATCAAAAAGGCATCGGTGTTCGGCGTGATCCCGAGCTGTTGATCCATGGTGTCGTATATCGACAGCATATTAACCTGACCGACCAGTACGCCCTTGGTTACGGTACCGTTGGTGATCGGGGTTGAAACCAGCTGGATTTTGCCATCATCCGAAGTGAAGACGTCGGAGAAGTTGAAGTTGCGGAGCCCAGACACAAAGTACGGTTGCTGTTTGCTATTGCGTTCATACCAGGACGGGTCGGTCGCCCCAATGCAGACGCCAAAACGATTATATACGGCGAGATCTTCGAACAGCGGCATCATCGTCAGGCGGTTTTGCAGAAACTCCTCGATGGCGGCGCGGTTTGGCTCGGGCTTTTTTAGCTCTTGAACAAGAAAGCCGTGGTTTTCTAAGGAGGTTAAACCCTCTTCGATGCGGCTGAGTTGGTGTTCAACCTGGCGCGATAGCACCACGGAGAGGATGCGCAGCTCATTGCTGGCGTTGTTTCTCGTGCTTTTGTCGGCAAACTGTAGGCCGACTAGGCTGAAAATCAAGGCCATCGACACGAGTAGGACGGCGAACGGCGTGAAAATGCGCCAGCCAATGCGGCGCAGCGGGCGTGGCCACCTCACTTAACGTCGTCCGTTCGTTTACTGACGATCTCGAGCTCTTCAAGCTTGCGGTAGAGGCTCGATAGACTCATGCCTAGGGCCTTCGCTGCTTCCTTTTTGTCGCCATCAACGGTCGTCAGCAGGTTGAGAATGTGGTCGCGCGAGAATTGACGTACGGCCTCATCCAACTTGACGGGAATTGACGTTGACGGAGCCGTGCTCAGCAAGGGCATTTGATGGAGCGATGCGGGTAGATCCTCGACGTCGATGCGATCAGGGCTTTTGCTTAGGATAATGGCCCGCTCAATGATGTTCTCCAACTCGCGCACGTTGCCTGGCCAGGAATACCGTACTAGGGTGCGACAGGCTTCATTGGATAAGGGGCGCATTGGTTTGCCCAGTTCCTTCGTGTACTTTTCGATGAAGTGCCTGGCGAGCATTGCGATATCGTCGGGTCTTTCGCGCAGTGGCGGCATCTTTAGCTCAACCACATTGAGGCGATAAAAAAGGTCTTGGCGAAACGTATTCTGGGCGATGTCAGCGGCGAGATCACGATTGGTCGCAGCGACGACTCGCAGGTTGACCTTAATGGGCTTGGTGTCGCCAACTGGGGTGATCTCACGTTCTTGCAATGCGCGCAGTAGCTTGACCTGGAGGTTTTTGGGCATATCGCCGATTTCGTCGAGAAATAGCGTGCCCTCGTTGGCGACGGCAAATAGGCCGGCTTTATCGGCTATGGCGCCGGTAAAAGCGCCCTTTTTGTGGCCAAACAGCTCGCTTTCGAGCAAGTTTTCTGGCAGCGCACCACAGTTAATTGCGACAAATTTGTTCGCTGCCTGGGCGCTCATGCGATGAATGGTTCTAGCGACCACCTCTTTGCCGGTACCGCTTTCGCCTGTAATCAAGACGGTGCCACGCGTTGCGGCAACCTGCTCAATCACTTTATGGATATCCAGCATGGCTTGTGAATGTCCAAGGAGGGTGCCCCTATCAACGTTCCGGTTCATCTCGCTACGTAAGAAGTTAACCTCCAGTTGTAAGTCGCGCCGATCGCGGATGATCGCTAAGCGGGCCAGCAGCGAGTCGACGTTGAGTGGCTTGAGCAGGTAATCGAGCACACCCATGCGCATGGCTTCAATCACCCCTTGGACATCGGCATACGCGGTCATGATCAAGGACACCGACTCGGGGCAAAGCTCGCGGGCGTTGCGGGCGATGTCTAGGCCGGTGCCGCCAGGCATGCGAAAGTCGGTCAGGACGATGTCGCAGCTGGCATCGCGTAAAATCTGCGTTGCTGCGGGTACGTCTCCGGCCGTGAGGACCTGGTAGCCCTCGTCCGTAAGGATCGAGGCCAGGGTTTCCCGCTGCACCTTTTCGTCATCGACCACCAGGACTGTCATCGCGCGCATGGGACCCTCTACGTAGGAGCCGATTATATGAGTTATGCTTGAAAAACCAAGGTCTAATGCGCTGGTGGGCAGCTTAATCGGGCGCCTTCAATTCATCCAGATGACAGCTGTTGCAACTCTGCGCCAGGTTGCTAAACTTGATCAATATCAGGGCAGGTGTCTGGACTTTGGTCAAAATGAGTTGCTTATGCGGTCATAAAGCATCGTATTTTCGTGTTGTTAAGTTTTGGCAATAGACATGCAGGCATGCACGAAGGTTTGGTTGGGTGGATCAAGGTAAGGATAGGCTTGGTTGCCGCCGTCATAGCGTGAGAACTTTATGCAAGCAGACTCTTTGAGACCAAGGCGGTTGCGTCAACTTGCCCTAGCTTTACCGGTACCACTCTTGGTGGTTGGTGCCGATCTCATGCTGCGCTATTCAGACCTAGCAAAACTTCCCCTCGATTTTAAAGCCTACTACCTTTGTAGCATCGTTTTCATCACGTTCGGCTGGTATGCATTCCTCGGTTTTGCTCGGGCTTGTCTTGGTAAGAGCCAGGTTCTCGGCCTGGCTTTAGTTTGTTCGGCCGCCTTTTTTTACCTTGCAACCATTTTCGGTGCGTTTGGCTTCCTCGACCACTTTAGTGTGTTGCCGAATGTGTTTACCTTTGATTACCTGCTCGACGAACCCGCTGATTGTTGGATCTACGTAAAAGATGCCTTGCGACCGGCTTATCTAGCGATATTAATTGCGGCAGCAGCAGGGCTAGCGTCTTATTTGTTCCATGCGGCCAGGCACGGGGCGGTAGCTGCTGGCCGACGTGATTTGTGGCTGAGCTCGATTGGTGGCGCGATCCTTTGCCTCGGTTTTCATAATAACGTCCGTATGGGTCCCAATGCTTTTACCCCGGACGTCGATTCAGTCTTCTCACTCTCCAAGGCGATTGAAAACAAGATCCGCGGTGGTGAGCAGATGCAGGTGGTCAGTTCTGGAGCACGGGTTAACGTCAACGCCGAGCTAGGTCCTCTGCCACATCATGTGCTGCTGATTTTGAACGAGAGCCTTCGCGCTAAAAGTCAGTCGACTTATGGATATTTTCGCGATACCACGCCTCGGCTCAGGCAGTTCTTTGCGGATCATCCGAAGCAGATCGTCCGCTTCGATCATGCCTACGCCAATGCCACCCGGACGATGCTCGCATTTCCAAGCTTTTTTACCGGTATTGTCCCGTCGCAAAGCGGTGCCCTATTGCATCGTGAGCCTTTGGTGTTTGACTACGGACGGGCCTTTGATCTCGCTGAGACCTTTCTGATATCAACGCAGTCCATGCATTGGGGCAACTTTGATCGGTTTTTAGATACAAGTAGCCTGGATTTTAATTGGTACATGGAGTTGAGCGGTCAAACGCAACAAAACAATGATCGGTTTGAGTCTCTGGACGATAAAAACATTCCCGAAGCATTTGCCGATTTCCTCAAGCATCGCGACCAAAAGAAGAAGTTCTTTGGCGTTCTTCAGTTTACCAACACCCATGCGCCGTACTTTTTTGATAACGAGAGCGACCTGTGGCGCGACTCCAGATTGACCAACGCTTATGATAATTCGATTCATTACAATGACCGACAGATGAATCTGATCTTAGCTAAGCTTGAGCAGCAGGGTCTGCTGGATGACACGCTGATCATCTCGACCTCAGATCACGGCGAGGCTTTTGGTGAACATGGTTATTACGGTCACTTAAATACTTTTTATGATGAAGAGGCCCGGGTTCCGTTTTGGATCCACCTGCCCAAAGCTCTGGCGAAGAACGATGCTATTGTGCACCAACTTCGGCTTAATGCGCGCCAGTCCGTCTCCAATGCAGATCTGATACCGACCCTTATGTCGCTACTTACCAGGCCGCACTTTAACGCGGTCAGCGGTTATATGGATCACTTGACCGGAGCGCCGCTCGACCAGGTACTACCTGAGGGGCGGGCGATCTACATGCAAAACTACAATGACATCGACGAAAAGACGCTATTTGTCGGCCTCGGTCTGGTCATGGGGCGATACAAGTACCTACTCAAGTTCAATCAAGGACTTGGTGAGGAAGAATTATACGACCTGTGGACCGATCCTCGCGAAGCGCACAATCTTTGGCCCACCGCATCGATTGAGCTCAAGCAGTCCATTCAGCAACGCGTGCGCCAACAAAAGAATAGTAAGGATTTGTATACGAAAGCGTTTCCGCTTCGCGCCGGACACACCTAAGCGGGTCTGCTAGTTGTGGCTGAATTCTTCAAAATAGCGTGGCTTGCCGCCGATCCCAAGGGAGGCGTAGAAACCCTCTTGGTCGTAACCCAGCTGTACGAGCATGCCGCGCAGCTGCTGCAAGATAGACTCCTCACCGATGGCTAAGGTGTACGGCGGGGGTGGGGCGAGAAATCCCGTGACCGCGGTCGCTGGCTCGGTGTCACCTGGGATGGTGATGAAGCTCAGTTCACCGATATCGTCGCGCGATGGGGAACCATCGCGCAGGATACCACGGACCGTCCAGACCTCGGCCTCGCTAGAGAAGACTAGACGAAAGCCCAAGGCTATGCCCACGACCTCCTGATTTGGGCCGTCTTCCTTAGGGCCTCGGTCGCTGCCGATCGCGCGCAGATTTACGACTCGTCCCCGGGGGTTTACTTTCCGATCCATTGCCATCCTGCCTTCGCTGCCTTCGCTTCAAGGCCTTGTGCCTGGGAGCTGAGAGAGCGCCACCCTACCACGCAGCCCGCAGCTCGCAAGCCTAATCAGCGCCTGTTGTGGTGGCAACACCGCCGATGGTGGCCCACTCCTGTTTGGTCCAGCCGTAATCCACGGTAATTTCTCGGCCCGGCTGGATGGCTTTGGTGGCGGCAATGCGGATGTGGCTGCGCTCAACGAAGAACTCAGCGTTTGGCTTACGGTCATGATTGAACAGTGAGGCAAAGCCAAGGGCTATGACGTAGCGTTGGCCGCGGTCGGTCTTGAAGATGTAGTGCGCTAAAAAGGTGGCGAGAAACTCGTCGCTCTCTTCGCGAGGGATTAGCAGGGCCGGTGCAATTTCAATGGTTTCGCCCTTGCGAATCGGCAGCGTCGCAAAGACGCCCCGCCCCTTACTGCCAGCTGGCTGGACGGCAACTTTACGCGGACCACTAAATGATCTGGGCGCGCGCATGGTTGCCGTCCTCCTCCAATGCTTCTTGGCTGATATCAGTATCCAGGATTATTGCGTGAACGCTCACCATGGCCTTGCGAACGCTCGCCGTAGCCGCCACGTGGCCGCTCTTGCTGCTGGCGTGGCTTTTCCGGCTCTGGACTAGGCGCGGCGCTGGCGCCGCCTTTTCTGCCCTGGGTTTCATTGCTGATGTGGAGCAGGCGCAAGGCGGCCAGTGCCACCTGGAAGATGTCGTTATCGTTGGCCAAGGATTCAACCAGCGGCCGGTAGCGGTCGAGGTCGGTGGCGCTGAGTGACTCTTGGACGTCCTGTTTGGTCTGCTCAAGCTTGCGTGCGGCGACATCGGCGTAGGACGGTAGCTTGCTGATGTTGATTTTTTGTTTGGTAATCCGCTCGATATTACTGAGCAGGCGGTGTTCCCGTGGCTGGGCCAGCGTTAGGGCTACGCCTTCGCGTCCGGCTCTGCCGACCCGGCCGATGCGATGGACATAGGCTTCCGGTGCCGACGGGACATCAAAGTTGATGACGTGGGATAAGTGATCGATATCTAGGCCCCTGGCCGCGACATCGGTGGCGACCACCAGGTCGGCTTGGCCGGCCTTGAGACGCTTGATCACTCGCTCGCGCTGCGACTGATTCATCCCCCCGTGAAGGGATTCGGCGCGGTAGCTGTGGGCGCGCAGGACTTCGGTCAACTCATCGACTTCAGTACGGGTGCGACAGAAGATGATGGCAGAGGTTGGATCTTCCAGGTCGAGGAGACGACCTAGGGCCTCTAATTTGTGTGCCCTAGGGACGATATAGGCGGTCTGGCGGACGCGGGGCGAAGCGCCGGCGGCGACCTTTTCGCGTTCGATATTGATGCGGACGGGGTCGTTTAAGTGGCGTTTGGCGATGGCGGCAATGCGCGGCGCCATGGTCGCAGAGAACAGCATGACTTGCCGCTCGGACGGTGTCGCCTTGAGGATTTCCTCGATGTCCTCAAGGAAGCCTAAGTCTAGCATTTCATCGGCTTCGTCGAGGACGACCGTGGTGATTCCGGTCAGCTTCATCGTCCCACGGCGCAAGTGGTCGAGGGCGCGACCAGGGGTGGCCACGACGACATCGACGCCCCTTTGCAAGGAGCGGATTTGCGGCTCATATGCCTGACCGCCATAGATCGGCAGGACGCGGATATTTAGTTCACGGCCGTAGCGGTGGACTGCTTCAGCAACCTGCATGGCCAGTTCCCTGGTCGGTAGCAAGATCAGGGCGCGAGGCAGGATTTTTTGTACCTTCGATTCCGCCAGACGTTGGATCAAAGGCAGCGCGAAGGCGGCAGTTTTACCAGTGCCGGTGGCGGCTTGACCTACAAGGTCGCGTCCCGATAAGAGGATCGGAATCGCTTCTTTTTGAATCGGCGTCGGCTCCTCGTAGCCTAAACTGGTAAGCACTTCAAGGAGGCGTTTATCCAAGCCGAGGGCGGCGAATCCGAGGTTGTTGCTGAGAGGTGGGCTCTTGTCGGTCATAGGGCGGGGCCTTCCGGGAAATGAGTGAGGATCGAGGTGCCGGGCGCTTTTAACTTTTATCATCGCCAAGCGCCATAATTAAAGTGTATAAGTCGCATTTTATTGTCGTTTAGACCGAACTAATGTCTTTGGGTGTGTCAATGCGCGGACTGCAACTCATAAAAAAGTATCAATGGGACCTCGCCACCTTCGCCGTCTTGGCCGCCGTCGCGGCTCTTTTGGGAGTGTTTGCGCATGGTTTACTAAAGCCTTACAGCGCCCAGATCGCCATGGCCGCTCCACTCATTTTTACGATCTCCGTCCTAAGCCTTTTGACGGTTGTCTGCACATCGCCCCGTAGCAAGTGGGGCAAGAGGCTGATGCGCCTGTTTGTCGATCTCGCGGTGATGGGGCTGCTGGTTCCCATGGCCTTTTTAAAGATAGAGTCCCTGGTGGCGCCGATGACATGGTACCGCGGCGTCCAGGTGGACCAGGTCGTGGCGTGGATTGCCTCTGATCAAGACCAAGCTAGGTTGATGGCCTGGTCTCGCCTCGTGACGATGCCACGGGCGGACAAGGAGGCAGTCGCAAGGTCTTTGGCGCCTTTGCTGGTCGGCACCGATGCGGGTGCTAGGCACTCTGCCGAGCTCACCCTGAATGTGCCGTTGCGGCAGTTTTCGTTAACCGCTTTGACCGTCTTGACCGCTGATCTCAAAGATTATTTGGTCGCTCGCGCCGAGACCAAGGCGGCGCCGAGTGAGGCTCGTTTGGCGGGTGAGTTTGCCGCTGACTTTGTCGGTAAGAACGTCGGGTCGATTCACAAAGCCTTGGACCGTGACAAGCGGGCACTGCTTCCTGCCGGTGGCTTAGAGGCCCTATTTCTTGCTCTAGCGACCGAACCGACGATTGGTCCGATTTACCTGCGCGAGCTAGCTCTGCATGGCGACGCGACGGAGAAGCCCTTGGCCGAGTCGGTGATCCAAATGGCCGCGATACGAGTGTCCCATTAGCGACTGACACTGTCATCAACCCCCCAACAACCAGAGGTGGAATCAGTGAAAAATCCGTTATTGTTTAGCGTTTTGGCGCTGTGTCTTGGTCTTTTGCCGACCGTGGGCAAAGCCAGTCCTTGCAATCAATCGGGCTATCTGGTTGGAGCAGCGACCGATGATATTACCGGTCCGATCGTTGGTGTCGGGATGATGGGATACGCTGATCTCGGACAGTTCGACGAAGGCCTGCACATGCGCCTTAGGGCGCGCTCGATGGTGGTCAGCGATGCCTGCGGTCAAGCCACGGTGGCTCTGGTCATCGACGATATATCGATGACTTTCTATAGCGTTAAGCAAGCCGTCGTCGATCGTTTGGACCGGCAGCTACCAGGCGTCTTTAATCATGGCAACGTCCTACTCAGCGCGACCCACACCCATGCCGGGCCTGGCGGTTATGCGCATCGTTTGCTCTATAATATTACGACTGGTGGATATAGCCCCGAGACCTTTAACGCCATCGTCGATGGCACCGTGCGGTCGATCGTCCGTGCCTATAAACAGCGTCAGGCGGCACAGCTCTCAGTCGTGCAAGGCGAGCTAGGCGGAGTGCAGTTCAATCGCTCGCCTGAGGCCTATCTCAACAACCCGCTTGAGGAGCGCCAGCGCTACGCGACCGACACCGATCGCGGCATGCTGCTGCTCAAGGCGCAAACCCCTGAGGGTGTGCCGATCGCTGCTTTTAACTGGTTTGCGGTGCACGGGGTGTCGTTACCACTGACGAATAAGCTGGTCAGTGGCGATAACAAGGGGCTCGCAGCCTACCTATTTGAACGCCGTATGGGTGCTAACTATGTCGATACAAGTAGCCCGCAGTTTGTCGCGGGATTTGAACAGGCGAACGCCGGTGATATCAGTCCCTATGATCCAGATGACAAGGCCGCGGCAAGTAGCGACGGATTTGCGCGCAATCAGGAATCCGCCGAGGCGCAGTTTGGCAAGGCTTGGGACCTGTTTCAACGCACCGACGGCCTGGTGCTGAGCGGCCCAGTGGCGGCAGTCCACCGCTTTGAGGACTTGGCCAATAAGCCGGTCTCAGAACGTTTTGCTGGGTTTGTCGGTGGCCGTACCTGCAATGGGGTGCTCGGTGTGAGCTTTGCCGCAGGTACTAAAAACGGTAAGCCGTTTCCCATCTTTCCGGATCATGCGATCTACGGCAAGAACTGGCTCCCGATCACCTTGATGGCCGCAGAGCAGGATTGTCATAAGCAAAAGGTGTTGCTGCTGCCGACTGGTTTTGTCCGACCGACGTCTTGGACTGCCAACACGGCGCCATTTCAAATCGTGCGCATTGGCGAACTCGCGGTGATTGCAACGCCGTTTGAAATCACCACCATGGCTGGTCGCCGGTTGAAGCAGCAAGTGCTGCAAACCTTGGCCAATTCAGGGGTGAAATTTGTAGCTCTTAGCGGCCTGGCTAATGAGTATCTGCACTACGTGACCACAGCGGAGGAGTATGCCGTTCAATCCTACGAGGGTGGCGCGACCTTGTTTGGGCCCTTGTCTTTGGCTGCTTATACCGAAATCTTTGATCAAATGGCCGTGGATCTTGGGACGGGTCGGCAGCGTTCTGGCGCTGTAGCGCCTCCGGACTTGAGTGCCGAGCAGGTCGTTTTGCCGCACCAGGTCTTGTTTGACCTGCCGCCGCTAGGCAGCAACTATGGTGACGTCAAGGTCGATGCTTTGTCACTCTATCATCGTGGCGATGCGGCTAAAGTCGACTTTTGGGGAGCCCATCCTAACAACAGCCTTGCCCCAAATAAATCGTTTCTGACCGTTGAGCAGTGGCTGAACGAACGCTGGGAAGTTAAGCTTTATGACTGGGACCCGGAGACGACCTTCCACTGGCAGCGTGTCGGTTTAGCCGGATCTTTGATCTCGGTCGTGTGGCATCTGGCGCCTGATACAGAATTTGGTACCTACCGGATTTGCCATAGTGGGATCGCAAAGACGCCATTGACCGGAGAGGCCAGTCCCTATCATGGTTGTTCTAGGCAGTTCAAAGTTGGGGTTTGAATATGTTGAGTCGCCTGTCCATGGTTACGCTGCTAGCCCTCGTCGGTTGCGGTGAGTCGCGGAGCCCAATGTCGGCGACTGCACAGCTCCAGGGTGCGGAAAGCAATGCGCAGCGAGCCCTAGCAGAGCGCTTTGCTCCCGTGCTGGTGTTGCATCCTGAGGAGCGGTATTTTCCGATGTCTTTGGACGACTACTTCGTCTACCTGAACGAGGCTAAGAATGAAGCGTTCTTCACCTCAGGCCAGCCTGCGTTTGACCGTGGCGAGGCGCAGGCTACTGTGGCCCAGGTAAGTCCAGACCTGCGCTACTTGCAGTATTGGTTCTTTTATCCAAAGAACGGCTGCCAGGGCATGCAGATGGACTACCGTCCATGGACGTGGTGGCAAGATGCTACGGCCCAGCATAAGACTTTCGAGCTGTGCAACGTGGCGATCCATGAAGGCGACTGGGAGCATGTGACGATCGAGTTGACGCCGGACTTGGCTGCCGTAAACAAGGTTTATTTCTCGGAGCACAGCGGTGGCGTTTGGCAAGATGCGGCGACCTTGGAGTTCGAGGCGGATCGAGTGGTGGTCTACGCTGCGCTCAACAGCCATGCGAATTATGCCTCGGCTGAAGGCTTTCATACCGTGACGACGGTTGCTAGGCCGGAGCTGGCGGCCCTCACTTGGATCGATGCGGTACGCATCGGAGATATTGTCACCGCCGCTACGAGCGCTGGTGGTGCAGGAACAAGATCTGCTAAGAGGTGGGATACAGCCCGCAACCTCATCGTCTGGAATGAAGCTAAGCCGTCTCAGTATCGTGATTATCTTGGTCCTTGGGGGCGCGCCGTAGATGCCAAGCAGGTGCTACCGATCAGCGAGCTTCCGGACTATTTATCGACGATCGTGCAAGTGCTTGGAAAGCTGGCCTTTAACGTGGTCCCGGAACTGCGCGACCGGGGTCAGGGTGTGTCTCCGCCTAGCCCTTGGGGGCGAACCAGTTGGCAGCAGTTTGACCGCATCACCATCAAGGATGAACACCGATGAACCGCAACTTAGCCTTGGAATTTGTGCGCGTAACCGAAGCCGCAGCGCTGTCCGCCGGTCGCTGGACCGGGCGTGGCGAGAAGAACCCCGCCGACCAGGCAGCCGTAACGGCGATGCGCAGCGCGTTTGAGTCGATCGAATTCGATGGCTTGGTGGTGATCGGCGAGGGTGAGATGGATGAAGCGCCGATGCTCTATATTGGAGAGCGAGTCGGCAAAGGCACTGGTCCGCGCATCGATATCGCCTGTGACCCGCTAGAGGGTACCACCATCACTGCCAAGGGGGGGAGCGAAGCCATTGCGGTGATCGCGGCCGCCGAAGCCGGCGGTTTCTTGCATGCGCCAGATATGTATATGAATAAGATCGCCGTCGGCCGCGCTGCCGCGGGCTCCATCGATATCACCAAGAGCGTGACGTGGAACCTCAGCGAGGTCGCTAGGGCTTCTGGCAAGATGGTCCAGGATATGATGGTGATCATATTGGACCGGCCGCGCCATAAAGAATTGATCGCTGAGGTTCGCGCTGCTGGTGCTCGTATTCGGTTGATTGGCGATGGTGACGTTTCAGCGGCGGTGGCGACGGCGCAGGAGGATACTGGAGTCGATATCCTCCTTGGCTCTGGCGGAGCCCCAGAGGGCGTCATCGCTGCGGCCGCACTGCGGTGTTTAGGTGGTGATATGCAGGCGCAGCTCGTCTTTAGCGATGATGCCGAGCGCAGTCGGGCGCGGACCATGGGCATCGATGATTTTGATCGGGTGTATAAATTGCATGACCTTGCCCATGGCAACGTCATGTTTATTGCAACCGGTGTGACCGAGGGGAGCTTTTTAGAGGGTGTTCGCTATACGGGTCGTGGTGCCATGACGCATTCCATCGTCATGCGCTCGGAGACTGGTACGGTGCGTGATATCCGGACTAAGCATCATTTTGATCAGAAGCCAAGATACGGCTGGTAAGGGCTACTCAGTCACCGTGGATGCCTTGGACAATCTCGCTAATTGGACTAAATTTCGGCCAAAACTCTGCCTGGGGTGCACGGCAGGGTGCTGCCGACTGCCGGTTGAAGCCAATGCATTTGACATGGTCCGCCTTGGTTTGCTGCACGAAGACGAGGCCAGCGGCGGTCTAAAGAAGGCCGCAAAGCACCTTTTGAGCACCGGCAAAATCCGCCAGTTTCGTGCCAGCACCGGTCTCTTCACCTTAACGCAGACCATGGCCGGAGATTGTACTTATCTTGGGCCTGATCGCCGCTGCACAGTCTATGAGAACCGACCTGGAGTCTGCCGGCGCTTCCCGGAAGTGGGGCCGCGCCCCGGCTATTGTCCGGCACGGAAAATAGAGCGCTAATTTCTGGTGATATCGTGGTTATAATCACCTGGCGCAATGAAATTACCAGGGGAGGCAAGCTATGAGCACCAAGAAGATCATGACCTACCGCAGCCTAGGCCGTTGCGGGACCAAGGTGAGCCTTTACAGCCTCGGTGGTTGGACGACCTTTGGTGGCAGTGTGACCGATGAGTCCATGGTAAAAACCATTATCTATGCGGCTTTTGAGGCCGGCATCAACTTTTTTGATATCGCCGACATCTATGCCAAAGGTGAGTCCGAGAGGTTCATGGGCAAGGTGCTGCGCGAGTTCCCCCGGCATGAGCTAGTCATCAGCAGCAAGGTGTTTTGGCCGATGAGTGACGACATCAATGATGCCGGGCTATCGCGCAAGCACATCATGGAATCGGTGGAAAAGACGCTCAAGCGCATCGGAACCGACTACCTCGATCTGTACTTTTGCCATCGCTTTGATGTGAATACCCCGGTTGAAGAGACAGCCAGGGCGATGGATGACCTGGTGCGCCAAGGTAAGGTCATCTACTGGGGGACTAGTGAGTGGACTGGCGCGCAGCTAAGGCTTGCCCACGCTGTGTGTGATAGCCGCAATCTTTATGCGCCGCAGGTCGAGCAGCCGCAGTATAGTTTGCTTGCTCGTAGCAAGTTTGAACAAGATGTCGTTCCCGCGACCGATGAATTGGGCATGGGCACGGTGGTCTGGAGTCCCTTGGCCTCGGGTTTACTTACCGGCAAGTATGACCAGGGTATTCCGGCACATTCGCGGTTGGCGCAGATCGACTGGCTCAAGGATAGCATCTACACCGAGGATCGTTTGGCAAAGGTGATTGCTTTTGGTAAGCGTGCGGCGACCCTTGGCGTGTCACGGACCCAGCTGGCCTTGGCGTGGGCGGCGAGCAATCCAGCCGTGTCCAGTGTGATCCTCGGCGCAACTCGCATCGAGCAGCTACAAGAAAACTTGGGCGCGCTGCGGGTCGGTCTGACGCCAGACCTGAAGGCCGAGCTGCAGGCGCTATTTCCGATATGATAGGACAAGTCCCTATGGTTCCGGCGTAGCGCTGCGCCGCATCTATTTGGTGACAAATAGGTGTGGTGTTACGAGCGCATGGTGATTTCGATCAAGTGATAGCCGAACTGTGTCTTGACCGGCCCATGCACTTTACCAAGCTCAGCGTTAAAGACGACGGTGTCAAACTCCTTGACCATCTGCCCCGGCTTGAAGGTGCCTAGAGCCCCACCCGACTTTCCCGACGGACAGGTCGAGTGCTCTTTAGCAACGGCGGCGAAGTCGGCTCCACCTTCGATTTGTTGCTTTAAGGTCTGGCAGGCGGCTTCAGTTGGGACCAGGATATGGCGGGCGGCGGCTACTGGCATAGAGGTGATTCCTTGCAAAAATCATGGTTAGCTGGCCATCGCTAAGCTAGTGGATGGGGCACGGCTTGTCAAAGGGACCGCCATCCAGATCTAGCGTTGACTCGGTACCACTGGGTCGATGCCCGGAGTCACCGCGTTCAGCCAGCGCCTGATTTGCCGCTCGGGATCTGCAGCCTTGGTGACATCCGAGATGCAAGCCACGCCATTGGCGCCGCGCCGCATCGCTTCTGCAGCGTGAGCCACGGTCAGGCCACCGATGGCCACCAAGGGGTATGACCACAACCGTTGCCACTCGGCGATGCGTGCCATCCCTTGCGGTGCAAAGGGCATGTCTTTACTCGTCGTTTCGAAGATGGGGCCAAGGGCGATATAGGAAGGCCGGAGAGCATGGGCTCTTGCCGCCTCGTCATAGGAATGAGTGCTGATACCAAGGCGCAGATTGGCTGCAGCAAGTTGCCGCAGATCGCATGGATCGAGATCGCTTTGACCCAAGTGCACGCCGTAAGCACCCATTTCAAGGGCAAGATCCCAGTAATCGTTGATAAATAGGCGTATGCCGCGGGGCGCACAGTAGTCGATGGCGCTGCGGATCTCACGGCGCAGCTCACCTCCGCTTAAGTCCTTCACCCGCAGCTGAATCGTTGTGACACCAAGATCACCACATCGCTTTACCCAGGCCGAACTGTCCACAACGGGGTAGAAGCCCAGCGGTTCAGGACCACACGAGGGGAATAGCGGCCGCTGGTCGGGCACGCCCTGGCCATTGTTAAGCCACGGCATGTCATCTGGCATCAAAGCTCCCGCTAGGTCGCCGAGTAGTCTGCCGTTTGGGCAGACGTCTTGAGCATGCGCAAAACCATGAGTGATTCTGGCACGGGCCAAGATCAGACTCTCGGCCAAACTATGCCCTAGGGCGACGTAAGCGGCGATGGCGCTAGCTAAGGCGCATCCAGTGCCGCGAACCTGTCCGCCTAGACGGTGGTTGCTTAACCAGAATGAGGTGTCTTCACCTTGGAAAAAATCTAAGACCACCGGGCCACCCAGGTGACCACCCTTGATCAGAACGTGTTTGGCGCCAAGCCGGCGCAGAGCGGCCGCAGCGGCAGGCATGTCCTCGACGTGGCGAATGCTAGCTCCGAGCAAGCTCTCTGCTTCTGGAACATTGGGAGTGAGTAGATCGACTGATCTTAGGAGCAACCGAAGTTCGGCGATCGCCGAAGCGTCGGCCAAGGTGCCTCCAGAGGTCGAAGTCGTCACGGGATCAAGGACGACAAAGGCCCGATGTTTAGCTAAAGCGGCCCCGATGACGCGTGCATTCTCGGCGCTTCCCATCATGCCAATCTTAATCGCCCGCGGGGCTGGCATGGGCGCAGCCGCAAGGGCATCGATCTGTCTGGTGACGAGGTCTGGGGCCAACACGGTTGACGCAGAAAAATGCACCAGGCTTTGTGCAGTGACCGCTGTGATGACACTGCCGACGTAGAGTTCAAAGGTATTTAGGAGGCGAAGATCCATCTGCATGCCGGCGCCACCGCTGGGATCAGAGCCCGCAATGGTCCAGACGCTGGGTCTTTGCGGAGTCATCATTCGTCCTCGGAAGTGGTCGCCGGGGCGAACGCTCGGCCGATCATCGGTGTACTCGCCACAGCAAAGCTGCGCGGGTCCATCAAGCCGGCCTCAAATCCTTGTCGGCCAAAGGCGACGGCCGCGGCAAAAGCGGCCGCCATCGCCGGTGGATCATCCGCACTAGATACGGCGGTGTTTAATAGCACGGCATCGTAGCCGAGTTCCATCGCGGCCATCGCATGCGAGGGACGGCCGATACCGGCATCGACGATGAGTGGGACCTGAGGGAACCTGCTGCGTAGCAGCTCTAGTGCCCGTGGGTTGGTGAGCCCCATACCAGAGCCGATTGGTGCGGCCCAGGGCATGAGGACACGACACCCAGCGTCAAGGAGGCGCTGCGCCACGATCAGGTCGTCGGTCGTGTAAGGAAACACCTCAAAACCGTCCTTGACCAATTGCTTTGCCGCCTCGACAAGGCCAAACGGATCGGGCTGCAAGGTGTAGTCGTCGCCGATAACTTCGAGTTTGATCCAGTTGGTGGCGAATAAGTCGCGCGCCATGTGGGCGGTCGTGACCGCTTCTTGCGCACTGTAACAGCCAGCGGTATTGGGTAGCACTCGCACCGGCAGGTCTTTGATCTGTTCCCAAAAACGCTGCCCATCCCGAGGCCCCATGGCGCTTTCCCGGCGCAGTGACACGGTGATGATTTCAGTCCCAGAGCGCGCGATGCTTTGCTGCAAGATTAAAGGCGATGGGAAGCGCGAGGTGCCAAGAAGTAAACGGCTATTTATTTTGATGTCACCGATCGACCACATGACTACCTCAACGTGTCTTAGCCGCCAGCCATGGGTGCAAGTATTTCGATTTGGTCTCCGGCCTCGACCGTAGTCGCGGCTAGATCACCGCGATGGACGCAGCGCTTGTTGACGGCTACCGCCACCAGGGCGTTTTGGTAGCCAAGGTCAAGCAGCAGCTGTTGCAGTGTGACAGCTGCCGTGACTTGGCGCGGTTGGCCATTGACTTGGATCTGCATTCAGTTTGCTCCAGGGATAAAAATCCCACGTTCGTCGCTGCTTAATTCATCGCCCGCAAGGTGTCTAAGCAGCAGATCGATGACGACCGGTGCCAAGAGAAAGCCATGCCGATAAAGGCCGTTTAAGCGCCATAGTCCCGACTGATGATGGACCTGAGGTAGGTTGTCGTTAAAGGCTGGGCGGCAGTTGGCCACGAGCCGATGAATGCCGGCAAAACGAAAGCCCGGATGGACTTGGTACACAGCGTTTAGCAGTTCAAGACCGGCTTTGATCGTCACTGGACCAAGGCTTTCGCTCTCCAGGCAGGTCGCGCCGACCGCATAGATATCATCGCCTCGCGGTACGATGTAGATGGGATAACGCTGGTGGATGAGCTGGAGCGGAAGATGCAGTTTGACCTCGGGAGCGTGAACTTCGATCAGTTCGCCGCGAACTCCCCGTAGGGCCTTAAGATCCGAGCGTGCAGCAAAACCACGACAGTCGAAGACGTGGTCAAAGCTAAGCGTTTCCTGCGTGGTGACCACTCGGTGTGCAGCGACATGCCGCACTTCGGTGTCGTAGAAAGCAGTGATGCCTTCGTTGCTGTGCGCTTGCTGCAAGGCGTGCATGGCCGCGTGGCTTTGGATGTAGCCCTCTTCAGGCAGATAAATCCCGGCTTGGAATCCGCTTTCAGCCAGTGCCGGTTCCAACTGTGAAATGCGAGTTGGGTCCACCCATTCGCTTGGACTCATCGGAAAGCGCCGTTTGAGGCGTGCAAAGCGTTCTTGCAACGCGCTCACGTCCGGTTGGTGCGCCACCATCAGACTGCCCTTGAGGCCGAGCTGAACAGGCAAGGGTAGCGTTGGTAGCAAATCTTGCCACAAGGGTAGCGACCGCTGTCCCAGGCGGACCATCAGTGGCTCGCTTGAGGCGCCGCCCTCACTCAAGGGGGCGAGAAATCCGGCGGCAGCGAAGCTGCAAGCCGCGAGGCTCGACGCGGGCTCCTTGTCAAACAAGGTCACTTCGTAGCCGCAACGGCGCAGCTTTAGCGCAAGGAGTCGGCCGGCGACGCCGGCTCCAACCACTGCCGCGGACGCGCTCACACCGAGGCTCCTGGCAGCAAGTCAGCGGCGTAGACTTTGGGAGCTGGGAATGCCACCGCGGATGTTGGCTCAGCTGCCTCATGGCTCTCATCGGCGATGTCCTGACTGATGCGCATGGAGCAGAATTTCGGGCCGCACATCGAGCAAAAATGGGCGTTTTTTGCATGCTTTGCCGGTAGGGTCTCGTCGTGATAACGACGCGCCGTCTCCGGATCGAGGGATAGATTAAACTGGTCCTCCCAGCGAAACGAGAAGCGGGCCTTGGACAAAGCGTCGTCGCGGCGCCTAGAGGCTGGGTGTCCTTTGGCTAAGTCGGCGGCATGAGCCGCGATCTTATAGGCGATGATGCCCGCCTTGACGTCGTCGCGATTGGGCAAGCCCAAATGCTCTTTGGGTGTGACGTAGCAGAGCATCGCCGTGCCAAACCAGCCGATCATCGCCGCACCGATCGCGCTGGTGATGTGATCGTAGCCGGGCGCGATATCGGTCACGAGGGGTCC
>Ga0315278_10000234_pt1 | contig 50052 bp, 40 predicted proteins | sample YL17G06_0_MG_FD_203880 | JGI IMG/M metagenome (GOLD analysis project Ga0315278, IMG submission 203880) | Sediment microbial communities from Yellowstone Lake, YNP, Wyoming, USA - YL17G06_0 | ecosystem: Environmental > Aquatic > Freshwater > Lake > Sediment | place: USA: Wyoming | collected... | reverse complement strand
ACACCCCGGTCTATGCGGTGGCCTCGGGAACGGTGGCTTACGCCGGCAATTTGCGCGGGTACGGCAATTTTGTTATCATCAGCCATGATGATCAGTATTACAGTACCTACGCTGGTCTGGGTGAAGTGCTGGTATCGGAAAACCAGTTCGTTTCCTCGCGTGCGAAACTGGGTTCTTCCGGTCAGGACGGCGTGGTTAAGTTTGAATTGCGCGACGGGCGGGAACCGCTCGATCCGGTGAAATGGATTGACCTTGAATCGCTTTGATATTGGCCGGGGGCAGGCTAAGGCCTGGACCATACTTGCCCGCGCTCATGCGGCTGGTCGAGTGGCGTCAACTTATCTGTTCTACGGCCCGGAAGGAGTCGGCGCCTGGGCATTGGCTATCGAGTTTGCCGCTCTGCTGAATTGTGAAGCCCCACTGGGATCGCCGGATCAGCCCGACACCCGTCGCCCCTGCGGTGAGTGTCGTCCGTGTCGGTCAATCTACGGACTGAATTTCGAAGGTCTTCACATTCTTGCTCCCATTCCGCCTTACAAGCTGTCGGGCAGCGATGGTGATGGGATCAACGGGGACGTACCGGTATCGTCATCCAGGAAGGACCGGGATGTATTCGACCTGACTAACGACGCTATCGAGCAGAAACGCCGGGATCCGTTCAGTGTGCTCGATCGCACGCGGCCGATCAGCATTCCCATCGAACTGGCACGGAAAATCAAGAAACATCTCGCCATCAGCGGTCAGGCGGGGATTACTCGCGTGGTGCTGTTCTATCAGATGGAGACGATGCGGGTTGCGTCTGCGGACGCACTCCTCAAAATGATCGAAGAACCTCCGGCGGGCACGGTCATAATACTGACTGCAAACAGACCGGAAAGCCTGTTGCCCACAATCTTGTCGCGCGCTCAGAAGATTCGGCTTGAACGTTTGCCGGAATCGATGGTAGTGGAATACCTGAGGGAGCGGTATTCAGCGTCGGAGATGACGGCGCTGATGCTGTCGCGCGTCTGCGAATGTTCGCTGGGACGGGCCATAGCCACCGCGCTTTCGGCAGAGGGTGAAGAAACCGATCCTCGACCGGTCGCACTCATGATGTTCAAGACGCTGCTGACCGAGCCCGTGACTGAAGTAGCTGCGCAAATAGCTGAACTGATGGACCCCAAAGATCGCGGGGCCGCTGAGAATCTCATCAAGCTCTGGCAATCGTTTGTGCGCGACTGCGCCTACCTGAGCAGTACTTCCGACGAAACCGATCTGGTCAACGTCGATTTCCAGGTGGAAATCCGTGATCTGGCGCCACGTTTCTCGGACCCTGGCGTCGTAGAACGTATAGTTACTACGACCAAGAATACGCTTGCCGACCTGACCTTTAACGTGCATATTCAGCCGGCTTTAGTCGCTATGGTGCTTAAACTTAAAGCCGATTTGGAGGCGGGCCGCGCAGATAGAGCCCGTTAGAGCAGAAAGTGGCTGAACTTTATCAGGTAGAATTCAAAGGCTCGCGGCGCGAGTACTTCTATAACAGTTATCATCACTCGCTCAGGATAAACGAGTATGTGATTGTTCAGGCCGAACAAGGCGAGGACATGGGGCAGCTGAACAAGCGTATAGACGCCGAGATGCAGTTCGACATCAAGAGCAAACCCCGGTCGATTCTCAGGAAAGCCAATCCCGAAGACTTTAGTCGTTTCAGGCGACTCAAGGAAGACGAGGCGCTCTACCAGAAGGAAGTGGTGAGCCTGATCAGCAGGCACGGTCTGGAAATGAAAGTGGTCGATGTTGAATGCCTGTTTGACGGGGGTAAGATCACGTTCTACTTTACGGCCGATCACCGCGTCGATTTCCGCGCCCTGGTGCGCGATCTGGCGTCGCGCTATCGCACCCGCATTGAGTTGCGCCAGATTGGCGTAAGAGACGAAGCCCGTCGCCTTGACGGCTATGGTATTTGCGGTCGCCGCCAATGCTGCAACTGTCACATACGGGAGTTTGCGCCGGTGTCGACTTCACACGCGCGAGAGCAAGACCTCTCGCTTAACCCAGCCAAGATTTCCGGCAACTGCGGACGTCTGCTGTGCTGCCTGCGCTACGAGGCCGACTTCTATACCGAGACCAAAAAGAAGCTCCCGCCCGTCGGAGCTACTATCACGACCGACAAGGGAACCGGTCGCATCACCCGGATCGACATCTTCCGTCAGGAAGCGCTTTTCATGAACGAGGAGGATGCGCTCTGCCGGGCCTGTCCACACGAGATCAAGAGCGTCACTAACATGAAAGGACGCTGGGATCGGCCGTCACTCACGGTCGATGTTCCGCTTGATGACGAAGACCGCAAGCGACTGGAACTACTGGACGACGAAGACTCCAGCAGCCCCGAGTAATCGCTTTCAAGAGGCCTGATTTTGACAAGACCGTTCTACGTTACGACGCCCATCTACTATGTCAACGACGTGCCCCATATCGGACACGCCTACACAACCATCGCCGCAGACATGCTGGCGCGCTTTCATAAACTGGCCGGGCGGGAAACATATTTCCTAACCGGTACCGATGAGCACGGCAGCAAGGTGGCCGACGCCGCTCGCGCCGCCGGCAAGACACCGCAGGAGTTTTGCGACGGCATCGTGTTGAAGTATGTAGATGCCTGGAAAGCTCTGGATATCGAGAACGACTATTTCATCCGCACTACGTCGGAACGTCATGCGCACGGAGTGCGCAAGATTCTTGATGCCATGCTGAAGGCACGGACCGACGACGGCCGCGAGGTGGTGTATTCCGACTACTATGAAGGTCTCTATTGCACCGGCTGCGAGAAATTCGTTACCGAGAAGGACCTGGTCAACGGCCTCTGTCCCGACCACAAGTGTGCACCGCAGAAGATAAGAGAGAAGAACTATTTCTTCCGACTGACTGCGTATGCGGCAAGAATCAGGGCGATGATTGAATCCGGCGAGATGGTCGTTCTCCCCGAAGAACGCCGCCGCGAAGTGCTTGGTCTGATAAACCAGGACCTGCCCGATTTCTCGCTCTCGCGCGAACGGGTCGAGTGGGGCATCGCGCTGCCGTTTGATTCTTCGCAGGTGGCGTATGTGTGGGTGGATGCGCTGTCGAATTATATCACGGCTATTGGCTACGGGGATGATCCCGACTCCTTCGTCAAGTGGTGGAGTAACGGTGAAATAGTCCATCTGATGGCCAAGGACATTCTCAAGTTTCACTGTCTTTACTGGCCGGCCATGCTTCTGGCGGCAGGACTCAGACCACCGGACACACTTTTTCTGCACGGGTTCTTCACGGTCGATGGCGACAAAATGTCCAAGAGCCTCGGCAATCAGATCGACCCCAACGATATGGTTCGCCGGTTCGGGCCTGATGGCACCCGCTATCTGCTTCTGACCCAGTATCCGTTCGGCGTCGATGGTGACATTCAGGCCGGTCGCTTCGCCCAGCAGTACAATTCCGATCTGGCCAACGATCTGGGCAACCTGGTTTCGCGGGTAGGCAAGCTCATCCAGACCACTTTTGACGGCCGTGTCCCCCACCCGGCCAGCGGCATTGATGGCCTTGATGAACTGGTGGCCAACGCCGAGGCTCTTCCCGGAACTACGTATGAGTACATCAGGCAGTTCCAATTGACGCATGCAATCGCCGAATCGATGAAACTGGTGCGCCAGGCCAACAAGTTCTTTAATGATACGACGCCCTGGATACTGGCGAAAAACGGTCAGACCGAGAGGCTCGGCGGGATTCTGTATGCGTGTCTTGAAGTGATGCGCATCGTTTCGGTGACATTGTATCCGATCCTGCCACGCAAGATGAGAGAGCTGCGTTCTCTGCTCGGACTTACTGACGCCACGCTCAATCTGGACAGCGCCCGCAAGTTCTTCGAGCTGCAGCCGGGCGCGCCGGTGAACATCAGTAAGGTCATCTTTCCGCGAATCGAAGCTGCCGAGAAGAAACCCGCTGTTGATGAAAAACCCCTGGCAAAGTCCGAGAGCCGAGAGGGTGTGGTCGACATCGCCGAGTTCGGTCGTCTTGAGTTGCTCGTTGCGCAGGTACTTCAGGCCGAACGTGTTGATGGTGCGAACCGGCTCCTGAAACTCCAGATAGATCTCGGCCGCGAAAAACGGCAGATCGTGGCCGGCATTGCGGAGTTCTACACGCCCGAGGAAATCACCGGCCGCAAGATTATCGTGGTGGCCAATCTCAAGCCCACCACCATTCGCGGCATCGAGTCCAACGGCATGCTGCTGGCGGCCAAGACGGGGAAGCAACTGTCGATAGTCACGGTTGATAGCGACCTCCCACCCGGCGCCAAAGTCAGTTGATGATCGATTCTCACTGTCACATAGATTTTCGTGACTTCGATGGCATCCGCGATGCTGTGCTGATGGAGGCACAGGACGCAGGTGTTCACACGATTATCAATGTTGGGGCGGATATCGAATCGTCAGAGCGTGGCGTGGCGCTGGCTCAACGCCATGAGATGGTTTTCGCTACTGTGGGCGTGCATCCTCATGATGCAAAATCGCTTGATGATAAGGCGTTCCAGAGACTCGGAGAACTCGCCGGAACAGACAGAGTGGTGGCCATCGGTGAAATCGGTCTGGATTTCTATCGGGATTTGTCACCGCGCCCGCTCCAAAAGGTCGCCTTTCACAAACAGATGCAGTTGGCGGTAGAGTTGAAGCTGCCGGTCGTCATCCACACGCGCGAGGCTTTTCAGGAGACACTGCTCATTGCCGCCGAGTATGCCAACCTTTTGCCGGGAGGGGTCTTTCACTGTTTTCCGGGCGACGTTGACGAAGCTCTGCAAGTTATCAATCTGGGTTTCATGATCGGAGTCGGTGGCGTAGTGACCTATGACAAATCGCGATTATCAGGAGTGGCGGCCGCGATTCCGCTCGATAAGATGATTCTCGAAACCGATGCTCCCTATCTCACGCCGGTGCCGCATCGCGGCAAGATCAACCGCCCCGCCTATGTCCGACACGTGTGTGACAAAGTAGCGCAGTTGCGCGGTATCTTGCCTGCCGAAGTGGAGAAGATCACGGATCGCACCTGTCAAAAGCTCTTTCGTCTCGTAGAGACTTTCGGAGGATGACCGTGTCGGACTATCGCGCCAAGAAACGACTGGGGCAGAATTTCCTCAAGTCGAAAGCGATTGTAGACCGTGTGCTCGGCCTTGTTGCACCTGGCAAGAATGACTGCATTGTCGAGATCGGACCCGGACGCGGCGCGCTCACTATGCCACTGGCCGAATCGAGCGCGTCGGTGTGGGCCATTGAGTTTGATCGTGATCTCATACTGTACTTGGCTTCGCTTCTCACGAATTATCCGAACGTGCGTCTCATCAATGGCGATTTTCTTGATTTCGATCCCACTGCTGCAAACCTGGACCGCTTCAAGCTGGTGGGAAATCTCCCTTTCAACATCACTTCACCGGTGCTTGACTGGTGCTTGAAATACCGCGACCGACTGGAGTGCGCCGTGCTTATGGTCCAGCGCGAACTCGGCGCTCGAATTGCCGGATCGCCCGGCAGCAAAGATTGGTCGCCGCTTGCGATCTTCACGCAGTCTGCATTCCGGGTGGAGAGGTGCTTCGACGTCGCCCCGTCGCATTTCATCCCGGTTCCTGAAGTAACATCGACCGTGCTCCGGTTGATTCCGCACGCGAAACCACTGGTTCCCGTTTCGACGCAGTTTGAAAAAGTGGTTCGCGCGTCGTTTCGTCAGCGACGCAAACTGCTGGTCAACAATCTCATTCCGGAAGTCATCCCGGACGGATTCACGGCCACTGAGATCCTGAACAAGATAGGTTTGGGCGGGAAAGCTCGCGCCGAAGAGGTCACTATCGAGCAGTTTTTGCAATTGACTACCGAGCTACTTGAGCGTAAGCTGATATGACTGACAGTTTGATGGCCGGAAGATAGAACGATTGAATCAAGGGAGCCATGTTTATGGCCATGCTAAGTGTAAATCTCGACCATGTGGCGGCGCTGCGAGAAGTCCGCAAGCGTCGTGAACCCGATCCAGCCCAGGCGGCCGTGCTGGCCGAAATGGCCGGAGCTGACGGTATCGCTATCCAGTTGCGGCGCGACCGCAAATATGTCCGCGACCGCGACTTGTTTGTCCTGCGCGAAGTGGTCAAGACTCGCCTGACAATCGAGATGCCGCCCACCGATGAGCTCATCGAGCGTGCGCTCGAGGTCAAGCCGGCGATGGTTACGATTGTGGCCGATCATGCCGATTCCGACAGCTCGGTGTCCGGAATCGACTTTAATGCCGGACCGATTAATTTCTCCGATGTAGCCGGTCGTTTCAAAGGGGCCGGGATCGGGGTCTGCTACTTTGTCGAGCCGGAACCGGATGCCATCAAAGGCGCGGTCAAGGCGGGCGCTGACGCCGTGTTGATTAACTGCGGCGGATTCACGTGTGCGGTTACGCTCGAGGAAGCCCAGCAAGAACTCGACCGGATCGACGCCGCCGCGCAGGCCGCGTCGAAATCGGGCTTGCCCGTTTACGCCGGACGCGGGATCAGCAGCAAGAACGTGATAGCCCTGCATGAGTTGGGGTTGTTTGACGAGTACTTTGTCGGGCACTCGATTGTTTCCCACGCCGTGCTCAAGGGCATGACGGCCGCCGTGGCTGAAATGCTGGCCGTGATCCGCACCGACGTGCGTCAGGGATAGCTGCCTTGTCGGATATCGAAGATGAGATTGCCGGTGAGACGACCACGTACGATGTCCCGCATGGCATCGGCGCGGAGCGGCTGGATAAGTATATCGGTGGTAATCCGGAAATCGGCCTGACTCGATCACGCGCTCAAAAACTGATATTTCAAGGACTGATTCTCGTCGACGGGGAAAGAGCGCTGGCCAAACACGTTTTGACCGGCGGCGAGATCATTCAACTAACCATTCCGCCCATACCCGTAGAGGGCATCAAGGGCGAAAACATCCCGCTCGACATCGTGTACGAAGACGCCTATCTCGTGGTCGTCAACAAACCAGCCGGCATGGTGACTCATCCCGGAGTCGGCAATCGAAGCGGCACGTTGGCTAATGCGCTGGTGTATCATTTCGAAAAGCTGTCACACGAGAGCGGGCGGCACCGGCCGGGTATCGTGCATCGACTGGATAAAGAAACTTCCGGTCTGCTGGTGGTCGCCAAGGATGACGAGACTCATCTGGCGCTTCAGGAACTAATTAAGACACGCGAGTTGAAACGCACCTATCTTGGGCTTATCTGCGGCCACATGAAAGAAGAAGCGGGGACAATCGATCTGCCTATCGGCCGTCACCACTCGAATCGGACCCTGATAGCGGTCAACGGCGACAACTCCCGCGAAGCAGTCACGCACTATCGCCTGGTGGAACGCTATCGCTCCTATGATTTGCTGGAGGTGTCGCTTGAGACCGGGCGGACGCATCAGATTCGCGTGCATTTCTCGCATTTGGGTCATCCGGTGTTTGGCGATCCCGATTACGGCGGGCGCGACAAGTGGGTGAACGCGATGTTCGGTCCGGAGCGCCCTTTGGCCCGCCGCCTTCTCGAAATCCTGCCTCGCCAGGCCCTGCACGCCGCGAAGATCGAGTTCCCACACCCGAAGACAGGTGAGCAGTTGGAGTTTGAAGCCAAGCTGCCAGAGGATCTTGCTATGATAATTGCACTTCTGCAGAAGGAAAGTGCGTAGTAGGTTGGGTTTGAAAGGATTGTAGGTCGAAACCAGCTCGTTTCGGGCGGTTTCGACATCTGTGCTTGTACACCACCCAACAGGCTTGTTGAAAGTTGCGGCAGGTCTTGCGGCGCCAAAGGCGGCGTGTGACCTGCCGCCATTCACAAACTCGTACCCCACCCAACGGGTGGGTTTATAACTTATACTTGTACCCCACCCATCGGGTGGGTTTATAACTTATACTTGTACCCCACCCAACGGGTGGGTTTGCCTGTACCCCACCCAGCGGGTGGGTTTATGCCCTACTCACACCCCACCTGCAACTTCGCCCCTGAGACGAACAGGTGATTAACAATCAGTGACACGTCGCTGATTGTGATGCTGCAAGTGTGATTCACATCGCCCGTCTTGAGCGGGACTATCGGTGTCTTGTTAATAAACAGATGGTCGACTATCAGAACAATGTCGCTGATCGAGCAACTGTGCGAGCGATTCACATCACCTAACGTCCAACTCCAGAAATCAGCCGTGTCCGAAACGCTGAACAAGCCGCCCAAATCAAACGCCTTAACCCGCCACCAGTAGTGCGTGCCGAACAGAAGCGAGTCTGCAAGTTGATAGGAAGGTTGTATCAAACCGTCAAACGGCACTACCAGCGTGAAGTTCGAGTTGAAAGACAACTCCAACCGGTAGTGGACCTCATCGAACGGGTCCGGGTCGGTCACGCCGCTCCAACTGAACGTCGGCAGCATGTCGTACAGAATCAGGCTATCCCCCACCGGGGAGACAATGGTCGGTGTCCCCGGCGGTTCCGGGAAATAGTCGACTGCGAAAAACCAGTACGGCGACCAGTTGGAGTATTCAAACCCGTCCCACGCCCGGCATCGCCAGAAGTGGATTACATTCTCCGTCAGATAAGTCTCACCTGTCCAGCCGGTGGAGTCGGGTGTTTCGGGTATCAGGCCGCTGACGGCAATCGGACCCTCATTTATGAAATCAAGATAGACTTCAAACTGATAGGCGAGCGGATCGCTTTCCGGATCGGCGCCGTTGTCGACATAAAGCGTCGGCTGATAGTCTGTAGTGGCGGCGTTGTGCGGCGACGCCACGGCGGGCACACTCGGCACCGAGTTCGTGCGGAAAGAGGTTTCGAACCAGTCAGACCAGATCGCTCCGTTGCTGAGTCTCAGCCGCAGGTAGTATGTATTGCCATCTTGCAGGGCTGCGCCGCCGTACGGGGCCGAGGTGTCCGAGCCGGTGAAGTAGGCCGGATTCCACATTTCCGCGTTCTGCCAGTCGTTGTCGGTTCCTACAGCAACTTCGTATGCCGTCTGACTCGATGGCGGGGTTTTCTGATGCCACTGAATTAGCGGGACGAGCGACAGCACGTGTCGGTTGTCACCGATTATGTCTACCCGGATGGAATCGATGGCGGGGGGGTCACAGGCGTCGCCGATACCATCAGAATCAGTGTCCTTCTGGTCCGGGTTGCTTACCGTAGGACAGTTATCTGAGGGGCATGTATTTGCCACGAATCCCTGATTGCCGTAACCATCTCCGTCAGTATCGATGCACTCATCACAGGCATCGCCAACACCGTCAGCGTCAATATCCTCCTGCGCAGGATTGTAGACGGTCGGGCAGTTATCGTCCGCACAAGTATTGGACGGATTACCGGGGTCACCATAACCGTCACCATCCGTGTCAGTACATACAAAGGAGAACTTGATCACGAATGCATCGCATATGCCACCATTAAAGCTACCGTCAGAAGGATTGGCTGTTGGGAAATCGGTAGAATACGTCTGTCCCGTCACGTATGCGCTGCCTGCCCCGTCCACCCCTATGCCCCAACCTTCTTCAATATCACTGCCTCCCAGATAGGTGCTATAGACTAGACTATTGCCAGCCGAGTTCAGTTTTGTCACAAATGCGTCCCAACCGCCACCGTCGCTTACGTCGAAAGGAAAGGCAACAGGAAAATCGGTAGAATAAGTACGTCCGGTCACATACGCTTGCCTCGCCCCGTCCACCGCGATGCCTTCGCCACAATCATAACTACTCCCGCCCAGATAGGTACCATAGACCAGACTGTTGCCGGCCGGGTTCAGTTTCGTGACGAAAGCGTCAGTGTCACCGCTCAAGCTACCGTCAAGAGGAGCGGCGGTAGGGAAGTCTGATGAATTAGTCTCTCCCGTCACGTACGCGCTACCCTCCAAGTCCACCGCTATGCCATCGCCATCGTCCACACCGCTCCCGCCCAGATATGTACTATAGACAAGACCATTGCCGGCCGGGTTCAGTTTCGTTACAAAGGCATCGGAATAGCCGCGATTGAAGCTGCCGTCAAAAGGAGTGGCGGTAGGGAAATCGGAAGAAGTGGTATATCCTGTGACGTAGACGCTTCCTGTCCCGTCCCCCGCTATGCCCCGACTATCTTCAACATCACCTCCTCCCAAGAAGGTGCTATAGACCAGACTATTGCCAGCCGGGTTTAGTTTCGTTACGAAGGCATCGCATATACCACCATTGAAGCTGCCGTCAAAAGGACTGGCTGTTGGGAAATCGGAAGACTCGGTAGCTCCTGTGACGTATGCGTTGCTCGACCCGTCCACTGCGATGTCACGGCCCCAATCACGCTCTCTTCCACCCAAATAGGTGCTATAGACCAGACTATTACCGGCCGAGTTCAGTTTCGTTACGAAGGCATCGCATATGCCACTCAAGCTGCCGCTAAAGGGAGCGGCAGTAGGGAAATCGGAGGAAGTGGCATATCCTGTGACGTACACGCTTCCTGTCCCGTCCACCGCTATGCCATTGCCCCTATCATCACTGTTGCCGCCCAGATAGGTGTTGTAGACCAAGCTATTGCCGTCCGTGCTCAGCTTCGTCACGAAGGCATCAGCAACGCCACTGAAGCTGCCGTCAAGAGGATTGGCGGTAGGGAAATCGGAAGAAGTGGTATATCCTGTCACATACGTGCTGCCCGCCCCGTCCACTGCGACGTCATAGCCAACGTCCTCACTGCTGCCTCCCAGATAGGTGCTGTAGACCAGCACTGGGTCGATTACCACTGGCAAGGCGCGGTCATAATCCTTGCCAAGACGGAACCCAAATGTGTGATCGCTCTGAACAACATACTTGGACGCCACTGGCCGCCGACCCCCGTCAACCTCCTGATACACGACTGGCGCAAGTTCCTTAATCTCACCCCATTTCGTCGTCACCACCAGTGCGCCGTCATCGGCCACCGCCAGCCCTTCGGCTCCTTCGTATTGAATCTGTATCTGCGAATAATCCGCACCGGGACTCACTACGAAATCATACTCCATCTGGCGACCATTTCCATAGTAAGTCAGGTCGATCCCATGGTAGACCTCTTCCAGTGTGATTGCTCCGTAATTAGGGACATCGGTGTGCCATTTGGCCGGGTCGTTGCCGAGGAAGTAGTTGCACTTGTAGTCCATCAGGTCACCGCCTGACGAGGTTGGATTCGGGTTAGCCCCGACAAAAGCGGCTTTGATGACCATGGTTTCGATGCTGTCGGAAGCCATGTCGGGACCGTAAAGGTCCCGACCTACAAGCGAAGAGTCGAAACCACGGGGGTTCCGACCCTCGAACGCCAAGTTTGAACCGCTCGTATCTTGATCTGCGTCAGGTCGCTCAATACGCCGGGTAAACTGGTAGTAGACGCCTTCGCTGGTGATCCACATGGTCGCCCCACCGGCGTCGGCACGGAACAGCGCCCGGTCGTCCCATTGACCCATGTTCTGAGTGAAGGCTAACGGCATGGACGTGAGGTTCTGCGTGACCCACGCCTGGTCGACGTGGTCGCCAGCATTTACCTCGCCCGCCTGAATTGTCGGTTGATCGGCAGGAACGTGAATAGTCGTGGCAAAACTCGACCCTGCCACCAAGAGAACTGTCGCAATGATTCCAAGTCGGGCCATATAGCCCCCCTGTGCACGCGTTATCGGTATGTTCTTTCTTCTTTCAAAATAGGGAAATGAGTCCCGATTGTCAAGGATTATCGAGGGCAAAGCCGAAGAAGATTCCCACCCGCTGGGGCTGTTGAAAAACCCCGTGCCCGGCCCGCCGCGGCGCGTCCACATCTGCCGGCTCACGCGGCACATGTGGACGTGTGCCGCGCACAAGGAGTTACGAGTGTCGGGTTGCTCCCCCGGCTCTTCGGCCGGGGTCGTGAATCCGACCTACGAAGATGTCGAAACCGTCCCGCCAAAGGCGGGACTGGTTTCGACCTGCTGTCGATATGGGCATGAGAACAACCCAAAACAGAATTGACCGTGCCCGTCACGAAATGTAACTTAGACTCCGAACGGCACACTATTGCTCAGCCTCTGGAAACGAATGAAGACTGGACAACAATTCATATCACTCGCGGTATGGCTCATCGTGTGTTTCGCCGCAGCCGGAGTCGGATCGCTGTTCACCCCCGGTGAATGGTATGTTACTCTGCGGAAACCTGCCTGGACTCCGCCAGGCTACCTCTTTGGCCCGGTCTGGACCCTTCTCTATGCGCTCATGGGAACAGCCGCGTGGTTGATCTGGATACGTTTTGGTTTCGCCGACGCCCGGACTGCGCTGACGCTTTTCATCCTTCAGCTTATTCTCAACGCCGCGTGGTCGTGGATATTCTTCGGTTTGCACAAGCCAGGGGTGGCTTTCTTTGAGCTTCTTCTACTATGGGTGGCGATCCTCGCAACGGTGATCGCCTTCTGGCAGAAGCGCGCTGACGCCGGTGCGTTACTCTTGCCTTACCTCGCATGGGTTACCTTCGCGGCAGTGCTGAATTATGCCATCTGGCGGCTTAATGGCGGCGGCAGGTGAAGTCAATATCCCGGCGGTAGAGAAACTGATAACCGGCTGTCGGGGACCAACGTGTAATGTGTAGAGTAGCCGTTGTCGAAACCCCCGAAGCGGGCCGGTTTCGACCAACAATCTCTGAAACCGGGCAGACCGGGAGGTCTGCCGCGCACAGGCAGGGCAGGAACCCCCCTCCGCTTTTTCCTTGCCCCGCAGACCCGCAAGCAGTAAACTTGAAGGCAGTTTGTATCGATATAATGTATAATGACTTGGCGGCGGGAAGAGCCGCCCGAAAGACAGCAAGACTGGTTAAAGGGATTTAACTTGGGATTCTTCGACCTGATCTCGAATGACATCGGAATAGACCTTGGGACCGCCAACACGCTGGTCTATGTCCGCCATCAGGGAATCGTGCTCAACGAGCCATCGGTAGTGGCAGTCGAGAAGAGCAGCGGCAAGATTCTGGCTATCGGCTCGGCGGCCAAAGAAATGACCGGCCGCACGCCGAGCGGGATCGAAGCTATCCGCCCGCTCAAAGACGGTGTGATTGCCGATTTCGAGATGTCGGAGCGGCTGATTGCCGATTTCCTGCGCCGCGTCGTCAAGCGGAAATACCTGATGAAACCCCGCGTGGTGATTTCGGTCCCGTCGGGAATCACCGAAGTCGAGAAACGCGCGGTGCGCGATTCGGCGGAGAATGCCGGCGCGCGGGAAGTTTATCTGATTCAGGAACCGATGGCGGCGGCCATTGGGGTCGGACTTCCGGTCGATCAGCCCAGCGGCATCATGGTTATCGACATCGGCGGCGGAACCTCGGAAATAGCCGTGATCGCTCTCAATGGAATTGTCAATGATACGTCGATTCGCGTCGCCGGTGATGAGTTCAACGAGGCGATCATTTCCTATCTAAAGAAGAACTACAACCTGCTCATTGGCGAGCTTACCGCTGAAGATATCAAGATCAAGATTGGTTCCGCATACGCTTTGGAGAAGGAACTTTCGATGGACGTCAAAGGGCGCGATCTCGTGGCCGGTGTGCCGAAGAGTCTTGCGGTATCATCGGTACAGATTCGCGAGGCTCTGTCTGAAACGGTCGATATCGTAGTTGAGGCGGTCCGCCAGGCGCTGGAGCAGACCCCGCCCGAGTTGGCGTCGGATATTCTCGCGCGAGGCATCGTTCTGACCGGTGGCGGCGCGATGTTGCGCGGGATGGATAAGCGGCTCCGCCAGGAAACCAACCTTCCGGTCAATATCGCCGAGGACCCGCTGACCTGCGTGGTGCGGGGCACCGGCAAGGTTTTGGAAGACTTTGTCAGATATTCGAAGGTGCTGGAAAGAAGCCGGCGCGACTAAGTCGCGCTGTCGCTTGAGAATGGGCCGGGAATACTTCCGGCCTTTTTTGTGCCGATCGATTAATCTTAGCCCCGGGTCGGTTGTCATTACTGTAGAAACAAGTATATGAAGGAAGCCAGCGCAGAGACGATGGAGCGTCTGGTCCAGGCCGCCCTGGCCGGCAGTCGGTCGGCTTTCTCGGAAATCGTACGACGACTTATGACACAGGTAGCAGCACTGACATACCGGATAACCGGCGACAAGGAAACCGCGTTGGACCTCGCCCAGGACACGTTTGTCTCGGCCTGGGAGAATATCCGAACCTGGCGCGGCGACGCCGGGTTTGCCAACTGGGTTTTTCGTATCGCTACCAACAAATCCTTGAATCACCTGCGCACCGTATCGCGCCATGACACCCTCGATCAGCTTCATGCGTATGAGCAAGAGACGTTCAGTCCCGACCCGGAACGGCTCCTGCATCGCAAAGAGCTTTCCGAGCAGGTGCGCGAGTTCATGGCCACGCTGCCGCCGCAGCAGCGCGCGATATTCGAGTTGCGTTTCTACAAAGGGATGCCGTTTGAAGAAATCGCCGTAGCGATGGAGCGAGCGGTGGGGACGGTCAAGACCGGATACCGCGAAGCGGTGAAGAAACTCCGCGCCCACGCGATGGAGAAGGAATGGTGATGATGGACTGCGATCAGATTCACGAAGAACTCGACCTGGGTTTCGGATCAGAGATGCCGTCCGATGAAATCACCCGGCATTTGAACGAGTGTGATGCTTGCCGCGCCTATCACGAGCAACTAACACAATTGATCGCCGGTCTTGGAGAGGATCAGGATATCGATCTGTCGCCCGGCGATATCGAACGGGCGGTGCGCGGGGTCGAGCAGCGCATCACACCAGCCCTCACCACGCCCGTGGTGACACTTAGTTGGTTGCGCCCGGTGGTTCGCTTTGCGGCGGCGGCGATGATCGTACTCGTAGCCTATGGTGCGTACGAGTTCGGCAGGACTCGTCCAGACGGTGCTGCCAACGAGAGCGGGTTGCCTACCGACAGTGGCTATGGCAGCGTGACGGCGTTCCTGCAAAGCGACGACGTGACCGAAATGGATGACAACATGGTGAGCGTGCTTATTGATGAATATAGCGCCGGTACGCATATCGGCGCCGATGAGGCCTTGCTGGGTGATATCACGGCGGAAGAACTGGAATACCTTAAGAAGAATCTCGAGGTGGGAGAATTGCTATGAAGAGAAAGTCGGTAGGAGTCGTACTCAGCATTTTGGTTGTGTTCGGCTTTGGGGCGAACGTGATGGGCGACGAGCGTCCCCTTTGTTCACCGCCGCCTGCGGATTGTCCCATGATGTTCGGGACCGCCGAAGCGCTTTTGTTTGCTCAGGGACCGGCGGGCGAAGGGATGATGCGCCGAGGCGGCGGACCGCGGATGCCCATGGAGCGCATGGAGCAACGCAAACATCTCGAACAACTGCGTATCCTTAAGATGCTTGAGTTGCTTGATCTGAGCAAGGAGCAGGAGGTGCCATTCCTCACTGCGTTCAACAGCATGCGCGAAGACCTGCGCGGCTTCGAGGAACAGGCCAACCAGTTGATTGATACCCTCGCAGCAGCACTGCAGTCGGGGAACTCAGAGGAGTCTCGCCTGAAAAGTTTGATTGGACAAATCAAGGATATCGACCGGCGTAAGTACGAACGCTTGATGGCGTTTGTCGATCAGGCGGAGAAAATGCTCACGGTCGAACAGTTCGGGAAGCTGGTGATTTTTCAGAAACGATTTGAAGCGGAATTGCTGGAGCAGGTCGGCCGTTTTCGCCGCGGTATGAATGAACCCGCTGGACCCGGCAACCCTGAAGGTGAAGGATGATAGACTCGTAGTAGGGCAGAACCCCTTAGCGGTTCTGCCAAGATTTGCGAAGTGGGATTAAGCGTAGGTCGGGTTCACGAGTTGTTCGCACAGCGAACAACGAAGCAACCCGACACCGTATGCTCTAATGAAGACGATACGATAACGCAAACAATAGAAAGGAAAGAATGACATGAAAAAAGGAATGTTCGTACTGATGGCGATCGCGCTGTTGATCCCTCTGGCTGCAACCGCTCAGCCGGGTCCGGGCGATGGACCGTCCTGTCCGAAGGGACACGAGATGGGGCAGGGGCAAGCCTGCCAGCACGGTCCCGGTCCGATCGGACCAGGCCATTGCTGCAAGGGCGGCGGGCCGGGTTTTGGCGACGATGATCAGCCGCCGCTTGGACGCCTCCTGATGCTGGCGGATGAACTTGGCCTGAACGAGCAGCAACGCGATCAACTCAAGCAGATGCAAGTCGATTTTCGGATGCAGATGATCGACCGCGAAGCCGAAGTTGAAAAGGCTGAACTTCGTCTGCGCACTATGATGATGGACAAGAACGCGGTCGAGGCGGAAGTCGGCCGGGCGATCGACGATGTCGCCCGGTTCAGGGCCGACATGCAGAAACTTCGGTACGGTCATCGCAAGCAGATGCGCGGTGTGCTCACCGATGAGCAGTTCGAGAAGTTGCAAAAGATGCGCGAAGACCACCGCGAGCAGAAAATGGACCAGGGTATGGGAATGGGCCCGGGACACGGCATGGGCATGGGACCGGGCATGGGAAAGCGCCAGTGTCCGCCGGGACAGGGCCGCCACAGCATGCGCGGACGCCCGTAAGTCTCGGCTATCTTTTCGTGATTTGCTTTAGAAGGCCCGCCTCCTGCGGGCCTTTTGCTTTCAATCTACCACGTTCCCGCTCACGCTTTTCCCACATCCGTCAATATTTGTCACCCTGCCATAATGGCAGATTCGCTCTTGACGGGCAGACGCTGGTCGTATAGCTTAAGCCCATGTCCCTAAACAAGACCACCATCCTCGAATTCGTCCGCGCGCAAGCTGACCGTCCGATGAAAATCAAAGAACTGGCGACCGCCATGCAGGTCTTGTCGTCAGACTATCCCAATTTTCGTCGGGGGGTCAAACAGCTCATCGACAGCGGCGAGCTTATCCACCTCAAGCGTGGGCGTGTGGGTGTGCCGGACCAACTCGGTGTCGTCGTCGGCATCATGTCGATCACGCGCAAGGGGATGGGTTTTCTTATGCGCGAGGGGGTCGAGCAGGACATCCTCATCCCGTCGTGGGATATTCACACCGCGCTCGACGGCGACCAGGCGATGGTCCGACTCAAGGGGAAAGTCGAAGGCCGCGAAGCTGGCACAGTCATTCGAATCGTCAAGCGGGCGGATAGGAATATCGTGGGGGTGTTTCGCACCGAGCCGCAGTTCGCTCGTGTAATACCCGATAATCCGCGCATCCATCGCGATATCTACATCCCCGTCGATGCCACCGAGGGTGCTCTCGACGGCGAAAAAGTGGTTGCCAAGCTGACCGTCTGGGATGACCCGCATCTCAATCCCGAAGGGCGCATTATCGAGAGGATCGGTTTCCCGAATGACCCGGGTGTGGACATGCTCACGATTGTCAAAAGCTACGGTTTCCCGGAAGCGTTTGCACCCGAGGTAATGGACGAAGCTGAACGCGCCGCCGCGAAACTGGCCGATGATCCCCAATCGCACCGAATAGATCTCAGCCGCGAGTGTATCTATACGATCGATCCGTTCGACGCCAAAGATCACGATGATGCGGTCGGCGTGCAGGAGACCGCCAACGGTTTCCGGCTCGGGGTGCATATCGCCGACGTCTCTTTCTATGTCGGTGCCGGCTCGTCGCTCGATGTCGAAGCGTTCAATCGGGGCAACTCGGTGTATCTGCCGGGGATGGTCATTCCGATGCTGCCGGAGGTACTGTCCAATGACATCTGCTCGCTGAAGCCGCACCGAAAGCGTCTGGCCCATTCGGTGTTCATAGACTTTGATCGTCACGGCAAGATGCTGAAATGGGAACTGGCCGACACGATCATCAACTCAAAAGCGAAGCTGAGCTACGAAGAAGTGCAGGACTTGTTCGACGGCAAGCCGGTGTCGGACCAGGTGTCAAACGTGGCGGGCAATCTTCGCTTGGCGCAGCGGCTGGCGAAAATCCTGAGCGAGCGCCGTTTCGCCGAAGGCTCGCTCGATTTCGATCTCCCCGAAGCGAAAATTATCCTGGGCAAAGATGGCGAGGTGTTAGAGTTAGGCAGCCGGGTGCGATTGGAGTCCCACCGCCTGGTTGAGGAATTCATGCTGGCGGCTAATAGAGCGGTGGCGCTGGAAGTGTTTCGCAAGGCGCAGCCGTTTTTGTATCGCGTGCATGACAAACCCGACCTGGAAAAGCTCGAAGCCTTCTCATATATGATGGAGCGACTGGGATACAAATTTGCGGTGTCAAAGACGATGCGGCCAATCCAGTTCGCCCGCTTTCTCGATCAGGTCAAGAATGCTCCGGAAGCTGATCTGATCAACGAACTGCTGCTACGCTCCATGTCGAAAGCGGTGTATCAGCGCGAGAATATCGGCCATTTCGGCCTGGCGTTTTCGCATTATACGCATTTCACGTCGCCGATTCGCCGCTATCCCGACCTGCTCGTACATCGGCTGCTACGCAAGCTGGAAGGCGGTCACTATCCGGTGAGTTTCGCCAAACGGGTCGAGAGTGTAATCGATAATGTCGGTAAGCATTGTTCGGAAACGGAGCGCATGGCCGAAGTTGCCGAGCGCGAGGCAGTGCGGGTCAAGCAGGTGGCTTACATGGCGGATCATCTCGGCGACGAATACACCGGCGTTATAAGCGGAGTGCTGTCGTTCGGTTTCTTCGTGCGCCTGGATCGTCTGGGAGTCGAAGGACTGGTGCGGGTATCATCGATTGATGATGATTTCTACCGATACGATGAACCGAACTATCGGTTGGTCGGTAGCCGCACGAAGAGAATTTATCGTCTGGGCGACCCGGTCCGGGTTGGAGTGATGAAAGTTGACAGAACGCGCAATGAGATCGATCTGTTTCTGATTCGACCGGAAGACGAACAGGTGAAAACGAAGAAGCAACCGAAGAAGAAAACCCGCGAAAAGAAACGTCGTCGCAAGCAGAGCTGAGCCTGTTTGTTTACTAATAAGAAAGCTGAACCGAGACTATGGTAATCGGCGTTTTTATCCTGACTGACGAGAAGCAGTCGCCATCGACTGGAATCAACTGGGCACAGATCGGCACGGTGGTCACAACTATTGCGCAGCTTTATCAGATTTTGCGCGAACAGGATGTCAGCCTGGTGCTGGTGGATGTGAACCGCCACGATGTCAGCCAGGCGGTGGCAATCAAGATTCGCCGTCCCAACGGGCTGACCGATATCTGGAAGCTGGTTGAAAGTGACGCGACACCGCATGATGTCGAGTCGTTTTTCGATGGTCATATGCCCATCGACCTCGGCCACGAAGGGATCACTAAACGCATTAACCAGGTGATTGCCGACAAGAAGCTGCTCGAGCGATATGGAATTGTGGGCCGGTCGCGCACCATGCGGGCGCTCGCGCACACGATTGATCGAATCGCGCCGACAGATGTATCGGTACTGATTGTTGGTCCATCTGGCTCCGGCAAGGAACTGGTCGCCAGAGCTTTGCACCACGATTCGCCTCGTAATGACGGACCATTTGTTACGATTAATTGCGGCGCAATCTCCGAGGGTCTGCTGGAATCGGAGTTGTTCGGTCACGAGAAGGGAGCTTTCACCGGGTCAGTGGGCAAGCGCGAGGGGTTGTTCCGCAAGGCCGAGGGGGGGACGATTTTTCTCGATGAAATCGGCGAGACCAAACCTGACATGCAGGTGAAACTGCTGCGCGTGCTTGAGGACGGCACGTTCTATCCCGTGGGTTCATCGGTACCGGAACGGGCCAACGTGCGGGTAGTGGCAGCGACCAATCGCGACCTCAGCGAAGCGATTGCCGACCGTCAGTTCCGCGAGGATTTGTATTTCCGCATCTCAGCGGTCAAGCTGGTGGTGCCGCCGTTAATGGATCGTCGCGCCGATCTTCAGCCGCTCCTGCAATACTTCTGGCGCAACGAAAAGGGACTTGATTACTCCGGCAGTGCGCTCGAACGTTTGATGAAATACGACTGGCCGGGAAACGTGCGGCAGCTTCGCAATTTCGCGGCGCGAATGGCAGCGCTCAAACCCGCCGGTCTGGTGGAGACCGACGACGTAGAGAAGTTCCTTGCCGAGCAGCACGCCACCGCGCAACATCTGCCAGTGTCGACCGGTCGCACCGTCGAGGCAGCCGGTCAGGAGTTGATCTATCGCGCTATTCTGTCTTTGGGCAATGAGATCAAGTTGCTGCGTAATCTGATCAGCGCGAATCTTCCGGGTGAACAAGTCAACGATGCGGCCGAACCGATGGCGAGTTCGGGCCTTGATTCAAGCTCCACCATGGAAGAGATGGAAGAAGCGCTGATCCGGCACGTGCTCAAGGAAGTCGGAGGCAACCGCAAGGAGACTGCGCGGCGATTGGGTATCGGCGAGCGCACCCTCTACCGCAAACTGTCCAAGTACAACCTGAGGTAGGCGATGTTGTTTCGGGGGACAGTATTGATCCTACTTGTCCTGCTCTGCGGTGTGGTTCGGGCGCAGGAGTTGTCCACTTCGATTTTTCTTTCCGAGGATGAGTTGGACGAGGCGCTTCGGAACGGTGAGCTTACTTACGAACAGTACCAGAATCTCAAAGAGATAATGCAGTTCGGAATTGACTCGGTAAGTCAGTACTTACTGGATGAGATACCCAATCTGATGTATCTGCTGGACACCGATACAACGACCTCTGATTTGACTGAGCAAGATCAGACCGCTGGTTTTGCATCCCGATCAAGAACTCCTCACTCAAGAGGTTCCGTTACCTGGCGCTACACTACGCTTCTTGAGGAAGACAGTCGATCATGGTATCGCAGCGCCATCGATCTGAAGCCGGTCAAACGTTGGCGATTGCGGATGCACGTCAACCGTGAGTCGAGTGGAGTCGAGCGTGTAACCGCACGGTCGCTTGGTTACCTAAATCGCTCGGGATTTCTTCGCCGAGTGGAGATGGGAAATTTCACGACGCGATTTGGGTTGGGAACCGTGTTCGGGCACAGAGGGAAGATGCTGGATTTCTCTGAGCAGATTGACGGCGAGTCGTTCCTGTTCCCCGACTACGGAGGCTACAACGGGGTCCTGGCGGATATGCAGGCAGGTTCGTTCGCTCTTCATGCTTTCGGCTCGGTGACCCGCGATGAACAACACCGCATCTCTTCAGGAGGATTGTTCATTGAGGATGAGCGCGGTTCATTTCGACCCGGTGTCATTCTTGGAGTCAATCAAGTTACGGAGCGCGGTTCCGGCGCTTCAGTCACAATTCCTATGGCGGCTTTAACGTCGCAGATTAAGTACAACCAGGGCTCGCTTGCGGCCGAATTCAGCCGGCAGGGGGGCAAGGTGTCAAATGCGACAAGCGCGGTGGTCGAGGGGCGTCATCGGTTTGAGTCTGTCGAAATGCGCTACGCCGGTTGGTTTTATGGAGAGAATTTCGTCGATATGACCGCCGGTAGCAAGTCCAGTCCTATCTCCGTGCGAGATTCTCTCGAAACGGTCAGGTTCGGGTTCAACAGTCGACGCGCCGGTCAGGCCGGTTTCATGATGAAAACCGTTGTGCCGCTGTCCGACGGTGTCTCCTGCACTGGAGCGCTTTTGTTCGCCGATGCCGGCAAAGGCAGAGATCGGCAGCAGTTTGCAGGCTCTTTGATCCGTCACATTGACCGCGATTGGCAGGTCCAATTGCAGTATTTGGGAAAGTGGCAGGATCAACCCCAACAGGTACCTTCTTTGGAATCTGATCATCAATGGCGACTTGAGAGTCGATATGACGCTGCGAAGCTGCGTGTCCGATGTTATATTGGACACGAAACTGAACTTGAGAAACAAAGTCGTGTCTCTTTGTTTGCCGCCGTGCAGTATGAAACAGATGCCAAAGGCCGCTATCAGGCGTGGTCAAACATGGGTGAGATAAATCAGGACGGAATTATATATTGGTACTTGTTTGGACGCGGCGAATGGTCGCTGGGACAGCGAGTGACCACTGCCGCCAAGTTGAGCAACTCCTATCGGCGTGGAGCTGACGAGCAGAACGCAACTCAGTTTTCGGTGGAACTGGCAATAAGTTTATGAAGACAATTGTAATCAGCATGATTGCTACGATGTTGTGTCTCACGTGCACGGCGTCTGCTGATCTGGTCGTCAACGAAGTGCTGGCCAACGAACCGGGCGGAGAAACATCGCTGGAGTGGATCGAGCTGTACAACAACTCTTCGGGTCTGGCCAATTTCGCTTACTACGAGTTGCATGTGACTTCGGGAACGCAGGACACCATCTTTCGTCCTATTGGCACGATGGGCGGAGGAGAGTATGTGGTCTTTTGTCGCGATTCGATTCGGTACGAAGAACACTGGGGCGACAGTTCCGGATTCTGGTCCGACAGCCTCCCTCTGGAGAGCTACGACATTTATGAGATTCCCATCAGGCTCAGCAATTCCGCTGGGCGGGTTGCCCTTTATGATCTCACTACGATACCCGCTACTCTGATCTCGGAACTGGTTTGGACGGAATCAGGCTTGGATGGATATTCGTGGGAGAGAGTGCACTCATCAAGCAGCACCATCGGCCAATCGCTCGATCCCTCCGGCTCTACTCCCGGAGCCATAAACTCGATTACCCCCCTGCCCAGAGATCTCGCTTTGGAGCAGGCGCTTCCCAGTTCCGACGGCGGCCTGACCCTGATAGGTTTTCGCATCGTCAATCGCGGGCTGACAACTGTGACCGATGCTATTCTGGAGCTGTACGAGTTCGACTCCACAGTGACTGACAGCCTCGGAGATTTGGTCGCCGGTGAGACAGTGGGTGTCGTGGACTCCGGCTACGCAGTGCTTCTTATTGGTCAATATCAGTTCCCCGGTTACTATCAGCGTCTGATTGGAAGTTTGTTGGTAACTGATGACAACCGACCCAACAACAATCGCCTCGTGCTCACTGCTCCCGGAAGTGAGTATCCCCCTATAATTCTCTCCGAGTTTCTGGCCAATCCTGATCCGAACAGCGGCAGCGAGTGGGTGGAACTGAGGAACATCAGCGACAGCAGTTTCGATCTGGGCTCCTGGCAAATCGGCGATTCCTCCGGACTGGTAACATTGTTGGCTGCGCCGCCGATCGATCCGAACGAATACCTGGTTCTGGTGCAGGATAGCACGGCGTTCCGCACACAGTATCCTTTATTCATAGGCAAATGTTATCGGCCGCCATCGTGGCGTGAGTTAAACAACGGCTCTGATAGCGTGCGACTGGTAGACGCATTCGGTATCCAGGCCGACCGTTTCTATTACACCAGCACCTACCCGGACAACCACACGTGGAGCCGGGCCGAGTCGGGAGAATATGAAGGTCGCTGGGGACGGTCCGAGGATTCCGGCGGCACGCCCGGTGCGGCTAACCGAGTGCGTTTCGCTCCTGAAGGGAGTCAATCGCTGCAGATCACTGTGGAGCCACGAATTATCTCCCCCGATGGTGACGGCCGTGATGATTCCACGGTCATACGGATTCAAGCTTCTGCAGCAACGTCGTATACTCTCAAGCTGTATGATTGCCACGGGCGGCTCGTGCGAACACTTGAAGAAGGCGCCGCTGATTTGCGCCAGGAATACGTCTGGCGGGGTGAAACCGACTCAAGCGAAAGACTTCCGATAGGCATCTACGTGCTCTACTTCGAAGCGGTCGGTGTGGAATCGGGCCGCAAGACGATTGTGGTGGCAAGATAGGCGATGCGACGTACTCTCAAAATCCTGCTGCTGTGTGTTCTCCCATCGGTGGCGTTTGCGTTCGATGTCCATGACAGTCGAGCGGGCGGGCTGGGTCGGGGAGTGCTGCTGTCGCACCCAACGGCGGTAAACCTGGTCAATACCGCGACCGACGGTTTGTCTCGTGGCGCCGGGATGTTCGAAGCGGGATATTACCGACGCTACGAACTGGCCGACCTTGACTACTTGTTCGTGGCCGGGGCCTGGCGATATCGACAGATGACCATGGCTGTGGCGGCATCGCAGTTTGGCAAAACTGATTTATATGCCGAGCAACTGCTCAAGGGCGCGGTGGCGATTAGTTATCGCCGACTTTCGTTGGGGATGATGCTGTCAGCTATGCAGGTGCAGTTCGGCAGTGGGTACGGCAGCCTCAGAGCGGCCACGGTTGGTTTTGCGGGTGGAGTGTCCACATCGAAGTTTACCGCAGCGTTAAGCTCCGACAATTTGACCAGCCCGCAACTGATCGATGGCGGTGCTCCGTACGAAGCGACTCACACACTTTTTGTGGAGTATCATGGCGTCGAGGCTTTCTCGTTCGCAGGCCGCGTTCGCGTTGAGAATCAGCAGAAACCGCAGTTCGGTCTGGGGCAGTCAATCAGGCTATCCGGCCGCAGCGCATTTTTCTGGGGTGTCGGCACGGCTCCGATTGAATATGGCGGGGGGATCGAAATCGATATTCCTTTTGGAGCCGTGAGTTATGCTGCGACGATCCACCCGGTGCTGGGACTTTCGCAAACGGTGACGCTTGCCTGGAAGTCCAGGCATGACCGCAAAGAAAGGGACGACTTTTGATTAATCGCCTGCAGATAGAAAAACGTGAGCGGGAGACCCTGGCCGGCTATGCGGCGTTGTCTGCCGAATCGCGCGGCCGCATCTATCCGCAGGATGAACACCCGCTACGTACGGCCTACCAGCGTGATCGTGACCGGATCGTTCACTCGTCGGCGTTTCGCCGGATGGAGTACAAGACCCAGGTATTCATTCCACATCTGGCGGATCACTTCCGCACCCGTTTGACCCACACCATTGAAGTCGCACAGATTGCCCGCACTCTGGCGCGCAACCTCCGCGTCAATGAAGACCTGACCGAAGCGATTGCGCTCGTTCATGATCTGGGGCACACCCCGTTCGGCCATTCCGGAGAAGACGTCTTGAATGAGCTGCTTGCCGATTTCGGAGGATTCAACCACAACCGGCAATCGCTTCGAGTAGTGGACCTTCTGGAAGAGCGCTACCCCGATCATCCCGGCCTCAATCTTACTTACGAAGTGAGAGAAGGAATTGCCAGGCACGAGACGCGCGGAGGCGTGGTGGGACCGGAGTTTCATTCGGATGAACGCCCGACTCTGGAAGCCGCTCTGGTGGACAAAGCCGACGAACTCGCCTACAGCGCACACGACGTCGATGACGGTCTCAGTTCCGGCCTCATCACGGTCGATGATCTCCGTCCTTTGAGCATTTGGGATAATGAAGCCGGCCCGTTTCGGTCGGCAGACGCCGGACAGTATGATTCTGATGGAGACTTGCTCCGTCGCAGGTTGGCTCGCTATCTGATTAACCGCATAGCCACCGACCTCCTTGAGACCACGAGTGGCCGTCTCAGTGAATATGGCATCACTGACCTGGCATCGCTGCGCAAAGCACCGTATGCCGTTTGCGGGTACTCTGTGGGAATGGAACCTCAGGTGGCGGAACTGAAGCAGGCGTTGCGAACTCGACTGTATCGTCATCCGCGTTTGCTCCTCATGGCCGATCAGGCGCACCGGGTGATCCGCCGTCTCTTTGCGAAACTGACCAGCGACCCCCAACTAATGCCGCCCCGATTCCAGAGTATGTTGCAAGAACAGCCCGTTCAGATCGTAGCGGCTGACTATATTGCCGGCATGACCGACCGATTTGCCGAAAAACTTGCTGAGCAACATTCCTGAGGTAACGGCTGTCCAATTGCAGTGAGCGTATCAAATGAACGAAAACAACTCGATCCCGCAGCCTCGCATAGCAGACTCGCCGACTGATATGGCGCCCGCCATTCGTCGCGGCTGGCTCCGGGGGGTGCTATCTCTGCCTGCCTGGCTGGGAGCGCTTCTTCTTGTCGCGGTCATAACTCATGTCGTGCTGCTCATGTCAAACCGGCCGGATTCAGATCTGGAAAGTGCTACAAGCTCGCCGATGGGTATTGTGGTCATGCTCATGCAGCTCGCCGGAACCGTTCTGGTGGTGTTTGTTTTCCGCCGGTTTATCGACCGGCGACCGCTGATGTCACTCGGACTGGCTCTGAACAGACGCTACGCCAGGGACCTGGTGGCAGGCATTCTCTGGGGCACTGGTCTAATATCCGCCATATTCTTAATCAACTTATTCGCCGGCGGGGTGACTATCGTCAGTGTCCAGATGCCCTGGGGTACATTGGCCTCGCTCTTCGTCATTATGGTTCTGGTCGGTATCAACGAAGAATTATATGCACGCGGCTACCTTCTTACCAACTTCATGGAATCCACCAACAAGTATGTAGCCCTGTTGCTCACCGGTTTGATATTCTCTGCCAGCCATCTCTTCAATCCCAACTGGACCATAGTCGGGTTGATCAACATCATACTGGCGGGTCTTCTTCTGGGAATCTATTTCATTCATAGGAAAAACCTCTGGTTCCCCATCGGCTTGCACTTCGCATGGAATTTCTTCGAGGGGGCGGTCTTCGGTTCTCGGGTTAGCGGTGTCGAAATCCCTAGTGTTTTTAAGATCGAAACTGCCGGAGGCGAGTGGCTCAACGGCGGCGCCTTTGGCTTTGAGGCATCACTAGTTGCCACGACCGTAATCAGCGTGTGCATCGTTCTCGTGCACTTCATCTATCGCCCGCGCCCGACTGCCGCAACCCAGGTCACGATTGTTGACTAGCGACACGCGAAATCAACCCGTGCCAGTATCTGTCATTTTCTCTGACAGTATCTGTCAGTGGCTCACTTGATGATAAGGCGCGGGGATTTAGTGGTCCGCCAAGGCGCAGGGAATGGCGGGCCACTGGTTTTGATACCTGCTGCGATGCCGCAAGACATCATAAAATCTGACGTCTTTCCGGCCACCAATTGTGAACCGCCGTGCACAAACCGATAACTTCCGACAGCATCCGTTCGTCAAGTCTGTTGTACTGTAAGCGGTTATCATCGCATGACAGTGTCCTTGCCAAGGGCACGGCAATTGCCTCAACCCCAGCGATGGAATGCTACTTCGGGGCCAGACCTCTTCCGCGATCCACGGCAGATGGCAAGTCTGCGGTGGTTATGTTTACAATTCCGGAGGCAGGTATCCAGTTCAAGGCACCCTTTGCCGGTGTCGACCAGGATCACTGCGACCTGGCGTCGATGCTCGCCCTGCTGGAATTCATTGATTCCAATCAGAAGTATCTGGCCAAGCAAACCTATCAACTGTACGGCGACAATCTGTCGATCATCAATCAGGTCAATGGCCTGATGGAAATTCGTGAAGAGTTCGGCAATCTTTTGGGCAAAGCGGCGCAGTATCGTGACAAGTATCGCTTCTCTCTCAATTGGGTGCCGCCATCGGAGAACCCGGCTACCGACGAGCTTTTAGGTTGACCCTCGGTCCCATGTCGGTATCTTCCCGGCATGGGTCTCTTGCCCCCCAAAAAACTTCACACCGACGTGGCCAAAGGGGAGTTTAAGAATCTCTACTATTTTTTTGGGCCGGAAGACTACCGGATCTCCGAAGCAACCAAATACATCGCCCAGCAGTTCCTTCCGGACCGGCAAATAGCTACTAACTTCCTGCGCCTGGACGGTCGCAAGACCAGATGCGCCGATTTGATCGCAGAGCTTTCGGTTTTCCCGATGTTGGGCGAGCGCCAGGTGTTTTCCGTTTCCAGCTTTCAGAGCTACAAACCGAATGAGATTGAACGGATTCTCAAGATCCTCGAACCGGCTGACCCGGTCCGAATTGTAATCCTGAGCTCTCCGTCTGACAAGACTCCGAAAAAGAACTCGGTGTTCTTCAAGAAGGTAAACTCAGTTGCAGAATGCGTGGAGTTCCATCGGCTCGATCCTGAATCGGCTGCCGTTCAACTTACCACCAAGCTCTCTAAGGTTGGTCTGGAGATCGAACCAAGAGCACGTGATCTTCTCGTGAGTCTTCTGGCCGGCAACCGTGGCGCGCTGGACTCAGAAGTCGCCAAGTTAGTTGACTACAAGGAGCCGGGCGGAACGGTTACGGTGGCGGATATCGAAAAAATCGCCGCCGGCTATGAAGCCTTCACGGTGTTTCAGTTGGGCGGGGAGATAGCCGGTGGAAATCGCCTTCGGGTGCTGGACCTGGTCAAGCGCCTGTTGCTCGAAGGCGGCACGCCCACCGGGATTCTGTTCTTTCTCGGACAGCATTTTGTGTCCCTGTATCTGGTTAAAGCGGGAAAATCGCTCGAACCAAATAGACGCTGGTTGGAACGGGAGTTCCGCCCGCAGGCGGCTGGATTCGCTCTCTCCCAGTTGGAACGAGCGATCCAATTGATTGCGCAGGCCGATTCCGATCTGAGGCGCAAGCGTACCCCTCCTGAATTGGTACTGGACCAGCTTGTCCTTCAGATGATGGCGCCGCAGGATCACCGATCATGATCGAAAAAAACAAGGAAGAAAAGGGGTCGGCGGCGGTAGATCGGGCAGAGGACCGCGCAGATGAACAGGCGCTGGTGCAGGCGGCGTTGGCGGGTGACCGGAAAGCCTTCGGGCAACTCCTTCGCCGACACCAGAAGCGGCTGTTTCGGTTTGTGTATGGACTGCTGGGCGATTTCGATCAAGCTGAGGACATGGTGCAAGAAGCTTTTGTCAAGGCGTACGGGGCGCTGGGGTCGTTTGAGGGCGGGCGAGATTTCTACCCCTGGCTATCGACTATCGCGCGCAACCTGGCGCTGAACATGATGGCCCGTGAACGACGCAAGGAGTCCCTTGATCAAATTCACGAACGTGGTTTCGACCCGCCGTCAGGCGATCTGGGGCCGCTCGAACAGTTGACTGCCAGGGAGAGCCAACAGCGGTTCTATACTGCGCTGAAGGCGCTGCCGGAGCAGTACCGGACTGTGTTTATGCTCAGGCATTTTGAAGAGATGAGCTACGAAGATATCGCGGCGCAGTTGAAAATACCGCCCGGGACAGTCGATTCCCGCCTGTACCGTGCGCGTCAGTTGCTCGTCGCGGCGCTCAAGGACTTATTGTAACGATGAACCAATTGGACCATAGCTATTTTCAGCAGCGGCTTTCGGCCTATGTCGATGGCGAACTGGAGCCATCGGTTCGTGCACAGGTCAAGGAACATCTTCGCGACTGCGCCGAATGTCGTGATTGCCTGAAGGAAATCGAGAAGCTCGGTGACTTCATAGCACGGGAGAGCGGTCTGGCCGAATCCGACTACTGGGAGCAGGCGGCGCAACGAATCGAACGCGCGATAGCAGCTACACAGCCGAAAACAGTAGACCTCCAAACTGAGCGGGCGCAGCGGCGCGCCAGCCCCTGGTGGTGGCGCGCTCCCGCTATTGCGGCGTCAGTTCTCTTTCTCGGCTATATCACACTAAACGAAAGCAGCATTCTCAGAGATGAGGTGCTGATTCCGGATCAGCCCTCAGACACGCAACAGATTCCGCAGTTTGAAGTGATTGGCACAGGCATGGATACAAATGCCTATGTTTTTGAAGGGCCATCTACCGGACTGCGCGTGATTCGGCCTGCACCACCCGCACACGAACCTAAAGAGGAGATCACTGATAAGTACGTAAGGAAGCTAGAGAACAAACCGGAAACGACGCTGGCAGAAAGAGATCATCGGCAGGAGTCCGGGCTTAGCGGGCAGGAGAACACTGAGCTTGATAAGTCCATAGTCACTATTTCTTCACCTGACCTGACCACGAAAGCGCAACATGATGCCGCTCCTGCCGCCAAAATGCCGGAAGAAGTGAAAGCCGGCAACGCGCCTCCTGCGGAGAAAGTGGTGTCGGATTCAGGCGATCAGAACTACCGGGAGCGAAATCGGGAGAAAGGAACTTTCATTCTCCGCGATACGCTCCATCTGACAACAGATCTGTATTCAGTCGAAAAGTCGGGAGAGTCCGGGCTGTCGGAACTCCAGAACGAAGAACTAACCTACTGGCGCTCAATCCGTGATTCACTTGTCCAGCAGGCCGCTCTGATCAAGAAGCAGGATTCGTCGCCCATTGGGCAGGCTCTCAAGTATGCGCAGACCCCCGCCAGAACGGGTCTCAGAACGGCTCTATCCAGTGAAGATCCTCGTCAGAGGACAGAGAACCAAACCGAGACGGGGTTGCTCGAGGCCTGGTACCAGGTTTGCCGGTTAACGTCAGATTCGACGGAAATCAATCAGGGCATCGGTTTTATCGAGAAAGTGGCAGTGGATCAGGGGTCAGGCAACCGCGAATCGGCGCAGGACTTCCTGCAACAGCTTGGCAAACATTGAGTTACATATTGCGGACAGGTGCAACTTTGTCACCTCCATGACCGTCTGATGGTATAGAAGTAAGTAACGGTTCGTAACAGAGGCAAAGTGATGGAACGTCGACTTTATCGTTCAAGCTCAAATAAGGTAATCGCCGGAGTTTGTGGCGGCCTCGGGGAGCATTTCGACGTTGATCCGACTCTTGTGCGCCTGATTACAGTGGTTGTGGCTTTGGCTAGTTTCGGTGTGGCCATGATTTTCTATCTGCTTGCCTGGATCGTGATTCCGCAGCCCCCCTTAGGACAGGCAACCCCCCCGGATCCGGAGCCCACGCCTCTCCCTGCATCGCGCTCAGATAACCGTTGGCGGACTTATCTCCCGGGGTTGGTTCTGGTCGGCCTGGGCGCCATTCTGCTGTTGCGCGAATACGTATTCTGGTTCAGAATGAGCGACCTTTGGCCTATTCTATTGGTGATTCTGGGTCTGTTTCTGGTTCTCCGGAACGGACGCCACCCAGAGCGACGTTATTCACAGGACCACCCGCAAGCTCCGGGTGGCGGACCCAAAGACAGAGGGCGGGGCGTATGACACCTGCACGTTTTCGCTGGGGCATGTTGCTCATTCTGATCGGTACGCTCTTGCTGCTGGTCAATGCTGACGTGCTCAGCAATAATTTCTGGATTGATTTCGTCTATCTCATCCCATTCCTGTTGATTGCGATCGGAATCGAGAAGATCTTCTCCAAAACCAGGCTTGTAGCAATTTCCTATGTGTCCACTGTTCTCCTCGTAGCGGGGGCGCTTTATGTGGCATTTGAGGGCAGCCGGAACGACGCTTCCGGCAACTTCTTCCAGTCCACCACTCTTGAATACGGCGCTGATCCGTCAGTGAAGATCATTGATGCCGAACTTGAGTTGGACAGAACCAGCCTAACGATTCGCGATGCTACCGACGAAATCATGAAGGCGCGCTTCGGCGAGTTGACGTACAAACCCGGGTCTGATCTGCAAGTGCAGGATGGACGTGCGTCCATCCGACTAAACAGTAAATCAGGGACAAGACGATTTGCCGGTCGCACCATTCAAATCGAGACAGGCGATCCCGATGACTGGCGGGTATCGTTTTCAAAGGAGGTCCCGCTTAACCTGATCCTGACGGGCCAGGATTGCAACCTGCACCTCAATCTGGCGACTACACCCCTTCGGGAGTTGCAACTGGGAGCCGACGACGCCGATGTCTACCTCAAGATAGGGGAGTTGGAACCCCAGGTGAAAGTCACCGTCACGGGATTGGACGCCAAGCTCCGCTTCAGACTGCCCCAGGCCTCCGGGCTTATGGTGACGGGAGTTGACGATCCGGCGTATCTCGAAGAAATCGGGCTGGTCAAAAACAACGGTGGCTATGTCAATGAGAACTATGCTGACGCATCTACTCGCGTGGAAATTGCCCTCAACGAGCGTTTCCGCTCGCTTTCAATCGATTTCTACTAACATGAAGTCTCTTCCTCCTCGTTGAAACGGCTCGCAGTAGGATTTGCGAGCCGCTTCTTTTGCGGTCAGTTAGTGGTTGATTCCGGAGCCGACTTTCTTCTCTTTTCCGGTTTGGATGGCAAAGACATGCTGAGATTCGTTACATCGACATTGCTGATTGCCACGCTTGCTCTGGGCTGCTCATCGACACAGAAACCGTCGCGTCCGTTTGATCTGGTGGCGGTTGGAACAGACCCCAACTACCCGCCTTTCGAGTCAATTGACTCAGCCTCCGGGGCAACCGCCGGTTTCGATATCGAACTGGTTTCTCTCATCGCGCAGGCCAATCGATGGCGGCATGAGGATGTCTCTCTGCCTTATGAAGAGCTCCTGCCTGCTCTGACGCGCGGCGATATTGACATTGTAGCTAGTGCTTTAACGGTAGCCTCAGAGGCGCAGGCCGATGTGGTTTTCTCTGATCCTTACTATCTTGTCAGTCGGGTGCTGGTACTTCGCGTCGGCGACAGCATGATTACCGGACTTGAGGACATGCCGACCGGGCCCGTTGGGGTTGTCGCGGGGACGAATCTGAGCAGTTTCAGCCGACAGGTTCGAAATACCAAGACGTACCAGCGTAAGGACATTCCCCGCGCGCTTTCTGAATTGGCCGATGGTACCCTGGCAGCTTTGATTGCAGACTACCCCCTCGCGCGCACGCTGCTAAAGACGCGAACCGACCTGAGAATCTGTTCCGCTTCGCTCGGACACGAGTACTACGTCTTCGCCATGCGGAGCGCCGATAGTCTGCGTCTGAGACGTTTGAACGACGCCCTGGCGGCTCTCGTTGGCGGCTTTGCCTACGAGCAGTTGCATCAGAAGTGTTTCGGGTATCCGCCCTTGAACCTCGCCGTCCCGGATTCGGTATCCGTCAAGTGGCCCGCTCGGTAGGGCCTTGTGCAGGAGACTTGCACTCCTGCCACGGAGTACGCAGAGATGAATTAGACATTTCATTGGAAGCGCCGCCGGACCTTGAAGCCCGGCGGTGCAAGCGTCAATTCAATTGTTGTAAGCAAAACAAGGGCGCGGAAGCGGCTTTCGGCTGATGAAAAGGTAATCAGTCAGAAGACTGATATCTACGATCGACACTCTGGCGTCACAGTTGGCGTCGCCGAGCAGAATGTCGGGCCAGGGCACCGGAACGCCGTTAATGAACAAGTAGTTGACCAGGAATTGTATATCGGTGATTGTGATATGGCCGTCGTTGTTGGCGTCACCGTGCGATAGCGACAACACGGCGCGGAACGCGTCAATGCGGCCGTAGCCGTACTCCCAGTTCCCCGGTGTGATATTGCCCCAAGCCAGACTCGTATCGGCGGAGCTGCGCAGGATGTAGTACACGGCCTGGGCGCTCAGAGTGGAGTCCTTTGACAACAACAGGGCCGCCGTCCCGGAAACGAGCGGGCAAGCGGCCGAGGTCCCACCGAAATGACAATTATAGTCCACATCATTCGCGGCCGCCGGGCAATCGGATATTGTAATTGGGTTCTTGCCCCATATCCCCATCTGATCCAGCGCCCAGACACCGATTGAATTGTCGTCGCTGGGGGCCACGAGGTCCAGTTCGGCCCCGTACCGGCTGTATGAGCGCCGATAGTCATCCAGTCCCATTGCACCCACCGCAAAGCAGCACGCCAACTTCGAAGGGTACGCCACACCGTTTGGGTTGGAGTATCGGATGGTAGTATTGCCGGACGAAAAAATCACGGGACAGCCTCGACCGCCCCGGCCAAAAAGGGTAGCCCTCTCGAGGGCATCGTTCAAGACCGGTTGTTGAGCTACCAAAGGATTGTCGTAGGCCCAACTATTCGAGATGATGTCTGCGCCGTGCGTCCACGCATAGGTCACACCTGCGGCCAGGTCGCTGGCATAGACACCAGCACTAGGGTTGTACCATTCGTCATTGAATATCTTGATCGGCATCACCAGCACGTGGGGATCCATCGAGATGACTCCGCTCGACGTGAGCGCCCCACCCGCGCTGTCAGTGGTGTGGGAAGCCGCAACGATGCCGGCGGTAGACATGCCGTGGTAGCACAACTGTCCCGGCCGAGGATCATAATCGTGGTCGTTGTCGTAATTCACACTGCCAGCTACGTCGTACCCAGGAAGGATTCGAGATGCCGGGAGGTCTTCGTGTTCATCCAACCCATCGTCCAGCATCGCCACGACAATGGGACGATCCAACCCCACCAGATCCCAGACGGAAGCGCTGTTAAACTGCCCTATCACCTTCTTCGTCTGCGGCTGATACGAATTGTAGTAGTCATACAGCTTGTACGACATAGTTTCAATGTGGGCCCTGAAGTCGGGATGGGAATAGAGCGTCTGTGCCAGATTATAATAAGCGTTGGCCAGGTCCAGCATTCTCAGGCCCGAGTATGCCGTGTTCTTCAATACGTATACATTCGTCATCCCCGCTATTTCGTGATCAGTGACCACGTTGAATGCGTCGTTGATGCTGTCAATGGTCTGCGCGCTGACGCTTTCGTCAAACGCTGCCAGAAAGCGGTCGCCCACCATCACGGGCTGGCCGCTCTCGTCCAGATAGTACGGCTCGACAAGATCGATGCCGGGTATGGCCTGGAGAGTGTCAAGAAACTCGTCATACCCCGGAGCGCTTGACAACAAGCCAACTACAAACCCACTTGGTGCTTCCTCTTCGGCTATACCAGTGAACCGGACGAGAAGACTCAAGGCTTCCTCCACCTCCTGTGTGCTGAAACCATCGTCGGGCTTGATTGAGATTCTTGACGAATCAATTCTTAGCGGCACCGTTCCGTCCACCCCATGCCAGTACTGAGCCTTGGCCATCGAGGCCAGCAGCAGAAGCAGGCAGATGCCCGCACAAACCCTGATCGTTCCCATGATTGTTCCTCCAATCCCAAATCACAGAGTGTTTACTTAGGGCTTTGCCGACCCTCGGCAAAGCCCCCCCATTATGCTTCTTTCAAAGTCTACAGCGATCCAGTATCACCGGGCCACCTGACAGGATATGCCCTCAAGCCAATTACCTCCCTGGAACCAATGGTAACCCGTTATCTGATGTGATGCCATGTCCATTCTTATCATGAATGGATAGTCTGATCCAACTGCAACCAGCCAGCGACCGTCGGGAGTAACTGCCATCTGCCCAACTGGTATCCCCCCGTCATAGGGATAATCAAACAATCCAGTGGTTGTCACTCTGTCCTCTGCTTGGTTGGTCGAAGCATTGTATATGCGCACATCCGCGTCCCCCGGCCCCCAGATCATGTCCCCCGGATTAGAGAAAAAGACATACTCCCCATCGGGTGTGACTGCCGGTCCGCCACTGCCCGGCCAGAAGTACTCAGAGAATACTATGGAATCGGCCTCAACATAGTACACCGCGAACAGCCGCTGCGTGTAGTTGCTCAGTATCATGTACCACTTGGTTTCATCGGGCGAAGGGACAATCTCGCCAACCCCGTACCCTTCAAACTCCTTGGTGGTCACCGGATGAAGAGAATCACTGAGGTCCAGCTTGAAGGCATTGTATGTTCCCCGAGTCGTGCCGTACACGCGTTTGCTGTTGGGCGAGAACACGTGTCCAAAAAGGGAACTGTCGTGATGGAGTTCGGTATAGTCCGATGTCCTGAAGATGTGCAGTCCGTCACTGCCGTTCGCCGTCAACAACTTCCCGTCTGCAGAGGCTGCCCTTACCGTCTCCAGGGGCAGGTTGGCCAGCACCGGGACGGTGTCTCCGTTTTGTACGGATTCGAGCGAGACAACCCGCGCGTATCCGTCGCCGTTAGCGCGATACCCCTGTCTCCCGTCGGCCGAAACGACCATTCGACCCCGCCCGGGTATGAAGAACGAATCTACCTCGTTGGTGCTGGGATGGTAGCCGAAATACCAACCCTCATTGCTCTTGTCCCAACAATAGACGGTGTAGTCTTTCGGCGCCGGGCAGTCCGGCAGCTCCTCGTAGGTTATGTAGAGATGTTCGATCAGCGAGAGGACGTCGGTTATATCGATAATGCCGGCCGAATCGCCGTTGATATTTGCTTCTTCAATACTCGGCAAAGCCGCCCCGGAAATGAAGAGATGATCTATCAACTTCGCCACATCGCCTATCGTGACTCTGTCGAGAGGGTCGCAGTTAACATTTCCGACCTTGCCGGTGCAGAAACAGTCGGCCGCCGCCGTTACACCCGGGATCCCCGCCGTCAAGACGGCGACCGCTACGGACAGACATATAAATGCCGGACATACCCGACCCCGGCTGGTTGGAAAACTCGACTGCTTGTATTCAGTCATCGGGCCACCTGACAGGATATGCCCTCAATCCAATTCCCTCCTTTGAACCAATGGTAACCCGTTATCTGATGTGATGCCAGGTCCATCCTTATCATGAATGGATAGTCTGATCCCACTGCAACCAGCCAGCGGCCATCGGGAGTAACTGCCATCTGCCCAACTGGTATCCCCCCGTCATAGGGATACTCAAACAATCCAGTGGTTGTCACTCTGTCCTCTGCTTGGTTGGTCGAAGCATTGTATATGCTCACATCCGCGTCCCCGGGGCCCTCAAACATGTTTCCCGGGTTGGTGTAGAAGACGTACTTCCCGTTAGGCGTAACGGCGAGATCGCCGTTTCCCGGCCACATGGCTTCGGAGAAGATGATCGAATCCGCCTCAACGTCATATACGGCAAATAGTTGGTGAGTGTAAGTAGCCATATAGAGAAACCATTTGGTTTCATCCGGCGAGGGAACAATGTGGTAAATCAGATAACCGGTGAACTCCCTAATAGTAACCGGGTGGAGGGAATCACTGAGGTCCAGTTTGAAGGCTTGGTAAGTTCCCCGAGTCCTGCCATACACACGTTTGCTGTTGGGCGAGAACACCTGTCCAAAAAGGGAACTGTCGTGATGAATTTCGGTGTAATCGGATGTTCTCAGGATACTCAAGCCGCCCTTGGCTGAGACAATCAGTTGTCCGTCCGGCGAGACTGCTGCCACGTTCCCCAAGGGCAGAATGGCTACAGCCTGCAGTGTATCTCCACTCCGTAGGGAATCCAGGGAAACAACCCGGACGTACCCATCATTACTGTTAGAGCGGTAACCAAGCTTCCCGTCCGCCGAGGTCACCATCGGGCCGCTACTTGTGATGTAGAACGAATCTACCTCGTTGGTGCTGGGATGGTAGCCGAAATACCAACCCTCATTGCTCTTGTCCCAACAATAGACGGTATAGTCTCTCGGCTCCGGGCAGTCCGGCAACTCTTCGCCGGTTATGTAGAGATGTTCGATCAGCGAGAGGACATCGGCCATATCGATAATACCGGCCGAATCGCCGTCGATATTCGCTTCCTCAATCCCCGGCATGTCCGCCCCGGAAATGAAGAGATGATCTACCAACATCGCCACATCGCCTATCGTGGCTTTGTCGAGAGGGTCGCAGTTGACGTTTCCGACCTTGCCGGTGCAGAAACACTCAGCCGCCGCCGTTACACCCGACAATACCGGGGCACCGAACACCACGTAAACGATTGTCAGCCATGCGACCGATACGCACACCCGACCTCGGTTGGTTAGAACCCGTTTTGTTCTGCTAATTGACGAAACCACAACCCATGCGCCTTTCGATACGAGATTCGCCCTCCTGGCGCGATATTTGTTAGTACCAATATAAACCTAACTGGGGGTGGTGTCAAGCGCTTTCTCGCGGGAAATGCAAGAACAGGATTTGAGATTAGCCGTTGCTCCCGGCACAGGTGTTGTGTAGATTTTTGGCTATGAGTTCTCCGCATTATAAACTCTCGAAATTCCGAGGCCGGGTGATTGCCATTGACGGTCCGGCGGGATCAGGCAAATCGACTTCCGCCAGAATCCTGGCGGCCCGGTTGGGCTACCAGTATCTCGACACTGGAGCCATGTATCGTGCGCTCACCTGGTTTGCCATACAGAACGGAGTGGCTCCGTCTGATGGAACCAGGCTGGCCGTGTTGGCCCGGTCAGTGGAAATCACCTTTGAAACCCACGAAGATATCAATCGGGTATCCATCAACGGCCGCGACGTTACCAGTGAGATTCGCAGTCCCATGGTCACCGAACTTGTGTCCGAAGTATCAGCTCATCAGGGCGTTCGTCAGGCGATGGTGGAAAAACAGCGAGAAATAGGCGCCAGGGGCGAAATTGTGGCTGAAGGTCGCGACACTACCACCGTGGTATTTCCCGATGCTGACGTGAAAGTATATCTGGACTGCAATGTTTCTACCCGCGCGCAGCGACGTCTGATCGACATGGCACGGTTGGGCGTGTCGACCACTTTACAAGAGCAGATTGCTGAAATCGAGCGTCGTGACAAACATGATTCCGAAAGAAAACACTCGCCTCTGACCAAGTCCAGGGACGCCTACTTTGTGGATACCACCAACACTACGATCGAGGAGCAGGTGGAGCGAGTGCTGGCCCTTCTGAAGACAGTTCTGAAGTGAGACTAAAACCGGTTTACTTCGCGGGCTATTGGCTCACCCGAATTCTGAGTTGGGTTTTGTTCCGGCCGCGCATAATCGGTCGGGAGAATGTGCCGCCTCGCGGGGGGTTTATCATGGCATCCAATCACATTTCTTACTTCGATCCTCCACTCGTAGGCAGTTGGCAAAAGCGTCGGATGTACTTTTTCACCAAGCAGGAATTGTTTAGGAACCGTCTGGTTGGGGCGATTCTCCGCGCCTGCAATTCGCTGCCGGTCAAACGCGGTACAATCGATCGTCAGGCTATCAGGCTGGCGACTGAAACTATCCGTCAGGGGTACGGGTTGGTTCTTTTTCCCGAGGGCACTCGTTCCCGCACCGATCAGTTTCTTCCGGCCAAAGCCGGTTTGGGGGTGGTGGCGCGCACCGCAGAGTGCCCCATAGTTCCCGTGTATCTTCATGGCAGTAATATGCTTAAGGACTGTTTTAGGAGGCGAACCCACCTTACGATTGTTTACGGAGAACAGTTCTCGGTCGATTGGGTCAAATCGTTCCCTGCTGAGAAAGCCGGCTACCAGGCCATGGCGGAAGCGGTCATGGAACGAATTGCGCACCTTCGCCGGCAGGTCTAGCCGGTTAAGTGAAGGGCGGTTGCTTCCGACCAGTACGCCATGCTGCCGCGAGGCCAAGAATCCGCTTGGATTTTTCGGGAGATTGTTTATATAGCAGAGCTTTCCTTGATCGGAAGACCGGTCTGAGGCAGCAATCCGGCGGTTTTTCACACTACACTTGTGGGTGAAAAAATCCAAAACTGCCGGATACCTGTAAGGAGGTATTTTAAGACAGATGGCAGATGCCAAGAAGACAACCAAAACCACAATCGCCGCCAAGACGTCCAAGCGCAAGGTAACCGGCGGCAAAAAGACCATCAGGGTCAAAACCAAAATCACCCCAAAGGGTCTGCATACTGAGGAGCCGGAAGCCGAAGTCCTGTTGACCGAGGAGACGGCAGAAGAGCGACTCATTACGACGCGCCGCCAGCGAGTTCTGGATAAAGCCAAAGCCAGGGCTGAAGACGTGGCGGTGGCCGAACCAGAGGAACAGGTTGAAGCAGTCAAGATCACCGATGTCTCCGGGATTATCTATGACAAGTCGGATTACGACGCCATGGTGGAGATGTACGACGCCACGATCAAATCCATCCGGGAAGGCGAAATCGTACGGGGCACCGTGATCGGTGTCAATCCGGACGACGTCTTTGTCGACGTCGGTTTCAAGTCCGAGGGGCGTGTTCCGATCATGGAATTCCCTCAACCCCTCAATATCAAAGTCGGCGACGTGGTCGACGTCTTCCTGGAGCAGATTGAGGATTCCAACGGGCAGTTGCTGCTTTCCAAGCAGAAAGCTGACTTCATGCTCGTCTGGGACAAGATCCGCGATCTGCACGATGCCGGCGAAACCGTCCAGGGCCGCGTAATGCGTCGTATCAAGGGCGGTGTGATCGTCGATATCATGGGGGTCGATGCTTTCCTGCCCGGTTCGCAGATATCGCTGCGCCAGGTGCCGGACTTTGACGCCCTGATCAATCAGATGATGGACCTGAAGATCATCAAGATCAACAGGAATCGTCGCAATATCGTTGTCTCGCGTCGTGTCGTGCTCGAAAAAGAGCGTGAAAAGATGCGCGACGAACTCTTACATGAGATTGAAGTCGGCCAGATCCGCCAGGGAGTAGTCAAGAATATCACCGACTTCGGCGTCTTCATTGACATGGGCGGCGTGGACGGCCTGCTGCACATAACCGACATGTCCTGGGGACGGGTGCGCCACCCTTCCGAGATGGTAGGCCTGGGCGACACGATCGACGTCAAGATCCTCGACTTCGATCAGAACACGAACAGAATTTCCCTCGGACTCAAGCAGATGACAGCTTACCCATGGGAAAGCATCGAGGAAAAGTACCCGATCAACAAGAAAGTCACTGGCCGGGTAGTCTCGATTACTGACTACGGCGCGTTTGTTGAACTGGAAAAGGGTATAGAGGGACTTATCCATATTTCCGAGATGTCCTGGACTCAGCACATCAAGCATCCGTCGAAGATCATGAACGTCAACGACGAAGTCGACGCAGTGGTGTTGTCGGTGGACAAGGAGAACGAGAAAATCTCGCTCGGTATCAAGCAGATGGAGCCGGATCCTTGGCTTACCATCGAAGGCAAGTACCCGCTCGGAAAGGTTCTTACCGGCAAGGTCAGAAACCTGACTGCGTTTGGCGCCTTCGTCGAGCTTGAAGAGGGCATCGACGGTCTGGTACATATCTCCGACATGTCCTGGACGAAGCGGATTCAGCACCCCTCCGAAGTGATGAAGAAGGGTGATGTGGTCCAGGTAAAGGTTATTCGGATCGATCACGAAAACCGTCGCATTTCTCTTGGCTTCAAGCAGCTCACCGATGACCCGTGGCCGAGTCTGGGCGAGCGGTTCAAGGTGGGTGGCGAGTGTCTCGGCACTATTAACAAGGTATTCGACCGCGGTGTAGTGGTCAGCCTGAGTGATGACGTCGAAGGGTTCGTTCCTACCAGCCAACTGGCTGGCCGTGACCTGACCGACCCGACCGGTGTCTTCAAAGAGGGCGAGCAGATTCCTCTTCACGTGATCGAGTTTGATCAGCACCAGCACAAGGTTGTCCTCTCGGTGATAGCGTATTACAAGAAGCGGGAACGTGATGAGTTCGAGAAGTATCTGGCTCAGCACAGACCGGCAACTGCGCCGGTGGCCGATGTGATACCCGAGTCAATCAAGGTGGCGGCTGACGAACAAGTTTCGACCGAAACTGCTCCCGCTGATTCCGAGAATCAGCCGGTGGCAGGTGATCAGGACGAAGCCGAAGCCTGACGCACGATATTGAACATGACATAAGCGGCGGTCAGCCTCCTGACCGCCGTTTTCATTGCGATGCAGACACTACGTCTTGATGGGCACGGTTTGCGTAGTTACCTTATATGGTGATCTAATCGATTTCGGATAAGATATGAGCGCTCTGAAGAGTGAACAGGGTTTCTGGGCCGGACTGAAAAAGCCCATTCTGGCGCTGTCACCGATGGATGACGTAACCGACGCGGCTTTTCGACGGCTGATCGCTCACTGCGGCAAACCCGACGTGATGATAACGGAGTTTGTCTCGGTCGACGGTCTGTGCAGTGCGGGGCGCGAACGCTTGCTCAAAGACCTTCGTTACGACGAAAGCGAACGGCCGATTGCAGCGCAGCTGTTTGGATGTAACCCGGAACTGTTTCAACAGAGCGCGGAACTTGTGGCTTCGCTCGGTTTCGATTGTATCGACATCAACATGGGTTGTCCGGTCAAGGCGGTGTGCAATACCGGATCGGGATCGTCGCTCATCCGCAAACCGGAGCTGGCGCAGGAGATCATTCAGGCGACAATCGACGGCGCCGGCCGATTGCCGGTATCGGTCAAGACTCGTATCGGTTATGACAAGCTGCAGACCGAGGAATGGTCCGCCGCACTGCTGCAAGCCCAACCTGCCGCGATTACTTTTCACCTCCGCACCAAGAAAGAGCAGTCGATGGTGCCTGCTCACTGGGAGGAGATGCCGAAGATTGTCAGTCTTGCGCAGGGTACCGGTGTGCTGATACTTGGTAACGGTGACATCAAGACGATTGAGCAGGCTGAGCGGGTGTCCGCCGAAACCGGCTGCGACGGGGTTATGATGGGCCGCGCGATTTTCGGCAACCCCTGGCTGTTCAACCGACAGCGCAAGATCGAAGACATCACGATGGATGAATTGCTCGAGACCATGCTCGCACACTGTCATCTGTACGAGGAAGTGTTCGGTGACGACAAAAAGTTTCTTATGATGCGCAAGCATCTGATGGCTTATGCGTCGGGTTTCTCTGGTGCGAAGGAACTCAGAATGTCACTGGAAAAAGTATTCACGGCGGCGGATGTCGTAGCGGCGGTAGAAGCGTTTCGACGACGCACATCTTTGTAGGGCAGGTCCGTCTTCGAACCTGCCATTTGTGGTGAAACTATGAACGGCGCGACGCAAAAAACAGTCTCGTTCCAGACGGTCGGTTGTCGGCTCAATCAGTATGAAACCGAGAAGATGGCGGCTGCGCTGTATCCATATGGATTCCGGCGAGCCGTTCCGGGTGAATCAGTCGATCTCTATGTCATCAACACCTGCACGGTCACGCATCGTGCCGATGCCACCAATCGGTATCTCATCCACAAAGCGACGCGGGACAACCCGGATGCCCGCATTGTTGTTGCCGGATGCTATGTTGACGCAGGCGCCGACGCAGTAACCGACCTGGGACCAGTGGACGTTGTTATCTCCAACGAGGATAAGCCGCGCATAGCAGCAATCCTCTCAGAACGGTTGTCGGACCTGTTCGAGGGGACTGCTACCGTCGTACCGACTGCCGCGCCCCGGGCCTTCGAGCACCATAACCGGGCCTGGCTGAAAATCTCCGACGGCTGCAACCAGCGCTGTTCGTTTTGTATTCTTCCGCACGTGCGTGGCACGTTGCGCAACCGCCCGCGGATGGAGATAATTGCTGAAATTCGTGAGTTCTTGTCTCTCGGCTTCCAGGAAATCGTGCTCACTGGAGTCAATATCGGTCACTACAAGAGCCGCACGACCGAACCGCAGGTGAAGAACCTGGCACATCTGTGCCGCATGATTCTCGAACAGACCGAGTTACCGCGCCTTCGTCTGTCATCGATCGAACCACAGACGGTGCGCGATGACCTGCTGCGAGTGTGCGCGGACTCGCAGGGACGCATCTGCCGCCACATGCACATGCCCTTGCAATCGGGCTCTTCGAGATTACTGCGCTTGATGCGGCGACCGTATGATCGCGAGGATTATCTCAGGCGGGCAGCCGAAGTTCGCTCCACGCAGCCAAATACTATTGTCGGCGCCGATATCATTGTCGGATTCCCCGGAGAGACTGAGGATGATTTTGCGCAAACTATTTCAGTGGCTGAGTCCGGCTTAATAGACTATCTGCATGTTTTCAGCTATTCGGAACGAGTCGGTACATTTGCCTCTGAAGCGGCAAACAAAGTCTCTCCGAAAATAATCAAAGAACGGCGCGCGATTCTGACGGCGATTTCGGACCGTCTCTGGGCAAAAGCCCACGCCCGACAGGTAGGGGAGACGCTGGGCGTTATTGCCGAGCATGCGAAATCTGGCCGCGGTGTACACTTCGGGATCGCTGATAATTACATCAATGTAAAGCTGCCGGATGATTGTAATAACGGGCGGCAAATCCAGTCAATAATGGTTACTTCGGCAGCCAAAGGATATGTGGAGGGTGAAGTAATTGTTGGGAATGTGGGGAGCTGACGTCACGGCCTGTAACCATATCCCACGCGCCAGTAAAAATAGCCCACCCGGATTCCGGACTTCGTTATTGCCTCTTTCGTAATGTCGCCCAAGTGTGTGAATCGTGAGGTTATCCAATCGCTCTGCAAGTCCCGCTCTTTGAAACTGACTAACAGCGCATTTCGCCCCAGAAATTTCTCTGGTGGCGTCCAGCGGTTCCACATAAGACTGTTCTTTCCAAATAGACCCAGGGCAGCTACTTCGTGCGCAGTATCACTGTCATCAACATCGTCGGGATCGTAAAAAGTTGCCTGGCTTGAAATCCAGTATTCGTCGAGGCCGACAATCACTGGTTCCGAATGAGTCTCCGATTCAAGCGCGGTTTCAAGTTCTTCAATCTTATCTCCGAACTCCTTCCAGGCAACCGGAATGGGCATTCCCCTCGTTATAGGTGCGCCAGGCATGCCTGCGACTATGTAAGCGAACCCGGCCCAGTAGAAAACCATGAGGGCGACTCCCGTGTATTTCCAGGCAGGGATGTAGAGTCTCTGCCACCACCGAGTTCTCGTCTCAGAACTAAGTTGACGCAGCTCTGACGCCATCATGGGCAGGATTGCCAGCCAGACTGGACCGGTCCAGTTGAGCTTGGGTTGGCCTCGCAGGCTGTGAAAGACAAAAACCGCGAGGGGAACCAGCGTAAATACCAACATGAACAGGCGGGTTCTGTCAATCAAGTCACTTGTCTGCACTCTGCCGGCTATTCGCTGTCTCCAACAGGCCACTAAAGAACGCCCCGCTTCAAACGCTCCCAACGGTGTCAGGAGAATGAGTGCGCTCCCGATCAAAATGTGTAATTGAAAATCGATTTGCCCGGACCAGCGGCGTGATCCCTGGAAAGCGAACGAGATCCATTCGTGCGTGTAGTTCCAGTAAATGACCGGCATGAAAAGCAGGAGACCGACTAAGAAAGCAACATAAGGTTGCGGGCGAATCAACCATCGACGCGAGTCTCGGTCTGCAATCAGGAACAGTACTGTAGCCGGTATCAGAAGACCCATGGTGTACTTTGACAATAGTCCCAGGCCCAGACATATGCCGACACCCCACCAGGCCCGCGACTTGTCAGCGAGTAACGCACGCTCAAGAAAGAAGAGACAGCCGGCCCAGGTCACATAAAAGGGCGCGTCCGGTGTCATCAGAAACCCCACTGACATGTATACGGGGAGAATCGCCAGCAACAGGATTATCAGCCGGGCCGTGCCTTTGTCGAACAGGTTAAGTGTCAGTCGGTACATGAAATATGCGAACAGGAACCATCCGAGAAACGCCGGCAGCCGCACGGCAAACTCACTCTTCCCGAGCATAGACTCAGAGATGAAATTGAGCCATGCCACCATGGGGGGGTGATCAAGATAGCCGATGTCGAGATGCCGGCCATAGTTCCAGTAGTAGGCTTCTTCCGGCAGAAGGTCCATCCAGCCCAGGAAAACCAGTCTGACAAGAATGGACAGAACCAGGACTTTCAACCAGAAGCCGGAAATCCTGATCGTTTGAAACAATTCACTTGTGTGCTGACTGAGTCGGGACATGGTTTGTTCAGGGTTTGTGCCGGGCAAAGGTCCAACGGGTTTGTTCCATTTGGATCAAATGTTCGCAGAACCATATCCGGTCAACAAAAGATTGCCATTCCTGGCGGGACGATACCCGGAGCGTACACTTGCACTCTCTTGATTCTGGTAACAGCAAGAATCTCCCTCCAATTATCTCTCGATTCTACCTTGCGATAACATGTATCTTCGGGCTATCATAATACCAACATATGTCACTTCGGTTGAAGCTTGGGGGCATCTTTCTCGCGGCAGTCGCTGTGCGGATGGCGTTTCATCTGGTGACCGGCTTCACCGCCGATGATGCCTACATAACTTTCCGCTACTCAGAGAATCTCGCCGGCGGGCTTGGCTTTGTCTATAATGTCGGCGAGCAGGTGATGGGTACGTCGACACCGCTTTTCACCTGGCTTCTGGCGATGCTGGCATTGGTGAGAATTCCAGTAGTCACGGGCGCGTTGCTTGTATCGCTTGTTTGTTCCGGCCTGACCGCCGTCGTTCTCTATCGCCTCGCCAACAATCTTCGGTTCGGTAGTCTGTCCTGGCTGCCGACGCTGGCGTACATCGTCTGGCCGCGCTCGATCCCGGCCGAGACCTGCGGCATGGAAACCGCCCTGTTCACTCTGATGGTCACGGCGGCCTTATACTACCATCACCGGCATCTTTGTTACTACGCTATTGGACTGGCCACATTGGCTACGCTGACCCGTCCCGAAGGTGCGCTGGTGCTGTTCCTGCTGCTCGTGTCGTCCTGCCGGAAAGACCGTCACTGCTGGAAAAGCTACCTCGTTGTCCCGGCGCTACTGCTGATACCGTGGCTGTCGTTCGCACAATTTTATTTCGGTTCGATCCTGCCGCATTCGATAACCGCCAAACTCGCCCTCTACAGTCGATTCGGAACTGATTCCTGGTGGGATAGCCTCGTCTATCTCCTGGGTTGGCACAATCCGGTCGGATGGCTGATGTTTCCGGCTGCCGTGATCGGCGGCTGGTGGCTCAACCGGAAACAAAACTTCGGCGCGCTCGAAGCATGCTGGTTGATTGTGAGCATGATCGCCTACACTTTCAGCGGGACACGGCTGTTCTTCTGGTATGTCGCGCCGTTGTACCCGGTCTACCTGCTTCTTGCTACGGCCGCGGTCGTCTGGGTACGTGAAAGATCGGAGTTTTTACACTACCGGCAGAGGATGCTTGCCTCTGTTGTGTCGACACTGCTACTCATTCTTTCGGTTGCCGGTCTGTATCGCCAGGTGGATCATTTCCGAACCATGCAAACGTATTCTGATGAATTTCTCAAACCGGTCGCCGGCTATCTGAGAGAAAACGCCAATGTCTCTCGTGACCTCGTCGGCGCCGAGGATATCGGCTATATCGGATACTATTCGAAATGCCGCATCCTCGATCGTGATGGCCTGGTGTCACCGATAGCTGTGGAGTATAATCGCAACGCCGAATACTTTGATCTGATACTCGGAACTCGACCCGACTGGGTTGGTGCAGCGGTCGGCAGCCCGATTTCAGGTTTCATCAATGATCCCCAGTTTCTCGCCGACTATAGACTGGTTCGCGATTTTGGTGGAAGAAATATTCCGGGCTACAACCTCTACCGACGGGTTCGTTAGGCGTTGAAGCCGCTTAGCTCAAGCACCGTGGAACTTCTTTCCACCACAATTAGTTGCTGGACAAAGAGCTTCCAGTGAACTAAATAGCTAATGATCGCGTTATGTCACCCGTAAGGACTGTCAATACTGAACCGATAAGGTAACAATGGCGCGATATAAGAGCAGAAAGTAACGAACTGATGAGATATCTGGTTACCGGTGGGGCTGGGTTTATTGGCTCCAATATTGTCGAGAGATTGCTTGGACTTGGCCGTGAAGTCCGCGTCCTGGACGACTTTTCATCCGGTCGGCGAGAGAATCTCGCCGCTTTTCTCAAGGACATCGATCTGATTGAGGGTGATATCCGCGACTTTGATACCGTCACGAAAGCGGTCGCTGGTGTTGACTATGTGCTGCACCAGGCTGCTTTGCCGTCGGTCCCGCGTTCGGTAGCCGACCCAATCACTTCCAACGCGGTTAACATCGATGGCACTTTGAATGTACTGGAAGCCTCCCGTCGCGCAGGCGTGAAACGGTTTGTCATGGCGTCCTCATCGTCAGTCTACGGCGAGTCTGAAGAGTTGCCGAAGCACGAAGCGATGGTTCCATCGCCGCTGTCTCCCTATGCCATCAATAAGCTGACCAACGAACTTTACTGCCGGGTATTCTGGCAGTTGTACCAATTCCCCACAGTCTGTTTGCGCTATTTCAACGTTTTCGGGCCGCGCCAGGACCCGAAAAGCGAATACGCGGCCGTGGTTCCCAGATTCATTACCGCGCTTCAGAATAACACGCGTCCAACTGTCTATGGCGACGGCGAGCAGTCACGTGATTTCACTTATATTGAAAACACCGTCAACGCCAACTTGCTGGCCGCTGAGAACGAGAGCATGGTCGGCGGTGTGTTCAATTGCGCCTGCGGAGCGCCCTATACTCTGAACCAGCTTCTCGACAGATTGCGCAAGATTGTCGGCGTCGACCTCCCCGCCACGTATGAAAAACCTCGCCCTGGCGACATTCGTCACTCTTTCGCCGCCATCGACAAATTGAAACGCCACGGTTTTGAACCGACGATTGGGTTTGAGGAAGGTCTGAAGCGAACAGTGGCGTTTTTCACGTCACATCCCGCAGGTAAGGCGCGTTAGCCGGACTCCTCAGATCGAAAACCGCCAGCCGCAGAAATGCCTCTTGCCGGCCTCGGGATCAGGCGGACAGCAAATCACTTCTGTTTTGATGCGCGGATCGATCGTACGGGCAAACCCGGCGTACTCTACCACTCCGACTGATTTACAGGGGAAGAGCGGCAACTGTTTGCGATACCTCGCCGATTGGACGCGACAGTCGACCATGAAGAACTCGAACGATTCGGCGGTCTCAGTGCGAATCTCCTGGGTGTTCAGGACCGCATATAACCGATATTGCAAAGCCTTCTTGAGGCCGTCCAGGCCGCTGCCGGGGGCGATTCCGTGAAGCTCCATGATTCTCTTGGCTTCGATGACCGTGAACTTCTCCCACGCCTGAGTATCCAGTTCAATAGCCTTCTCCAGGCCGGCATGTGCTTCCACCGCCTGAAACCAGAGGCCATCGTGGGCCAACCAGTTCTTGGCGAAATCGACTAACATCAGTTCGAGCTTCTCGCGATCCAGGTCCTTCAATTGATCCAGCATCTCTTTATCTGCCTCCGTGGTCTGACGCGGCTCCAACTATAAGCGACCCGTTGCCTTTACAAAAGAAACTAATCTGCCTATCTTGGCAGTTGTACTAATAAGGAGCCGTTTTATCACGGCAGTATTATTGAAGTTCGGAGTCCTGAGTTGGCTCAAACGTCAAGCAGACCACCTAAGCAGTTGCAAGTCAAGAGCTTAAAGGATTTGCTGGATTGTCGAACGGGCACGGATTTCGCTTTGTATGGTTTTGATGTATGGCCGTCCTTAGTTTGGAGTATTGCATGAGATTATTCGTCCGGTTAGCTGTCATCTCTGGTCTTGGAGTCCTCTTCAGTCCGGCTGTGCAGGCGGGGGTTGTCGATTCTCATCTGGCCGATACCATTCGGCAAATTCCAGCCGACCAGCTTGTTTCGGTCTGGATCGAAGTCAAAACTGATCAGACTGCTAAGGACTTTAAGCAGTTCGTGACTGCCTCAGCAGCAACTCGCGCAGAACAGCACGCTTTGGCTGTAACGGAACTCAAGCGTCGCTCTCATAACCAGGATGGGCTACTTAGTGGGATCGAAAACCTCAAAGGGCGTGGCCGCGCAGGCAAGGTCAAAGGCCACTGGATCGTCAACGTGGTTGAAGCCGAAATCGCGGCGGGCGATTTGGTGGCGCTTGCCTCTCGTGCCGATGTAACCGCAATCTACACCGCCCCCATAGTTACTCTCATTGAACCGACCGCTCTTTCTGATATTGGACTATCCCCCGACAGCACCGCCAGCAATATCAGGCACGTGCGCGCGAATCAGGCATGGCCCCAATACACCGGTGCGGGTCGACTGGTTTGCAGTTTCGACACCGGCGTGAACGGCTTGCACCCGGCCTTGTACAGCCGCTGGAAGGGACTCGACGGCGATTCGGCGGCGGCCTGGTTTGATCCGGTCGGACAACAGTCGTTCCCGCATCATTTTGTCGAGTACGGCGGGGTGGTTCCGTACCACGGTACTCACACCATGGGCATCATGGTCGGGGCTGATCCGGTCACGTTTGATACCGTAGGCGTGGCTCCCGGTGCGAAATGGATCTCGGCCGCGGTCATTGATATTCCCGGAGCGTCCATTCTCGATGCCTTCGAATGGGCGGCTGATCCCGACGGTAACCCGAACACGGTGGCGGATGTCCCCGATGTCATCAACCATAGCTGGGGTTTCAGGTTCATCTCGTGTCTCAACGTGTTCTATACTGCTATCGAAAACACGGAAGCGCTGGGAATAGTAAACATCTTTGCGGTGGGCAATGAAGGCTCCGGGGGGCCGCGTAATCCTGCCGGTCGGGCGCTCGATTCGCTCGACTGCTTTGCAGTCGGGAATCTCGTTCATACCACTGACGTGATATCGGCCAGCTCCTCCCGCGGACCTTCGCCTTGTGACCTGACTTCGGTCAAGCCGAATGTGGTAGCGCCGGGCGAGGCAATCAGATCGTGCTGGTACAACCTGACCATCCGCTACAGCACCTTGAGCGGTACGTCGCAGGCGGCGCCGCACGTGTCCGGACTGGTCGCGCTGCTCAGACAGAAGAACCCGAACGCGACTGTGGACCAGATCAAGACGGCGATACTGACATCCACTCGCCGCGTCCCAGCCTGGGGCAGCATGCCCAACATGAACTACGGCTGGGGAGAGATTGACTGTGTGGCGGCTCTGGCTGTTCTGCCATCGACAAATCTAGCGCCGAACGTGAGAGTTTATGACTTCGAC